>Ga0031656_10000583_pt1 | contig 12877 bp, 6 predicted proteins | sample FrelakmetDIP11DI_FD_55080 | JGI IMG/M metagenome (GOLD analysis project Ga0031656, IMG submission 55080) | Freshwater lake sediment microbial communities from the University of Notre Dame, USA, for methane emissions studies - DIP11 DI | ecosystem: Environmental > Aquatic > Freshwater > Lake >... | reverse complement strand
TGGCCAACTACACAGAGGCCGCGGATCTTGGCGGCATGATGACCAAGATCGTCATCAACTAGGGCACGGAGGAACACAATGAAAACGACCAAGAACCGACATCTGACCTCCTGGGCCCTCGCGGCCGGCGCCGCGGCACTGGTGCTGGCGTTCGCCAGCAGCGCCGGGGCACAGGCCAGGATCGACGGCATCGAAGGCTACACCACGTTCAACTTCGCCGCCGGCGAAGGCGAGGTGAGCATCGCGGACGGCGGGTCCTACGAGTTCTGGGGCTACGAGGATCTCAACCTTCGTGAGGGCGTTGGCCTGCCCCAGTACCCGGGCCCGACGATCATCGTGAACCAGGGCGATACTGTGACCATCAACTTGACCAACCAGATGCATGCGAGCTCGGGGTGCACCTCGATGGTCTTCCCGGGCCATGCGGTGACCGCGACCGGAGGCACCCCCGGGCTCCTGACCCAGGAGAGCTGTGGAACCGCACCCGCACAAGTGGTGACCTACACCTTCACCGCCACCGAGCCCGGCACCTACATGTACTACTCCGGCACCAAGCCGGAGCTCCAGGTCGAGATGGGGCTGTTCGGCGCCCTCATCGTGCGGCCCACCGGCATCGGTTTCGGTGACGGCTACGCCTACAACGACGACCGCAGCCAGTACGACCACGAGTACCTGTTCCTGCTCAGCTCGATGGACCCCTATATCCACCAGCTCGCTGAGCAGCACCGCTTTGCCGAGATCGACAACACCGAGCGGTTTCCGACGTACTGGTTCATCAACGGCCGCACCGCGCCTGACATCCTGGCGAACAACTACGTCGCCTGGCTGCCCCACCAGCCCTACAACTCGACGCCGCGCATGACGCCGGGCCAGAGGGTGCTGGTGCGGATCATCGGCGGCGACCAGGACCAGCACCCGCTCCACCTCCACGGCAACCACTACTACGAGATCGCGCGTTATGGCCGGATGCTCCTGACCGATCCTACCGTGCCCACGAGTGCGCTCGCCTCGAGGGCCAAGTTCACGACCCTGTCGGTGCCCGGCCAGACCGTGGACGCGATCTTCACCTGGACCGGCGAGAAGCTCGGCTGGGACATCTACGGCACACCCGCCGACGGGGCGCCGGCGCACACCTGCAACGGCCTCGACACGCCATCCGCCGGGTACGACCCGGAGACCAACGAGTACTGCCCGGACCACGGCAAGCCGTTCCCGGTGACCCTGCCCGAGAACCAGAATCTGGCCTTCGGCGGCTGGTTCTCCGGAAGCCCGTTCCTTGGCACCGGCGAGGGGCTGCCCCCGGGCGAGGGCGGCCTCAACCCGAACAACGGCTTCTTCTTCATGTGGCACTCGCACACCGAGAAGGAGCTGACCAACTTCGACATCTTCCCCGGCGGCATGCTCTCCATGATGGTGGTCGAGCCGCCCGGGACGCCGATCCCATAGGCGAAGGAGGCAACTGAAATGAACCGCACAACGATTACCAAGAATGCGAAGCGACTGGCCCTCGGGCTGGCCGCCCTCGCCCTCGCGGCGGCGCCCTCCTTCGCGCAGACGACCGTTGACCTGTGCGCCACGACGGGCACCGTCACGATGCCCGACGGCGCGGTGGTCCCGATCTGGGGCTACGTCCTCGGGTCGACCTGCACGGCGGACACCGCGACCCTACCGAACCCGGTCATCCGCGCCACTGCGGGCGAGGCCCTGACTATCAACCTGACCAACAACCTGACTGAGACGGTGTCGTTCTTCGTCCCCGGCCTGCTGGGCACGGCGAACGGCGGCGGCCCCGGCTTCTTCACCACCGAGGCCGCGGCGCTCGGTGGGACCGTCAGCTACACCTTCACCCCTGACGCCGGGACCTACCTCTACCAGAGCGCCACCAGCCGCATCCGCACCCAGGTGCCGATGGGCCTGTACGGCGCGTTGGTGGTGGATGCGGGGCCCGGTGAGGCCTATCCGGGCGTCACCTACGACCAGGACCAGGTGCTCGTCTACAGCGCGATCGACCCGAACATCAACGCCAACCCCGCCACCTACGGAGGCGCGCGGGTGTCCAACAACACCCTGTCGGTGGCCGACGAGGGCTTCGTGTTCGGCTGGTTGCCGCAGTACTTCTTGATCAACGGCAAGGCCTTCCCAAGCACCGAGACTATCGCCGTCAACTCCGGCGTCGATGTGCTCCTGCGCTTCGTCAACGCCGGTCTCGACACGGTCGTGCCGACCCTCGGCGGTGGGCTCTACATGGACGTGGTCGCCGAGGACGGCAACCTCCTCCCGGTGGCGTTCAGCCAGTACGGGCTCGAGCTGCAACCCGGCAAGACCTTTGACGCCCTGATCAACGTCGCAGCCGAGGGCCGCTACCCCCTGTACGACCGGGCGCTCAACCTCACCAACGGCATGGCCACCGGCGGCGGCATGCTGGTCTATCTCGATTCGGCGCCGACGCCAACCGCGGTGGATGACCCCTACGCGGGTGTTGAGGACACGCTTCTCAGCGTGGCGGCACGTGGCGTGCTGAGCAACGACCTCGCGGCGAACGGTACAAGCCCGATCCCCGCGAGCTACACCGCGAGCCTGGTCAGCGACGTGTCGAACGGCCTGCTGGCGCTCGCCGCTGACGGCTCGTTCACCTACACCCCGGACCCCAACTTCTTCGGCGTGGACAGCTTCACCTACCGGGCCGTGGACACGGCCGCGGGACCCGACAGCAACGTGGCAACCGTGACCATTACCGTCGCGCTCGGCGACAACGACCCGCCGGTCGCCGACCCGCAGTCGGTGACGACGTCGATCAACACAGCGGTGGTGATCACCCTGACCGGCAGCGACCCCGAGGGCAGCCTGCTGACCTTCGCCCCCGGGACGGTACCGGCAAGCGGCCTGCTGAGCGACTTCAACGCCGTTGCCGGAACCGTGACCTACACGCCGAACGTGGGCTTCGTCGGCGCCGACAGCTTCACCTTCACGGTCGACGACGGGGCCTCGCTCAGCGCTCCAGCGACCGTGACAATCACCGTCGTGGCGTCAATCCACTTCTCGACCGAGGGCATCGCGGTGGCCGTGCCGGGTGTGGGCGGAATCGCCGACAACGCGGACGTCTACAAGTGGGACGGGACGGCCTTCAGCCGCGTCGTCGATGCGGCGGGCGTTGGCTCCGTCGGCCTGTCGGGCGCCGCCAACGTCGACGGCCTGGTCCTCGTTGACTCGACTCACTTCTACATGTCGTTCACCGCGGAGACCACCGCGGTGCCGGGAATCGGCAACGTCCAGGACGAGGACATCGTCTACTACAACGGAACCTCCTGGTTGGTGTTCTTCGACGGCACCGCCAACGGGCTGACGGACGCCAACGAGGACATCGATGCCTTCGACATCGAGGGCGGTATCATCTACTTCTCGACGGTCGGCAACACGAACCCGCCCGGCGTGGCGGGAACCGCCGACAACGCGGACATCTACGCCTGGAACGGCTCGGCATTCAGCCGCGTGGTCGACGTCACGGCACTGGGTCAGCCGCTGCCGGGCGTCGCCAACGTCGACGGCCTGGTGTATATCGACCCGACCCACTTCTACCTTTCGTTCGCGGCGGTGAACACCGCCATGCCGGCCGCGTCGGGCCTCGGGAACGTCCAGGACGAGGACGTGGTCTACTACAACAACGGGACTTGGTCGGTGTACTTCGACGGGACGGCCCTCGGGCTGACCGACGCCTCCCAGGACCTGGATGCCATCCAGATCCCGTAAACGTTCAAACCAGGGGCCGGCGGGCCGATCCGCCCGCCGGCCCTGTTGATGCGTGAGTGACCAGAGCCGACCCGTCCCCCGCCCCGCCCCGGGGTGGGGGAGAGGGCCGAGCGGGCGGGCCGCCTCCCGGCGCCTCCCAACGCGCGGCTGAAACGAGTGCGGCTCTCATGGGTAGAATGGGGGCCCGGGGGATGGCCCCTGGGCCCTTTGATGTGAGGATGTGAATGATGACTCTCGCGTTGAAGCTCGAAAAGGTGCTGGCGGGCGCCCGGTTCGCACTCGCTGCCGCAGCGCTAGCAGCGGGGTTGCTGCTGCAGCCCGCCCCCATCGCTGCGAACGACACACCGCCGACGCCTCCTCCCCAGGACATGCCGGAGTCGGAGGAAGCGGCGGTTGCCGCTGAGGCCGGCGCGCAGGCCGACGTTGTGACCACCACCACCGAAGAGGCCGCGGCGGCGCCGGTGGACCTCGGCCAGCAGTGGGGCATTGAGGTCACCAGCATCCGGCTGACCGCCAACGACCACATGATCGACTTCCGCTACCGGGTCCTCGACCCGGTCAAGGCCAAGGAGCTGTTCGTCCGCGAGAACAAGCCGGCGCTGATCCACCAGAAAACAGGGAAAGTGCTGGTGGTGCCTTCGACCGCCAAGGTCGGTCCGCTGCGCAACTCCGACACCCCCAAGCAGGGGAAGATCTACTGGATGTTCTTCGGAAACGCCGGCTATCTCGTCAAGGCCGGCGATCAGGTCACGGTGGTGATCGGCGAGTTTCGGGCCGAGGGCCTGGTGGTGGAGTGACGAAATGACACGGAAAGACAGGATCATCATCCGCCTCGGCGTTGCCCTCAGCGCGGCGCTGCTGCTCGCCGCCCCGCCCGCGCATGCCCGGTCTCTCGACGCCGACCTCCAGGCCGCGCTTGACGGGCTTGGCCCGACGGACCGGATCTCGGTGGTCGTCCGCTTCACCGGGCGACCGCCCCTCGGCCGGTTCCAGGGCCAGGAGAAAGAGCTCCGGCGAGCCGGGGTCGTGAGGGCGCTCAAGGCGCAGTCGAGCGCCAGCTTCGGCGCGCTCGAGCCCATCCTGAGCGACCCGTCGGTGAGCCGGCGGGTCGAGCTGTGGGGGATCAACGGCACCGCCCTGACCGCGAGCGCCGGTGTGATCAGGGCCCTCGCCGGCCGGCCCGAGGTGGCGAGGATCTCGATCGATGCGGTGATCGAGGGCCCGGGCCTGGCGAAGGCCGAGCCGGCCGCCGCCGAGTGGAACCTGAACGCCATCCGCGCGCCCGAGCTGTGGGCCGTCGGCGACACCGGGGCTGGGATCGTGATCGGCAGCATGGACACCGGCGTCGACCCGAGCCACCCCGACCTGGAAGCCAGCTACCGCGGCGGCAGCAACAGCTGGCTCGATCCCTACGGCGAGCACCCGACCCCGCACGACCGCAGCGGCCACGGCACCCAGTCGATGGGGGTCATGGTCGGAGGCGACGCCGGCGGCAGCGCGGTCGGTGTGGCGCCGGACGCGATCTGGATCGCGGCCAAGATCTTCAACGACGCCGGCAGCGGGACGCTGAGCGCCATCCACGAGAGCTTTCAATGGATGCTCGACCCGGACGGTGATCCGGACACCGACGACGGCGCCGATGTGGTCAACGGCTCCTGGAGCCTCGGCAACATCGATGACTGTGCCCTGGAGTTCGAGCAGGACCTCCAGATGCTGAAGGCGGCCGAGATCGCGGTCGTGTTCGCGGGAGGAAACTACGGGCCGGACAGTGACACGAGTGTGTCGCCGGCGAACAATCCGTCCGGCTTCGCGGTCGGCTTCGTGGACGAGTCGGACACGGTCCACGTCTCGAGCAGCAGGGGCCCATCGACATGTGGCGGCACCGTCTACCCGGAGGTGGTGGCGCCCGGCGTGGGCATCCGCACCACGGATCTCGGCTCGCTCTACGCCTGGGTCACCGGCGCGTCGATCGCGGCGCCGCACGTCTCCGGCGCGATGGCGCTGCTGCTCTCCGCCCATCCCGAGGCCACCGTCGAGCAGCTCGAAAAGGCGCTCGAGTACAGCGGGTTCGACCTCGGAGAGGCTGGTCCGGACTCGAGCTACGGATACGGCCGAATCGACGTCACCACCGCCGAGGCGCTGCTCGCGAAGCTGGTGGCCGGCGTGGGCGCAGCCACGGTCTACACCGACGAGGCCGAGTTCCTCGCGGCCGTGAGTGGTCGTGTGACCGTGGCCGAGGGCTTCGAGGACGACGGCGCCTGGGGCGCCGCGCGCAGCCCCAACGCGGTATCGTCCGTGAGCTCTCAGGGCATCACCTGGACCTCCAATCACCCGGCGAACCAGATCAGCACGAGCGGTGGCGCCGCGAGCTCCGGCGACTGGGGCCTGTTCTCGGACCCGCACGGCGACCAGAGCGTTCCCAACCCGACCGACTTCATCGAGGACGGCGTCCTCGGCACCTCGGCCCCGCCGCTGGCGGCGGTCGGTGGCTGGTTCCGGGGCACGGTCGGCGGCACCCTCAACTTCATCCTGGACGGCGACGAGGCCAACCCGATCGGGCTCGGCCCGGTTGATGTTCAGTACAGGTTCTACGGGGTCGTTGTCGACGGCAGCTTCACGAGCTTCGAGTTCCGCGAGATCGAGGGCACGCTCGAGGACCAGAAGCTCATCTTCATCGACGATGTCACGGTCGCGCTCCTGGGCGGGGGCGCCAATCGCGCGCCGGACGGCGTCATCGTGCTTCCGACCTCCGATCTGACGATCGCGCCCGGCGAGCCGGTGTTCTTCGAGGGTGCGGCGAGCGATCCGGACGGCGACCCGGTGACGGTGGCCTGGGACTTCGGCGACGGCCGCAGCTCGATCGAGCTGACGCCGGGCGACGTCGTCTACCAGGAACCCGGAGTGTTCACCGTGACCCTGACCGCGACCGACAGCCACGGGCTGGCCGACCCGACGCCGGCGAGCCGGACGATCACGGTCGCCCCGGCGATGACCGGCGTTGTCGCGGGAGTGGCCAACGTCCCGGGCGCCCAGGGCGCCGACTGGCACAGCGACCTCTTCCTGCACAACGCGGGCGCAGCCCAGGCGACGGTGGAGCTGTTCTTCAGCCCGGCCGGCGGCACCGTGGGCGTGCCCGAGACGGTCAGTGTCGGGCCGGACCAGACCCTGGCGCTCGAGGACGCGGTGGCGAGCGTGTTCGGTGTTTCGGGGAGCGGCGCGATCTTCTGGCGGGTGGTCGGGGGCGACCCTGATCGGCTGCTGGTGAGCGCCAACACCTACAACCGGGTCGACGCGGTCAGGCGCTACGGGCAGCAGATTCCCGGCGTGCGCTGGGGCGACGCCGCGCACGCTGCCACGCACGTGCAGGTGCCGGCGCTGGCCGGGCGGTACAGGACGAACCTGGGCTTCGCCACCGGCGCCGACTGCACCGTGGTCGCCGTGACCGGGTTTGACCGCAGCGGCGCGCTGGTCGCGCAGCGGACGCTGGCCGTCCAGCCGTGGTCGTGGGTCCAGCTCAACTCGCTGTTCGAGAGGGTGTTCCCAGGCCTCCTTCCGGACCCGGCCAACACGCCGGTTGCCGAAAGCCTGCACCGCTTCCAGATCAACGGTGTCGACGGTCCGGTGGTGGGCTACACCAGCATCATCGACAACACCACCAATGACGGCAGCTACATGCTGGGGCAGGTGGCGGGCAGCGGTGATGACCAGTGGCTGCCCGGCGCGGCGGTGATCAGCGGGGCGAACGACAGCCGCTGGCGCTCGGACGTGGTGGCGATGAACCCCTCCGGCGGGGCGATCACGACCGAGGTCTTTTTCTACCCGTCGGGCCAGGACAACGGCGGCCCTCTCGACGTCGAGGCCGTGCCGCTGGCGGCAGGGGAGAGCGCCTTCGAGGGCAACATCCTGGTCGAGCTCTTCGGCTACGCGCCGCCCGCGGTCGGCAGCCTCGAGGTGGCGGCCGACGCGGGGGTGGCGCCGTTGCTGTGGATGCGGACCTACACCGAGGAGCCGGCGCCAGGGGGCGGTACGGTGACCTACGGCCAGACCATCCTGCCGAGCACCGGCGCCGGGACCGTCGCGCCCGGCATCCAGGGGCGGATCGCGGGGTTCAGCCACGACGAGGGCACCCGCGCCAACCTGATCCTGCAGAACACGCACACCGCCGGCGACGGCTCGCGGCTTCCGAGCGACGTCAGCGTCGAGGTGCTCGCGGCGGACGGCACCGTGCTCCACGAGCAAAGCTATGCCCTGCTGCCGGGCGAGTACCGGCAGCACAACCGTTTCCTTGACGACTACGGAGTCGGGCCGGTGACCAACGCGAGCCTGCGCGTGACGCTGGTGGGCGAGCCCGGCGCCGGCGAGACCGGCGGGGTCGATGCGATGGTCTCCGAGGTCAACGGCAACGTCGTCGCCGGCACCAACGACGGGCGGCTGGTGAGGGCCGACGTCGTGCAGTGACACGGCGCCCGCTGCGGCGCGCCGACAGGAGAGGCCCATGGACAATCAGGAATCGCGTCCCGCAAGGCTTGTAGCCCCGGGGTCGGGGGCGCCACAGGCGTTCCTGATGGCATTGACACTGCTCGCCGCGCCGGCCGCGGCCCAGACGTTGGTTGCGGTTGACGATGCGTACGGCGTTCGGTACGCGCAAGCTCTGGTTGTCGCGTCGCCCGGGGTCATTGACAACGACACCTACAACGGTGGTCCGGCGGCGGGAGCGGGTGCGACGGTCACGCTGATCGGCTCTCCGAGCTTCGGGACGCTGGAGTGTGATTCGGACCCGGTGACCTATGACCTGTGCCCGGACGGGTCGTTCAGCTACACCGCAGGTGCCGGCTTCTCGGGCTTCGACAGCTTCAGCTACGAGGCGGCGGTGGGCGGTGCGACCGACCAGGCGACGGTGGTTTTGTCGGCGTGCACGGGTGGTCCGACGCAGTTCGTGTGCTGGCAGGAGGCGGCGTACCTGGCGAAGCTCGGCGAGCTGGGGTACAGCGGCTTTTCCGAGGGCTTCGAGAACGAGCCGGTGTGGGGGGTGACGCGGTTCCCGTTGACCGAGCCGTCGGTGCTCAGCCAGGGGATCAGGTGGCGGAGCAACCACCCGGATCCGCCGGCGTCCAACGAGCTGACGACCGGGAGCGGTCCGGCGCACACCGGCCTGTGGGGCGTGTACGACCCAGAGCACGGCTATGCAACCGGGACACCGGAGGAATGCGACATCACCAACCCGCCGGCTCACTGCCTGTTCAAGGATGGTGTCACCGGGTCGAAGGAGGGCGGCGGCAGTTCCCTGGTGGCGGTCGGTGGGTACTTCACGGGGAGCCTGCAGCCGAACCTGGTGATGATTCTGGACGGGGGGGCGCCGATCGGGCTCGGGATGGTTGCGGCTGGAACGGATCAGTACTTCGGGGTGATCGACACTGGAGGCTTCACGTCGTTCCGGGTCGAGGAGACGGACGGGAAGGTGGGGCAGGAGCGCTTCGTCTTCGCCGACGACTTCACGCTGGGGACGGCGCTGGCTGACACGACGCCGCCGCGGGTGGTGCTGGTCAACACGGTGGACGACACGGGCGACGGGGTGCTCGCGGAGGCCGAGGCGACCGACGCGTTCATCACCGAGTTGCTGGTGTACTACTCGGAGCCCGTTCAGGACCTGCCGGGGGACACTGATCCACACGACGTGACCAACCCGGGGAATTACCTGCTGTTTGGCGACGGCGGCAACGGCTTTCAGACCGTCAACTGTGTTGGGGGCGTCGCCGCAGGTGACGTCGAGGTTTCGGTTGATGCGGTGGTCTACACCTCGGGCAGTGTGCTCGAGGCAGCGGTGTCGATCAACGGAGGGCTGGGCCTGCCGTTGGGGAGCTACCGGCTGCTGGTGTGCGGGACCACCTCGATCCGGGACTGGGCGGGGAACGCGCTGGATGGCAACGGGAACGGCACCGGTGGCGACGACTTCGTACGCAACTTCTCGATCATCCTGCCGGTCAACCAACCGCCGATCGCCAACCCGCAGTCGGTCGCGACGCCGGAGGACACTCCGAAGGCAATCACCTTGACCGGGAGCGATCCGGACCTCGATCCGTTGACCTACTCGACCGTGACCGGCCCGTCAAACGGCGTGCTCAGCGGGACGCCGCCGAACGTGACCTACACTCCGGCCGCGCACTACCACGGGCCGGATAGCTTCACGTTCCGGGTGTGGGACGGAACCGTGTTCAGCAATCCCGCGACGGTGTCGATCACGGTGACGTCGGTGAACGACCCGCCGGTGGCCGACCCGCAGGCGGTGTCGACGCCGGAGGACACCGCCAGGGCGATCACGCTGACCGCGAGCGACATAGACTTCGACCCGTTGACCTACTCGATCGTGACGGGTCCGGCGCACGGAGCGCTCAGTGGGACGCCGCCGAGCGTCACCTACACGCCGGCCGCGAACTACAACGGTCCGGACAGCTTCACCTTCCGGGCCTGGGACGGCGCCGCGTTCAGCAACACNGCGACGGTTTCGATCACGGTGACGGCGGTCAACGACCCGCCGGTCGCCAACCCGCAGGCGGTGACAACGCCGCAGAACACGCCGCTGGCGATCACCCTCACCGGCAGCGACCCTGACGGCAACCCGCTGACGTATGCAATCGGGACGCCTCCGGCGCACGGTTCCCTGACCGGCACTCCGCCGAACGTGACCTACACCCCGACGACTAGCTACGTCGGTCCTGATAGCTTCACCTTCACGGTGAACGACGGGACAGTGACGAGCGCGCCGGCCACGGTGTCGATCACTGTCACCGAGAGCCCACTGTCGGTTCTGACCATCGGCAACGCCTCGGTCATCGAGGGCGACGCCGGGCCGATTTCGATCGAGGTCACGATCACGCTGACACCGGCGAGCACCATCCCGGTCAGCGTCGGCTACGCCACCGGCGGCGGCACGGCCACGGCCGGGGCGGACTACACGGCGGCATCCGGCACTGCCGACTTCCCAATCGGCGCGACCACCGCGATCGTGCCCCTCGACGTGCTTGGCGACCTTCTTGACGAGCCGGACGAGGAGTTCGGGGTGGCGCTGTCGAACCCAGTGGGGGCGACCCTCGGGACGCCCTCCGCCGGCACGGTCACCATTTTCGACGACGACCCGATGCCCGACCTGTCAGGCGTTGATCTGGTGGTCGACGAGTACGCCGGCCAGGCGGCCGTGGAGCTGACCTTGTCAGGGCCGAGCGGCTTCGACATCACCGTCGACTACGTCACCGCCGATGGAACGGCCACTGCGCCGGCCGACTACGGTTCGGTCAGCGGCACTGCCTTCATCGCCGCGGGGTCGCTCGCGACCACGGTGCCGATTCCGATCGCCGACGATGCGCTGATCGAAGGCGACGAGCTGTTCACGCTCGAGCTCTCGAACCCGGGCAACGCGGTGCTGCTGACGCCGTCGATCACGGTCACCATCCGCGACGACGACGGCACGGCGATCTTCGACGACGGCTTCGAGTCGGGAGACGCGTCACACTGGTCAGTGGTCGTACCGTAGGCAGCCGACGAGGGCGCGGACAAGACGCCTGACAGGGCTCTCGGCTGGCCGACGAGGGCGGGGCGCCGGTCCACCTACGGGGCTGTGGCTGCCATGATGCTGCTCCGGAGCCGGCGGTGCGCACGAGCCAACAAAGGGCAGGGCCGCGGGCGGGTGTGTCATGTGATATCCAGTGTCTCATGACGAGTGAGGCATCCCGTTCAGCAGGTAAAGTGCTCATGGGGATATGTTTGGAGCGCTCGTGTCGTCGACCGAGGGGGACTGGAGATAAGATTGTGTCTCACAGGTCGGTCGTGCGACACACATGATCACTACTGCGTCCTGTCTTCTAAGTCACTGTTCACTAGCGACTTGATGCGAATCGCCTGGACCCGAGATAGCTGGCACGGCGATTGCTACAGCATTGGGTGAGCGGAGTTGAGGAACGAACATGACCCTCGACACACCGCCGTGGTCCGGCGCGGGAGCGATACCAGCCACAGCGCGCCACGCGCCGACCAGGTACCTTCCTCCCCCTCTCCCGGGGCCGCGTCAGGCGGCCCCACCTTCCTTTTTCCGTTCCGTGGCCGGCAGGCACGACGCGGCCGACAACCACGGTTGCGGGGACGCCGGGTAGATAATGGACCAACAACGGAGCGCCCGGAGGGCCGACATGACGACGCGCGCGACATTGAGCCTGGCCATCCTGTTCACCGCCCTGATCGCGGCGCCGGCCGCTGCGCAGGTCACGGCCTACACCGACGAGGCGTTGTTCCTGGCCGATGTTGCTGCCCTGGGCTGGTGCGTCGATCTCGAGAGCTTTGAGAGCGATGCGGCGTGGGGTGGGGCGCGCTCGCCGGCGACGCTGCCCCTGGTCACCAACCTCGGCATCACCTGGCTGCCCAACAACGCCAACAGCGAGCTGACCACCGGCAGCGGTCCGGCGCGCACCGGGCTGTGGGGCTTCTACGAGCTGCCGCACGGCGACTTCGGCAGCGGCGTCAGCGACGGCTGGTTCACCCAGGCCGCCGACACCCTGTACGCGGTGGGCGGTTGGCTGGTCAGCAACACGCCGGGGGCGCGGATCAACCTGGTCCTCGACGGCGCCACGGTCGTCAACTTCTCGGGCAACAACCTGATCGGGACGTCGCACAGCTTCTTCGGTGCCATCGATCCGGCGGGGTTCGCAGCGGTTGAGTTCCGCGAGACCGAGGGCAGCTCGGGCGACCCCAAGTACATGTTCGGCGACGACTTCAGCTTCGGGCGGGTGATCTGCTACTCGGCGATCTTCGGCGACGGCTTCGAGTCCGGCGACACCTCGGCGTGGTCGGCCGTCGTCCCGTAGGCTTGTAGCGCAGGCATCTTGCCTGCCTTATAGCGCAGCCATCCTGGCTGCCTCGTAGCGCGGCTATCCTGTCTGCCTCGAGCTTGCACGTGGAGGTTGCAGGCTGGAAGCCTGCGCTACAAGGAAGCCTGCGCTACAAGGAAGCCTGCGCTACAAGGAAGCCTGCGCTACAAGGAAGCCTGCGCTGAAGGGCGGCGTGCAGGCGCTCCTGGTCGCGGTCGGCGAAGGAGAGGAAGCTCGCGCCGACGCCGAGGACCCGCTCGCGGATCGGATCGGTC
>Ga0031656_10000581_pt1 | contig 12883 bp, 8 predicted proteins | sample FrelakmetDIP11DI_FD_55080 | JGI IMG/M metagenome (GOLD analysis project Ga0031656, IMG submission 55080) | Freshwater lake sediment microbial communities from the University of Notre Dame, USA, for methane emissions studies - DIP11 DI | ecosystem: Environmental > Aquatic > Freshwater > Lake >... | reverse complement strand
GAACTCGCACGACGGGTTCGCCCGTGCGCCGCGGCCCTAGGCGGCCCTAGGGGGCTGCTGGCGCCAGGCCGTTCAACGCCGTGGGCGCGATCAAGAAAAAGCGCGACCGAAGCAGCCCCTTGAAAACGCCCGCTACTCGACGGACTCCTCCGCCGCCGAGGAGGTCTCGGCCGTACCGGCTTCCGGCAGCTCCTCGAAGAGGGCCTCGGCCGGCGGCGCGCTGCGGCGCGCGTTGTGATACGCGAGACCGGTGCCGGCGGGGATCAGCCGTCCGACGATGACGTTCTCCTTCAGCCCGCGCAGCTCGTCCTTCTTGCCCATGATCGCGGCCTCGGTGAGCACCCGGGTCGTCTCCTGGAACGATGCGGCGGAGATGAACGAGTCGGTCGAAAGCGAGGCCTTGGTGATGCCGAGCAGCATGTACGCGTACTCGGCCGGCTTCTTGCCCTCGGCCGTCAGTCGGTCGTTCTCGTCGAGCACCTCGGCACGCTCGACCTGCTCCTCGCGGATGAAACGCGAGTCGGCGGGCTCGGTGATCACGACGCGGCGGAGCATCTGGCGGACGATCACCTCGATGTGCTTGTCATTGATGCGCACGCCCTGGAGGCGATACACGTCCTGGACCTCGTCGATGATGTAGCGCGCCAACGCCTCCACGCCTTGCAGGCGCAGGATGTCGTGCGGCTCGGCCGGCCCGTCGACGATCAGCTCGCCCTTGTTCACCACCTGCCCATCGTGGACGAGCACGTGCTTGTCCTTCGGGATCAGGAACTCGTGCGAGACGCCGTCGAGGTCGGTGATGACGAGACGCTGCTTACCCTTCGTGTCCTTGCCGAACGAAACGGTGCCGGTGACCTCCGCGAGCGCGCCCGCGTCCTTCGGCGAGCGTGCCTCGAAGAGCTCCGCAACGCGCGGCAGACCGCCGGTGATGTCGCGTGCCTTCGCCTGCTCCTGCGGGATGCGCGCGAGCACATCGCCCACCGACACCTTCTGGCCATCCTTCACGGTGATGAGCGAGCCCACCTGGAACGTGATGTTCACCGAATGGTCGGTGCCGGCGATCTTGATCTCCTCGCCCGCATCCGAGAGGAGCTTCACCTGCGGACGCACGCCCTTCGACGCGACGCTGCGGCGTTTCGGGTCGATGACCACCAGCGTCGAGAGGCCCGTGACCTCGTCGATCTGTTTTGCCACCGTCACGCCTTCCTCGACGTGCTCGAACTTGATCGTGCCGCCGTACTCGGTGATGATCGGACGCGTGTGCGGATCCCAGGTCGCGAGCACCTGGCCGGCCTTGACCTGCCTGCCGTCGTCGCCGTGCTGGGTCGCACCATACGGCACCTTGTGGCGTTCCCGCTCGCGGCCGTTGTCGTCGGTCACGATCACCTCCGCGGTGCGCGCGATGACCACCTTCTCGCCCTTGGCGTTGGTGACATAGCGCATCTGTGCAGAAAAGCGCATCACGCCATTCGACTTCGCCTCGACCTGGCTGGCGACCGCGGTCCGCGACGCCGCGCCGCCGATGTGGAAGGTACGCATCGTGAGCTGCGTGCCCGGCTCGCCGATCGACTGGGCCGCGATCACGCCCACGGCCTCGCCGGTGTTGACGAGCGACCCGCGGGCCAAGTCACGTCCGTAACAGTTGGCGCACAGGCCCCAGCGCGTGTCGCAGGAGAGCGGCGTGCGCACGCGCACCTCGTCGATGCCGAGCGCCTCGATCGTCTCGACTTCGGTTTCGTTGAGCAGCGTGCCGGCGGGGTACAGCAGATCCTGGGTATCGGGGTTAAACACGTCGGCGGCGGTGACGCGGCCGAGAATGCGCTCACGCAACGGCTCGACGACCTCGCCACCCTCGATCAGGGCACGCATCATGAAGCCGTTCACCGTCCCGCAGTCGTCCTCGGTGACGACGAGGTCCTGGGTCACGTCCACCAGGCGACGGGTGAGGTAGCCCGAGTTCGCCGTCTTGAGCGCCGTGTCCGCGAGACCCTTGCGCGCGCCGTGCGTCGAGATGAAGTACTGCAGTACGTTGAGACCTTCGCGGAAGTTCGCGGTGATGGGCGTCTCGATGATCGAACCATCCGGCTTCGCCATCAGGCCGCGCATGCCGGCAAGCTGGCGGATCTGCGCCGCAGAACCCCGCGCGCCGGAGTCCGCCATCATGTAGATGGAGTTGAACGACTCCTGGCGCACCTTGTTGCCGCTGCGGTCGATGACCTCTTCGTGCGACAGCTGATCCATCATCGCCTTGCCGACCTGATCGCCGGCGCGGCCCCAGATGTCGACCACCTTGTTGTAGCGCTCGCCCGCGGTCACGAGACCCGAGGTGTACTGGCTCTCGATCTCCTTCACCTGCGCCTCGGCCTCCGAGATGAGCGTGTGCTTCTCGCGCGGGATGAGCATGTCGTCGACGCAGATCGAGATGCCGGCGCGGGTCGCGATCGTGAAGCCCGCCTGCATCAGGCGGTCGGCGAAGATGACCGTCTCGCGCAGGCCGCAGCGGCGGTAAGCCGCGTTGATGAGCCGCGAGATCTCTTTCTTCTTGAGCGGCCGGTTGATGAGCTCGAACGGCAGCCCCGCCGGCAGGATCTCCGAGAGAATCGCGCGGCCGATGGTGGTCCGGTGACGGGTCAGCTTCTCGACGCGGTCGCCGTCCGGGGTGAGGTCGTATTCGCGGATGCGCACCGACACCGAAGCGTGCAGGTCGGCCTGGCCGCTCTGGTAGGCGCGGATCGCCTCACCGACGTCGATGAACGCCATCCCCTCGCCCCGCGCGTTCACGCGCTCGCGCGTCGCGTAGTAGAGCCCGAGCACGATGTCCTGCGACGGCACGATGATCGGGTCGCCGTTCGCGGGCGAGAGGATGTTGTTGGAGGCGAGCATCAGCGTGCGCGCTTCCATCTGCGCCTCGAGCGAGAGCGGTACGTGCACCGCCATCTGGTCGCCGTCAAAGTCGGCGTTGAACGCCGCGCAGACCAGCGGATGCAGCTGGATCGCCTTGCCCTCGATCAGCGTCGGCTCGAACGACTGGATGCCGAGCCGGTGCAGTGTCGGCGCGCGGTTCAGCATCACCGGGTGCTCGCGGATCACCTCCTCGAGGATGTCCCACACCACGCCGCTCTCGCTCTCGACCTCGCGCTTCGCGGCCTTGATGGTGGTGGCAATACCCTGCATCTCCAGCTTGTGGAAGATGAACGGCTTGAACAGCTCGAGCGCCATCTTCTTCGGCAGGCCGCACTGGTGCAGCTTCAGCTGCGGCCCGACCACGATGACCGAGCGGCCCGAATAGTCGACGCGCTTTCCGAGCAGATTCTGGCGGAAGCGGCCCCCCTTGCCCTTGATCATGTCGGCGAGCGACTTCAGCGGCCGCTTGTTCGCGCCGGTCATCGCCTTGCCGCGGCGGCCGTTGTCGAGCAGCGAGTCGACGGCCTCCTGCAGCATGCGCTTTTCGTTCCTGACGATGATCTCGGGCGCTTTCAGCTCGAGCAGCCGCTTCAACCGNTTGTTGCGGTTGATGACGCGCCGGTAGAGGTCGTTGAGATCCGATGTGGCGAAACGGCCGCCGTCCAGGGGGACGAGCGGACGCAGTTCCGGCGGCAGCACCGGAAGCACTTCCATGATCATCCACTCGGGCTTGATCCCCGACTTCTGGAACCCCTCGAGCACCTTGAGGCGCTTGGCGATCTTCTTGATCTTGGTGTCGGAGCCGGTCGTCTCGAGCTCGTGGCGCAGATGCTCGATCTCGCGGCTAACGTCGAGGGAGCGCAGCAGGTCGCGGATGCCCTCCGCGCCCATCATCGCCGTGAAGTCGTCGCCGAACTCCTCCACCTTCGCGAGATAGTCATCCTCGGTCAGAAGCTGCGCGCGCTTGAGCGGCGTCAGGCCGGGATCGACGACGACGTAGGCCTCGAAGTAGAGCGCGCGCTCGATGTCGCGCAGCGTCATGTCGAGCACGAGGCCGAGCCGCGAGGGCAGCGACTTCAGGAACCAGATGTGCGCGGTCGGGCTCGCGAGCTCGATGTGGCCCATGCGCTCGCGGCGCACCTTGGCGAGCGTCACCTCCACCCCGCACTTCTCGCAGATCACGCCGCGATGCTTCAGGCGCTTGTACTTGCCGCACAGGCACTCGTAGTCCTTGATCGGCCCGAAGATCTTGGCGCAGAAAAGTCCGTCGCGCTCGGGCTTGAAGGTCCGGTANTTGATCGTTTCCGGCTTCTTGACCTCGCCGTACGACCACGACCGGATCTTCTCCGGGGAAGCAAGCCCGATCTTGATTGCATCGAACTCCTCTTCCTGCGTGACCTGTTTGAACAAATCGAGCAGTGCTTTCATCTCACTCACTCCGCGGTGCGTGANGCGCCAATGGAACTCTGCAAAAACTCCCGGCTACGGATTCACGTGGATCGACCCCGATCGATCGCCGGGCCGATCCGCGTTNCGTAGCTCAATACCTCTCGAGGTCGATGTCGATCCCGAGCGACCGGATTTCCTTCACCAGCACGTTGAACGACTCCGGCATGCCCGCATCGATCTTGTGGTCNCCCTTGACGATGTTCTCGTACACCTTGGTACGCCCGGNGATGTCGTCCGACTTNACGGTCAGCATCTCCTGCAGCGTNTACGCGGCGCCGTACGCCTCGAGCGCCCAGACCTCCATCTCGCCGAAGCGCTGGCCGCCGAACTGCGCCTTGCCGCCGAGCGGCTGCTGCGTGACCAGCGAGTACGGCCCGGTCGAGCGCGCGTGCATCTTGTCGTCGACAAGGTGATGCAGCTTCAGCACATGCATGTAGCCGATGGTCACCGGGCGATCGAACGCGTCCCCCGTGCGTCCGTCGTACAGGGTCGCCTGCGTCTTCGTGGCGGTGAGCTGAAGCTGCCGCGTGCGCGGGTCGTCGTCCGGAAACGCGAGGTCGAGCATCGCCCTGATCTCGTCCTCCGAGGCGCCATCGAACACCGGCGTCGCGAACGGCACGCCGTCGCCAAGGTTGGCGGCGAGCTTGACCACTTCCTCGTCAGAAAGCGTACCGATGGCCTCGGGCTTGCCGCTGCCGTTGTAGATGCGCTCGATGAGCGCACGGACCGACCCGATGGCCGACTGCGACTTGAGCAGGGCGCCGATTTTCAGCCCGAGGCCTATCGCAGCCCAGCCGAGGTGCGTCTCGAGGATCTGGCCGACGTTCATCCGCGACGGCACGCCGAGCGGGTTCAGCACGATGTCGACCGGCGTTCCGTCGGCGAGGTAAGGCATGTCCTCGACCGGCACGATCTTCGAGATCACGCCCTTGTTGCCGTGGCGGCCGGCCATCTTGTCGCCCGGCTGCACGCGACGCTTTACCGCGAGGTACACCTTCACCATCTTGATCACGCCCGGGGGGAGCTCGTCGCCCTGGGTGAGCTTCTTCTTCTTCGCCTCGAACGCCTTGTCGAACTCGTCGCGCACGCGGGTCAGGCTCTCCTTGATCGCCTCGACCTGCGCCTGCGCCTCCTCGTCGACGAGCGAGATCTCGAACCAGTGGTACTTCTCGATTTCCTCGAGGTAGGCCTGCGTGATCTTGGTGCCCTTGGCGAGCTTGTTCGGGCCCTTGGCCGCCGGCTTGCCGACCATCAGACGCTCGATGCGCGCGAACGCGTCGGCCTCGACGATCCGCATCTGGTCGGCGAGATCCTTCTTGTACTCCTTGAGCTGGTCATCGATGATCGACTGCGCACGCTTGTCGCGCTCGATGCCTTCGCGCGTGAACACCTGGACGTCGATGACCGTCCCGCTGATGCCGGAGGGCACGCGCAGCGAGGTGTCCTTCACGTCGGACGCCTTCTCGCCGAAGATCGCGCGCAGGAGCTTCTCCTCCGGCGTGAGCTGGGTCTCGCCCTTGGGCGTGACCTTGCCGACGAGCACGTCGCCGGCCTCGACCTCGGCGCCGATGTAGACGATCCCGGACTCGTCGAGCCGCGAGAGCTGCCCCTCGGAGAGGTTGGAGATGTCGCGCGTGATCTCCTCCGGCCCGAGCTTGGTGTCGCGCGCCACCACCGTCAGCTCCTCGATGTGGATCGAGGTGTAGCGATCGTCGCCNACCACCTTCTCGGAAATCAGGATCGAGTCTTCGAAGTTGTAGCCGTTCCACGGCATGAACGCGACCAGCATGTTCTGGCCGAGCGCGAGTTCGCCGAGGTCGGTGGACGCACCGTCGGCCACCACGTCGCCCTTCGCAATGCGCTCGCCGACGCGCACGATCGGCTTCTGGTTGATGTTCGTGTTCTGGTTCGAGCGGGTGTACTTGGTGAGGTTGTAGATGTCGACGCCCACCTCGCCGGCGACCGTCTCCTCGTCGTTGACGCGCACCACGATGCGGGTCGCGTCGACATAGTCGACGAGGCCGCCGCGAAGCGCGATCACCGCCGTGCCCGAGTCGACCGCAGCGGTGCGCTCGAGGCCCGTGCCCACCACCGGCTTCTCCGCGCGGAGGCAGGGTACCGCCTGGCGCTGCATGTTGGAGCCCATCAGCGCGCGGTTCGCGTCGTCATGCTCGAGAAACGGGATCAGCGATGCCGCCACCGAGACGATCTGCGCCGGCGAAATGTCCATGTACTGGACCCGGTCGGGCGTGACCAGCGTGAACTCGTTCTTGTGCCGGCACGACACCAGCGAATCCTGCAGCCGGCCGTCGCCGTCAAGTTGCGCGTTTGCCTGCGCGATGACGAAATTGCCTTCCTCGATCGCCGACAGGTAGTCGATGTGGTCGGTGACCCGGCCGTCCCCGACGCGCCGGTAGGGCGTCTCGAGGAAGCCGTAGCGGTTGGTGTTGGCGTAGAGCGCGAGCGAGTTGATGAGGCCGATGTTCGGGCCTTCGGGCGTCTCGATCGGGCACACCCGGCCGTAATGGGTCGGATGCACGTCGCGCACCTCGAAGCCGGCGCGCTCGCGTGTCAGACCGCCTGGACCGAGCGCCGAGACCCGCCGCTTGTGCGTGATCTCGGAGAGCGGGTTGGTCTGGTCCATGAACTGCGACAGCTGGCTCGACCCGAAGAACTCCTTGATGGCGGCGGAGATCGGCTTCGCGTTGATGAGGTCGTGCGGCATCAGGTTCTCGCTCTCGGCCTGCGAGAGACGCTCCTTCACCGCGCGCTCGACGCGCACCAGCCCTGCGCGGAACTGGTTCTCCGCGAGCTCGCCGACCGAGCGGACCCGCCGGTTGCCGAGGTGGTCGATGTCGTCGATGTCGCCGCGACCGTTGCGGAGCTCGACGATGATGGCCACCACCGCGAGGATGTCCTCGTTCGAAAGCGTCGCGGTCGCGTTGTTCGCCTTCGGGCCGGCATGCGCGTAAAAGCGCTTCAGCCACGCCGGCGCGCGCTCGTCGGCCTTGTCCGGATAGGCGCGCCGGTTGAACTTCATGCGACCGACCGCCGAGAGGTCATAGCGCTCCGGGCTGTAGAAGAGGCCGTTGAAGAGCGCCTCGACCGCATCCTCGGTAGGCGGCTCGCCTGGGCGCATCATGCGGTAGATCGCCACCTTCGCCGCCCACTGGTCGGCGGTCTCATCCATGCGCAGCGTCGCCGAGATATAGGCGCCTTGATCGAGATCGTTGGTGTACAGCGTCTTCACTTCCTCGACGCCTGCGACGCGCAGCCTCGCGAGCAGCTGCTCGGTGATCTCTTCGTTGGCGTTGGCGACGATCTCGCCCGTCTCCTTGTCGACGGCCGCGTGCGCGAGTGTGCGCCCGACGACGAACTCGTCGGGCACGCCGATCCGCGTCAGGCCCGCCGCCTCCATGTCGCGGATGTGCTTCACCGTGATGCGCTTGTCGCGCGCGACGATGAGCTTGCCCGATTTGTCCGCGATGTCGAAGCGCGCGACCTCACCTCGCAGGCGCTCCGGCACCACCTGGAACTCGGCACTCGCATGGCCGAGATAGAAGGTGTCGAAATCGTAGCAGGTGGCGAGGATCTGCTCCGGTGTCATTCCGATCGCCTTGAGCAGGACGGTCACCGGCATCTTGCGGCGGCGGTCGACGCGAAAATACACGTAATCCTTGGCGTCGAACTCGAAGTCGAGCCAGGAACCGCGATAGGGGATGATGCGCGCCGAGAACAGCAGTTTCCCGGACGAGTGCGTCTTGCCGCGGTCGTGCTCGAAGAACACGCCGGGCGAGCGATGCAGCTGGGAGACGATGACGCGCTCGGTGCCGTTGATGATGAACGAGCCGGTGCGGGTCATGAGCGGGATCTCCCCCATGTAGACCTCCTGCTCCTTCACCTCCTTCACCGTGGGCTTGGCCGCCTCCCTGTCCATGATTGTCAGGCGCACCTTCGCGCGCAGCGGCGCTGCGAAGGTGAGACCCCGCTGCTGGCACTCCTTGACATCGAACGGCGGCTCGCCGAGCTGATAGGAGACGAACTCGAGCCGTGCGTTGCCGGAGTGGCTCGCGATCGGGAATATCGAGGTGAAGGCCGCCTGCAGGCCCTCGTTCAAACGCTGGTCAGGCGCCTTCTCGGCCTGCAGGAACGAGGCGAACGACGCGAGCTGTGTCGCGACCAGATAGGGGACATTGAGCACCCCCTTGCGCTTGGCGAAGCTCTTGCGGATCCGCTTTTTCTCGGTCGAGGAGTAGATCGCGGTGGTCATGGGTACCCCGTGGTGAGGAATTCAGCAATCAGAGGACAGGAGGCAACCGGCGGCGACGCCGGCTGGCTGCTGCACTCTGGCGTTGGAAAAGAGCGACGCGGACCAGGCGGCTCGCCCCGAAGGACGAGCCGCCGGCCCGTACATCTGCGATGCGGCGCGCACCGGCGTTTACTTCATCTCCGCTTTGGCGCCGGCGTCGAGAAGCTTCTTCAGGATCGCCTCGGCGTCGGCCTTGGCGATGCCTTCCTTCACCGCCTTGGGTGCGCCGTCGACGAGATCTTTCGCCTCCTTGAGGCCGAGCCCCGTGACTTCGCGCACCGCCTTGATGACGCTCACCTTGTTCTCCCCTGCGGCGGAAAGGATGACGTCGAACTCGGTCTTTTCCTCAACCGCCGCGGCGGGGGCGCCGGCGCCGGCCGCCGGAGCGGCCACGGCGACCGCGGCCGCAGCCGCGGAGACGCCGAACTTCTCTTCCATGTCCTTGATGAGCTGCGAGAGCTCGAGGACGGTCATGTTGGCGATCGCGTCGAGAATCTCAGCGCGTGCAAGTGCCATTTCTTTGCTCCTAATGTCGAAAGGTTTGGAGAGTCGTACCGGAACCCGGAAGGGTCAGGCGCCCGCCTTCTCGCGCTGCTCGTGAACGGCGGCCAAGGTGCGGACGAACCGCGCCGGCAACTCATTCAACGTGCGCACGAACTGGGCGACAGGGGCCTGCATGGTGCCCATGAGCCTCCCGAGCAGTTCCTCGCGCGATGGCATCGATGCCAGCGCCTGCACCTCCTTGGCGGAGATGACGGCGTTGGGCATCGCGCCTGCCTTGATGACGAACTTGTCGTTGCCTCGGGCAAACTCGTTCATCACCTTGGCCGTGGCCACGGGATCGGGAGAGATGCCGTAGATGAGCGGGCCGGCCATCTGGTCGGCGAGCTTCGCAAACGGCGTGTCCTTCACCGCGCGGCGCGCGAGGGTGTTCTTGAGAACTCGCAGGTACACGCCCGACGCCCGCGCCTTACGGCGCAGGTCAGTCATGTGCCCCACTTCCAGACCGCGGTACTGCGCAAGCACGATCGCCTGAGCCTTCGCGACCTGCGCGGAGATCTCTTCGACGACGGCCTGCTTCTCAGCGAGATTGAGACTCAAGGTCTACCTCCATCGATTCGGGGCGCCGGGCCGCGACGCGCTCGCGCGCGACCCGGTTCCGATGCCCCCGTTGCGGCGACCTTTCGATAGGGAGCGTTCGCCTGCCCGACGTCGCTGACGCCGGTCGTGCAATCGATCCTTCATCGGGGTGCGCCATCTGCGCAGGGTCGGAAGTCGGAGGACGGAAGATCGGGAACGAAACGTCCCGGCTTGTCCGGCCCCCTATCCCGCGATTAAGTCCTCCAGGAGGACGCCTGCGGTCTTTGACAACCTGCCGCGCCGCCGCCTTTTCCCGCCAGCGGCAACGCGACAGCCCAAAGCCTTTGCTTCAAGCTCCGGACACGTCCGGAGCGGTTGAGTTCCCGGCCTGGCCGGGGCGCTGCTCGCGCGCGCCCGCCATGGCCTCAGCTGCTGCTCAACGTCGCGATGTCTACGCGCACGCCCAGGCCCATCGTGCTCGAGACGGCGATCTTCTTCAGATACATGCCCTTCGCCGCCGCGGGCTTGGCCTTGTTGAGCGCATCGACCAGCGCGACGAGATTCTCGCGGAGCGCCTCGGGCGCAAACGACGCGCGACCGATCGAGCACTGCACGATCCCCGCCTTGTCAGTGCGGTACTGCACCTGACCCGCCTTGGCGTTCTTCACGGCCTGCGCGACGTCCTGCGTCACGGTCCCGACCTTCGGGTTCGGCATCAGCCCGCGCGGGCCGAGAATCTGGCCGAGTTGGCCGACGACCCGCATCGTGTCCGGCGTGGCGATCGCCACGTCGAAGTCCATCGTGCCGCCCTTGATCTTCTCGGCGAGGTCCTCGAGGCCGACAACCTCCGCGCCTGCGGCGCGCGCCTCCTCGGCCTTCGCGCCTTGTGCAAACACTGCGACGCGCACCTTCTTGCCCGTGCCCGCCGGGAGCACGACCGAGCCGCGCACCACCTGGTCGGACTTCTTCGCGTCGATGCCGAGGTTCACCGCGACATCCACGGACTCATCGAACTTCGCGGTCGCGCCCTTCTTGACGAGCGCGAGCGCATCGAGAACCGCGTAGGCTTTGCTCGCCTCGACGAGCCCCGCGAGGGCCTTTTGCCGCTTGGACACGCCCGCCATGTCAGAGGCCCTCCACGACGATGCCCATCGAGCGGGCGCTGCCGGCGATGGTGCGCACGGCCGCGTCGAGATCACCGGCCGTCAAGTCCGGCATCTTGGTTTTCGCGATCTCCTCGACCTGCGCGCGCGTCACCTTTCCAACCTTGTCGGTGAGCGGGCGCGGGCTGCCTTTCTCGAGCTTGGCAGCCTTCTTGAGCAGGATCGAGGCCGGCGGCGTCTTGAGGATGAACGTGAAGCTCTTGTCGGCGAACGCGGTGATGACCACGGGCAGCATCAGGCCCGGCTCGACCTTCTGCGTCTGCGCGTTGAACTGCTTGCAGAACTCCATGATGTTGAGGCCGCGCTGGCCGAGCGCGGGGCCGATGGGCGGTGACGGATTCGCCTTCCCGGCCGGCACCTGCAGCTTGATGAAGCCGACGATCTTCTTTGCCACGACAAGACTCCTCTAAAGCGGGTTCAAGCGGCCAGGCGCTCGTCGCGGCCGGCCGTCAGCGCCGGCGCGGCCGAAGCCTCGCCTCCCCAAACGACGCGACCGAGTCGCGCCCCCACCGCGAACGGAATGACGTTCGCGGGTTCGTCAGGCCTTCTCGACCTGACTGAATTCCAGTTCAACCGGCGTCGCCCGGCCAAAGATCGTGACCGAGACACGAAGCTTGCTCTTGTCATAGTTGACATCCTCGACCGTACCGTGAAAGTCGGTGAAGGGTCCTTCCTTGACCCGAACTGCCTCGCCCACCTCGAACAGAACCTTGGGCTTCGGCTTCTCGACGCCTTCCTGCATCTGCTGCAGGATGGCTTCCACTTCCTTCTCGCTGATCGGCGGCGGCTTGCGGCCATGCGCGCCCCCCACGAAGCCGGTGACCTTGGCCGTGTTCTTGACCAGGTGCCAGGCCTCGTCGGTCATGTCCATTTCGACCAGTACGTAGCCGGGGTAGAACTTCCTCTCGGAGGTGTGCTTCTGACCGCCCTTCATCTCCACCACCTCTTCGGTGGGGACGAGAATGCGGCCGAAATGCTCCTGCATCCCGGCCCGGCGGATGCGGTCCTCGAGCGCGCGCTGCACCGACTTCTCGAACCCGGAGTACGCGTGCACGACGTACCAGCGCTTCGTCATGACTTCCTCCATCCGAGGATCAGGTCGTAGAGCGCCCATTCGAGTCCCTTGTCCACCACCCACAGAAAAATGGCCATCAGCGCGACCAACGCGAACACCGCGCCGGCGGTCTGCAGCGACTCCTTGCGGGTCGGCCAGACCACCTTCTTCACCTCGGTCACCGACTCGTGCGCGAATTGCATGAAGCGCTGGCCGGGTTCGGACGACCACGCCGCGCCGGCAGCCGCAGCCAGGCCGGCAATGACCATGCCGACCCGCGCAATCAACGGCGCCTGCGAGAACCAGTAGAAGGCCGCGAGGCCCGCTATGACGAGCAGGCCCGCAAAGCCGATCTTGATCTTGTCCGCCATGTGCCTCCCGCGGTGAGGCCATTCCCGGCCCGGCGCGCGCTCGAAATGCGTGAACAGCGAAAGTAAGGTGCGGCAACCGACGTGATTGCGGTGGCAGGGCAAGAGGGAATCGAACCCCCAACCTTCGGTTTTGGAGACCGACGCTCTGCCAGTTGAGCTATTGCCCTGTGTCCTCGGATGCGGGGTGCGGCAGGCGCGAAAATCTTACACCCGCCGCGGATCCCGCGCCTCTTTCAGCATTCAGCTCTCGGCCTGCAGCTTTCAGCCGCCGCGGCTTGCGGCCGCTGAGCACTGTCGGCTGAGGGCCGAAAGCAGGTTTCTATTCGATCACCTTCGCGACCACCCCAGCGCCCACCGTCTTGCCCCCCTCGCGAATGGCAAAACGCAACCCCTCTTCCATCGCAATCGGCGCAATCAGCGTCACCGTCATCGACACATTGTCCCCAGGCATCACCATCTCCGTGCCCGCAGGCAACTCGACACTGCCCGTGACGTCCGTGGTCCGGAAGTAAAACTGCGGCCGGTAACCATTGAAAAACGGCGTGTGCCGACC
>Ga0031656_10000579_pt1 | contig 12896 bp, 12 predicted proteins | sample FrelakmetDIP11DI_FD_55080 | JGI IMG/M metagenome (GOLD analysis project Ga0031656, IMG submission 55080) | Freshwater lake sediment microbial communities from the University of Notre Dame, USA, for methane emissions studies - DIP11 DI | ecosystem: Environmental > Aquatic > Freshwater > Lake >... | reverse complement strand
GGGAGTAGACCCTGCTCCCCCAGGGCTTTCCGATCAAATCATTATGATTCAGATACCCACGATGGGTCTCAAATTTTGCATCAACTACTAGACGGAAGATAAAGCGCTTGTTTTGGGCACTAATTAATTGAGCAATGTCGCCAGCCTGCACATTAGTGTTGTTCATAATCATCATTTTAACAGATGTTTCCGGAAGAATTCGGTGATGGAGTTGTAACAAACAATTCGGTTTTCCAACTTGAGGACATCATGACCTTCATTTTCAAACATTAAATACTCAACTTCATTTCCTAATCCGCGCAAATGTTCAACAAGATCGCGAGATTCCTGCTCGATCACCCGTGGGTCATTTTTTCCCTGGATTACGAATAAGGGACATTTAATCTGGTCGATATAAGCGCGGGGTGAACGTTCCACCAGGAAATCATGATCAGTTACAGGATCACCCAAAGAAATTTGGAAATATGGTTTCCAGGTTTCCGGTAAGCGATCACTAAAAGTGAGTAAATCGTACGGACCGAACATATCCACAGCAGCGGACCATAACTCAGGATGGCGAGAGGCCAAGGTGAGGGTCATATAGCCACCATAGGATCGCCCAACGACCCCGGCTTTGGTCGTATCGATCCTGGAATCACTTTTTAGGTTTTGCAGGGCATGCACATGATCGAGTCGATCATCACCACCCCAATCATGATCGACGTACTTCATATACTTTAATCCATAACCAGAACTCCCACGGACATTGGGAACAAAAACGGCAAAACCGTTGAGGGTCAGATATTGAATTAAAGGCATCGAAAACCAGGCAAAATCCGGGCGTTCCTGGCTTTGTGGACCTCCGTGTATATAATAGACTAAAGGATATGGCAGTGGATTTCCTTGATCTATGGATGGCAAATATAACCGGGCAGATATACGCAACCCATCATAAGAAGTGAATGATGCATCCTCGCCCTCCGAAAGAAGCGAACCAGAAATACCCAAGACCCGTTCATTCGTGTGACGAACAACCTTTTTCCTTTTTTTCTCTTCGATGGAAAATAATTGGGTCGGAGTGGTGGCAGTTGAATGGCTTAAGATGAATCTATTGGATCGTTTTTCAAACTCAATTGATTCCAAAACACCGTTTGATAATTTTCCCTTCCCAATCAAGGTTGATTTTATAATCATTTTCAAACCAGATTCATTGAATTCACTCTCATATAGCCAGGTGCATCCATCGATATTGTATTCAAGAAGAAATCTGTCCTTCTTGATAGAGAAACAATTTACCAATTCACCGGTTCCTTTATGTTGAATCCCAATGATCGAAACTGGCTTAAGTTGTTTTGGATCAGCCAATCGAATATAACCCAACCCGAATGAATCATCAAACAAAGAAGTCGTCAATAACAATCCACGATTTTTGTGGGTAAAGTGAGAATTTGAAATGGAATTAAGTGGCACATCCTGGCCTGGCTGTCTGTCTTCCATTGGTATGCCAAATAATAAGCTTCTTTTTTTCTTCTTTTTATCCCATAGGTAGACCGCATGATCCCCAACGGTATATCCATCAATGATGGTTACTTTGGTGTGGTCCCTGGAATGAGAATCAACGAAGGCTCCCCAACAACTTTCAGCTAATTTGGTTAATTCACCGGTTTCTAAATTTGCTTGATAAGACTCATTCATTGATTCTGAGCGAGATTCAGCAGAGAAATAACATATCTGTTTTTGGGAATCACACAGGACTAGGTGAACCCGATAACTATGGAAATAATCATTAAAAGATGCTTCAGGATAACCACCTGTTAGCGGAAGCAGCATAGGTTGGTAATTTTCATCCCCATCCTTATCCAGCATTACCAGAATTTTATTGATCTTCGAAAAAACAAAATATGATTTTCCTTCCATGAGATGGGGATTTTGTAAGGAGATATCCGGTGGCAATAATGGTTCAGGGATACTACCGCCATAATCCATCACGTATAAACTTAGCCGCCCGCTCAGGTTACTGATAAAATAAATCCGATCACCTGCCAATTGAGGTGCCAGAAACATGCGGGCTGATAGGAATGATTCAATACTTGCCATACTTCCTTCCTTTTTTGAGTGATAGACCACAATTGTACCTTTAATTACTCAAGGATTAGAAAATATACGGGTATTTGGACAGAATATGAGTAGCAGCTTAAAACCTTGACGAAAATAAATTTGACTGATAAACTGAAAAAACGTTTATGTGGCACGTGTGTTCTTTCTAGGGTTCATAAGGAACCGGTCTGAGCAAGAAGTGCAATTTGGACCGGATTATTTTATTAATAAACCCTATTGAACAACGAAGATGGAAAATTTGCCAAAGAAATAATCATTAACAAAGTAAGGAGTAGAAAAGATGAGTGAGCGTGTAACAGGTACTGTCAAATGGTTCAATGCGAGCAAAGGATATGGTTTCATTGAACGGGCGGATGGTCCGGATGTATTCGTACATTTCTCAGCGATCCAGTCGGAAGGTTTTAAAACCCTCAACGAAGGCCAAAAAGTAGAATTCACCATTGAGCAAGGCCCAAAAGGTCTGCAGGCGGCAAACGTTATTAAACTAGCAGAATAATTTCCTCCCTAATAATTGCATACCCCTCACATTGGTGAGGGGATTTTTTTTAACCAGCCTTCTTGTCTGCCTGAACAAAACTTAACCAATGACCGATAAATAGTAAAGTAAAGCTTCCTATAGTTGAACTGAGTAAATGTAATTGTCCAAGAGTATCAAAGGAAAGATTGAGGATATTACCAAGTAACTGACCCAACCAAAAGCCAACCCAGGCAAGGACCAGGTACAACAACAAGCGACCTGCGTTACCACCCCGCCATAGATGAAACAAAGCACCATACAAGGTAGATAAGATTAGTCCCAGGATCAAAGTTGGCACTGACATTGTTTTCTCTCTTTGAATAAGGATAAAATTCTAATCAGCGGAAATAACTCCACCACCAAGGCATATATCACCATTATATAATACTGCTGACTGACCGGGAGCAATATCAGTCACTGGTTTTTCAAATTTAACGGAAAAAGTACTATCATCGATGATACTCACTTTCCCAGCAATGCGATGCGCATTGTACCGAATTTTAACCGATGCATTAAAGTCTGTGGAAGGAGGATTCCCATCGATCCAGTTAGTGTGATGTGCAATCAGGTGATCTTGAAAAGATTCCTCTCTTGTACCGACAATTAATGCATTTTGGATGGAATCTTTAGCGAGGACATACATTGGAACAGGCGAGGAGATATTGATGCCTTTGCGCTGTCCAATGGTAAAAAATGCCAAACCCTGGTGAGTACCGAGCACCTTCCCTTGTAAATCGAGTATCGGTCCAGGGTTTTGGGTTTGAGGTGCATAACGAGCTAAAAAATTTCGATAATCGCCATCAGCACCAAGAAAGCATAGATCCTGACTGTCGGGTAGATCTGCAACTGGCAGGTTATATTGATGTGCCATCTGGCGAACTTCTTGCTTGGTGAACTCTCCAAGAGGGAGAAGGGCATGTTTGAGCTGATTTTGGGTCAACACATAGAGTACGTAAGACTGATCCTTTGATGGATCCACGCCGAGCAATAATTGGTAGGCATGTTGTGAAGGATGGATCACCCGGGCATAATGACCAGTGGCGAGAAATTCAGCACCGGCGGACAGGGCGTGATCCAGCAGAAATTTCCAGCGGATCGATCGATTACAAACCACACATGGGTTAGGGGTGGTGTTTTGCGCATAGCCATCTATAAACGGCTGGATAACATGGTCATAAAAGATTTGCCTGGCATCCAAAACATAAAAAGGTATGGATATAATAGAAGCCACTCGACGGGCAAGTGCGATTGAATCGGGTGTGCAGCAACGATTCGATTGATCTTCTCCTTGCTCGCTCCATAATTTAAGCATCATCCCGATCACTGAATATCCTTGTTTAACGAGCAAGGCAGCAGCAACAGAACTATCCACACCACCACTCATTGCAATGGCAACCACAGGTTTTTGTTGCATTCTAAAGGTTACCTGATTTTCCTTAGTTTCGAAATCACTTTTGGCAAAACCGATAAGAATTCTTCAATTTCAGCTGCGGTGGTAAAGTTTCCGAGCGTAACGCGCAATGAGCCTAGAGCCCAGTCATGCGTGATACCCAGGCTGGATAAAACTTCAGACGGTTCTGGATTTCCAGTTTTACAGGCTGATCCGGATGAGCAGGCAAAACCTTCAATGTCAAGCATCATTAATAGGGCATTTCCATCGACTCCATAAAAAACAAAACTTGCATGGTTTGGGAGCCGCTCATCCGGGTGACCGGTTAATTGAACATCCGATATTTCCTCGAGAATTGTGCCGATGAGGTGGTCGCGGAGATGCTTTACAGATCGTATTCGATTTTCCCTCTCCGTCTGAGCAATATCCAGGGCTTCAGCTAAACCAACAATATAGGGTATATTTTGGGTGCCTGCACGCAGACCAAACTCCTGGCCACCCCCGGTTTGAGCGGGAATAATGGAAGTACCCTGACGAACATATAATGCCCCAATCCCTTTTGGGCCATAAAACTTATGCGCTCCTATCGAAACCAGGTCAGTCTGGAGTGAATTTACATTTAGGGATAAGTAGGCACCTGCCTGAACTGCATCGGTATGAAAGGTTACTCCCCTGGAACGACAGATTTCCCCAATCGCTCCAATTGGATTAATTGTGCCGATCTCATTATTTGCATAAATGATCGAAACAATGGCGGTATCCTGGCGTATACGAGTTATCAAGTCATCGATATTTACCCGACCCAATTGATCCACAGGTAAATATTCAAGTTCAAACCCATAGAATTTTGAAAGCTGTTGGGCAGTGCGGGTAACGGCGTGATGTTCCACAGGGGTAATTAAAATATGGCTAGCACCACGCTCTTTCAAGGCTTGAATTGCTGTCCCACGAAGGGCAAGGTTGTCGCTCTCGGTACCACAAGAGGTAAAGATCACTTCTGAAGAAAGGCATTGGAAATATTTGGCTACTTTATCACGAGCATTTTCCAACGCATTTTCTGCGGATTGACCATAATAGTGATACGAAGACGGATTCCCAAATTCCTCGCTAAAGTATGGCATCATTGCCTGCATCACACGAGGATCAATTGGTGTAGTTGCAGCATAATCAAGATAAACCTGTTTCTTTTTTACCATGGCGGAGATTATAACCGGGAATTTCTGAAAACAAAATCACACAACAAAACGATTTAAAACACGTAAGTACTTAGAAAATCTGTTGTAATTTTTAACAACCAAAGCTATAATCAATTATTATATTAATTAAAATATCAGATAAATCCATGTGGAGGAAAAAAATGAGTGATATCAAAGATCAGGTATATCAAAATGTAACAGGCAGCATGGACATTTTTAAAAAAATTTCCAGCAAGATTCCGGGATTTAAAGGATATGTTGAACGACAAAACCGAAGAGATTCGGATAAACTTCTTCGCGATACCATCTATCGAAGATTTCGCGAGCTGGAAGGTAGAATAACGGACCTACAGGTGGAGTTCGTCAACCAGCATGAGATCAAGTATACGGATGACCTGGAAAAGGCTGCTCTCCGATTACGAACTTTTGCTGACCGGGTTCGTACAGCACCCAGAGGTTATTCCAGCCTGTTCGAAGCAGTTAAGATCAATGAGAAAGAACTAGAGAAATTGTACGAATATGATGCAACCCTATTGGATAAAAGCGAAGAGATCGGGCAAGCCATAGATAATGTTCAAGCTTCAGTCGGTACGGATGGATTACCGGCGGCAATTCGAAATCTTCAAACGTTATCAAAGGAATGTGTCAATGCTTACGATCGTCGCCAAGAAGTTGTTGCATTGGGTTAATCCAATAGACTCTCGAGATACTTTTCATAGGAGAATATGCCATGGCTAGAATTTTTGATGTAATTGAATATCCAAATGAGATGCGTGATGAAATCGTTCACCGTTTTCCTGAAACCGGTGCGGGTGATTTCAGAATCGGCAGCCAGGTGATCGTTCGCGAGTCCCAGGAAGCAGTGTTCTTTCGAGATGGTAATGCACTCGATACCTTCGGTCCTGGAAGACATACGATCACAACTTACAACATTCCATTGTTAATTGAAAAAATTGGACCTGCACTATTCAATACTGCCACCCCATTTCCGGCTGAGGTCTATTTTGTCGCTATGAAAGAATTTGCAGACCAGAAGTGGGGAACTCCGCAACCGATCATTGTCCGTAATCCAGGCATGGGTCTGGGTGTTGCCCTGCTTCAAGGATTTGGGAGTTACAGCTTCCAGATAAAGGATTCGCAACAATTCGTAACCCAAATTGTCGGTACGCAAGGAACGTACCGAACAGATGAAATCGAAGCACGGCTACGTGCGATGTTACTCTCAAAACTACAGGATATACTAGCTGAAACGGCTGTTAAAAATGATATTCCACAGATGATCGGGTTAACAGAGGAATTAGGTGCAGGTGTACGAGCAAAGGCATCTGAAGATTTTGAAGCAATCGGTTTATACCTCAAGACTTTTTATATTGAGAACCTGAAACCTTCCAGTAAATCGGTAGAGGAGCTGCGTGCGATGGGTATGCTGGATATGGCGACTTATACACAACTTCAAGCTGCGGATTCACTCAGAGATGCAGCCCAGAACCCAAGCGGTGGAGCTGGATTAACTGCTGGCATTGGTGCGGGTGTTGGCATTGGCCAGGTGATGGGATCAGCTCTTCAGGGTATGACTGGTGCTACTGCCATGACACCTGCCGGTGGACAACCTCCCAGCGGTGCACCAGCAGCTGCTGTACCCGATGTAATGACACCCGGAGAAGCAGCTACATTCCTTAAAGTATCTGAAGAGGATGTGATTGCAGCAATCAATGCTGGTGATTTGAAAGCCAAGAAAATTGGCAATGCATTCCGGATAAGCAAAGATGCAATTGATGAATTTTTAAAAAGCTGATCACACAGGAAACCGGTGCCCCAGGCACCGGTTTTTGATTAATCGAATTGCTGGTTTATCAGCTCTACAAGTTGAGGTGATAATGCGTTCTCTTTGTTTGATTTTCGTATCGTTTCTTTGAGTTTCTTTAGGGGAATGGTTAAAATTGGGGTTTCTCCGACCTCTAAATCGACTTTTTCATTGGTAAAAACTAATACTGGACGAGCGTCAGGAATGGATTGATCNGGAATATTCTTNTTAAAGAAACGGGAGAGTGATTCAACCTCCGCTGGAGCGTCAATATCAGGCCGTCCGATACCTTCCTGGGCAAATGCACGCAAGTATTTCTGTATAAAGGTTCCCCCTTTTTGTTTCCAACGACCTTTTTCGAACACAATTTTACCCACCTGATAGTAAGGCATGATGATCCATAAGCCGGATGGTCCTACTAATAGATGAGCTGCAGGGGTTGAATAATGATAAATTGAATATTGGTCACTAAGACCTTTGAGTCCAAGGTCAATGCGTTCATCGGGGCGGGGATGCCTGCCCCAGCGGTTACCAAAATAAAGACCAACTTGTGAGAGCGCAAAACCCACCAATAATGCTACCCATGCGAAAATTGAATAAGTTGGATAACTAAACGATACGAACAATCCACCTGCTAAAACAAATAAGCCACTAAAAGTAGCTAACTGACCCAGACGCCCATTACGCTTGATTAATTTCTCATTGATGATTACTTTCATAAATCCATCCTTCTAATAGTTTAAATAGATCAATCACTATATTTCTTTAAGACCAGACAGGCGTTTTGTCCACCCAAACCAAACGAATTTGATAGTGCATAGTGGACATTCTGATTACGTGCCTGATTTGGTACATAATCCAGGTCACATTCAGGATCGGGTGTTGTGTAGTTTATCGTTGGGTGGATAATACCGTGTAAGAGGGTCTTCACACAAGCAATGGCTTCTAATGTGCCGGCTGCACCCATGGCATGACCAATCATTGATTTGGTGGAACTGATGGCCAGTTTATATGCATGATCTCCAAACACATTTTTGATCGCTCTGGTTTCATTCGGATCATTTAAAGGTGTTGAGGTGCCGTGTGCATTTATATAATCAATCCTCGTGGGAGGTATGCCTGCATCTTCAAGTGCCCAACGCATAGCCCGGATCGGTCCACGTGCTTCCGGATCTGGCTGGGCAATATGAAAGGCTTCGGAGGTTGATGAATATCCCAAGATCTCAGCATAGATATGAGCGCCGCGTTTCAATGCGTACTCCAGGTTCTCAACTACTACTGAACCAGCTCCTTCGGAAATAACAAACCCTTCGCGATTGGCATCAAACGGACGGCTAGCTTTTTGAGGTTCTTCGTTATAGTTGAATGGTATTGCCTTCATGACACAAAAACCTGCCACTGAATAATCACTAATAATCGATTCGGTACCTCCAGCGATTACCAGGTCAGCTTTTCCATGACGGATCAACTCTGTCGCTTCACCGATGGTCTGGGTACCTGTGGCACATGCAGTGACAATCGTACTGTTTGGACCGAGGCATTGAAATCGCTTTGCTATCAAAAAAGCTGAAAGGTTAGGAATCCCAAATGGAATGGTAAACGGACTGACTTTGTTTAATCCAAGTGTGCGCAGGGTAATAATACCTCGATCAAATTGATCGATCCCTCCGAGGGCTGTCCCATAAACAACCCCCGACCGTTCTGGATCCGGCATGACATCCGAAAAACCGGCATCATTCACAGCTTGTACCGCTGAAGCGAGACCTATCTGCGCTGAGCGCGGGAACCGGCGAACTTCTCTTCTTTCTATATACAATTCGGGATCAAAATCAGGTATTTCCCCGGCAATCTGACATGGCAGTTCGGAGGCATCAAATTGGGTAATTTTTCGAATACCGGATACGCCATTTATTAAGCCATTCCAAAATGTATCTATCGTAGAGCCAATCGGAGTTATGGCTCCCATTCCAGTGATTACTACTCTTTTCATTTTCATTCAACTTCCGGGATGTTAACTCGTTTGAAATTTTCTTGAATTGCAGATTTGATCGATCCGAGCAAATTTGCGTCGACACCCTGACGGGCGGTCTTTATGGCACTCACCAGGGCATGGGCATTGGATCGTCCATGGCCGATTAAAACTAAACCATTCACCCCCAACAGAGGAGCTGCACCATACTCGTCCGGATTGAGCATCGTCTTGATTTTTACAAGGGACGGCTTTGCCAGGCTACCACCAATCATTGATATTATATTTGATTTCAATTGCTGGCTTATAATATCCATGATCAGCTTGGCAACAGCTTCCGTGGATTTTAACAGGATATTTCCTGTAAATCCATCGGTAACGACAACATCAGCTTCTCCAGCGAAGAGTTCCTTTCCTTCAACATTTCCAATAAAATTTAAGCCACTTTCCACTAAGAGCGGATATGCGTTTCGTACCAGTTCATTGCCTTTACCGCCTTCCTCACCATTCGAAAGGATCGCAATTCGTGGCTTATTGATCCCTCGCACGTTACTGGCATAGACGGAACCCATGATAGCAAATTGGAGCAGATGTTCAGGTTTACAGTCTGGATTAGCACCAATATCAAGGACAATGCAATACCCATTTTTTACTGGAAATGTGGCTGTAAGGGCAGGGCGTTCAACACCCGGGATGGTTTCCAAGCGGAAATATGCGGTCGTCATTGCACCGCCGGTATTGCCTGCGGTCACAAAGGCATCAGCTTCACCTGTTTTTACCAGATCGATCCCGACTGCCATGGAGGTTTTCGAATCACGCCGCTTGGCTTTTAATGCCAAAGCCATACCTTTGTCTTGCATGGTGATCGTATCCGATGCATCAACCAAATGAACAGATTCTATAGGTACGCCTAAAGAGTCCAAACGAGGTTTAAGGTCCTGAACAGGGCCAACCAGGAAAATTGGATCTCCGAATAATTTTGCTGCTTCAATGGCGGCAGTGATTTCAGGATCTGGGCAGGTATCACTTCCCATTGCATCAAGAACGATACGCATGATTTGCTCCTTCAGGTAAGCCTGCTTGACAATCGCATGGAGCCGATTATAATACCAATACCTTTTGCGCTGGTGCTGGAATTGGCAGACAGGCATGGTTGAGGGCCATGTGCCGCAAGGCGTGGGGGTTCAAGTCCCCCCCAGCGCACACCGAAATGTGACTTCCACGAGGTTAGTAATGAATAGCGAAGAAAAGTTTCCTTCTCCTGAATGGATGCAGATCATCAAGGATAAGTTGAATACTGATGAGCGCTATGCGCAAGTCGCAAAAAACTGGGAGGGGGATATGCGCCTTATTATTGAATCAGATGATACTTTTTCTGAGAGCTTGTGGTTATATTTTGATTTATGGCATGGCAAATGTCGAGATGCATTCATCGAAGAACAAACTTCGACAAAAAATCCTGCATTTGGTTTGAAAGCGTCCAATGGAAATATTATAAAAATTTTATCAGGTAAAGTTCAGGTGATGACTGCACTCATGTCGAGGATGATTTCTGTCAAGGGAAGTATGGCATATATGATGCGCAACGTACCGACGATCCTCGATTTCGTGAGATGCTGCAAGGAAGTTACTCACAGTTGGATATAAGTTATTGTAATCTTTTCGGTTCGTGCATTTTCATTTCATGCACGAACCTTTTTATTTAATAGCTGCCTGAATTATTTTTTGTATCCGATCGATCATACCTGCAGGATCTGGATGCAATCCCTCGATTAATAACGCATCCTCATAAATCTGTTGGATGACCATTTGACTCAACTCATTCTCTGGGGGTAGGGTGTTTAATTGGATCAATATTGGATGATTCGGGTTTAATTCGAGAACTTTTTTAGGTGTTTTTAGATCCTCTTGAAGAAGCCGATACATGCGTTGCATTTCCTGATTCGGTGCACCCTCCGGATCAACCAACCTGGCAGGTGATTCAGAAAGACGATCGGTCATGCGCACATCTGAAACTTTATCACCCAATTGCGATTTGAAATATTCAATGATGTTGACCCATTCGTTCGGATTTAAACCGGCTTTCGTTTCTTCATCCGTTTTCTGCTGCAATGGAGGAAGTTTTATCTCAGGTGAGGCAACATTGACTAAAGAATGATCCTTATATTTTGCCAGTTTCATCACCATAAAAGGATCAATCGGTTCTGTCAGAAGCAAAACTTCAAAATCGTGCTTTTTGATGATATCCAGGTGTGGACTATACACAACGGATCGCTCATCATCACCGAGAATATAGTAGATATCTGATTGCCCAGGTTTCATCCGTTCCAGATAATCATCCAACGATGACCACTGAGTGGTGATGTTTAAGGTATGAAAACGAAGTAATGGATATAAAACTTCTGCGTCACTTTGCTCAATTGCAACTCCTTCTTTTATGTAACGGCCATACTCTTGCCAAAACTTGGAATATAACTCAGGCTCATCTTTCGCCAGCTTTTCCAAGGCAGATGTGATTTTGGATGTGACCAGCTTCTTGAGATTAGCCATGGTCCGGTTGGATTGGATGGTCTCGCGTGAGACATTTAATGGTAAATCTTCTGTATCAACTACCCCTTGGATAAAGCGATAATATTCAGGATATAGATCCCGGCAATAATCCTGAATTAATACATTACATGAATAGAGTTTAACGCCATCCTCTTTACGAATTGAGAACATATTCCGCTCAGATCTTTCAGGAACATACAGGATGGCATACATTTGTACAGGCGCATCCACTGATAAGTGAATATGGATTAGTGGAGACGAGAAATCCAGGGTTAACTGATGGTAAAACTCTTCATACTCCTTTTTCTCAATTTTCCGGGGGGATTGGCGCCAAATGGCAGTCTGTCGATTGGCCTGTTCCTTATTTTCACCCAGATAAATCGGGAAGGATATGAAATCTGAATGTTTTTTGACCACTTCCCTTACGCGATTTTCCTGGGTGAATTCTTTGGCATCCTCNTTAAGCTTGATGATGACGGTTGTTCCCCGCTCAATTTTATCTGCAGGTTCAACGATAAACGTATCCTCTCCAGTGCAGAACCAGGACGCAGCCGAAGAATCAGGTAACTGCGAACGGGAAATAACCCTGATCCATTCAGCCACCATAAAGGCAGAATAAAAGCCAACTCCAAATTGCCCGATAATGTCGGAAATATTTTTTGCACCTTCCTGGGCAGCACTCACGAATGCTTTCGCGCCTGAATGAGCAATGGTTCCTAAATTCTCAGCTAATTCCTCAGCAGTCATACCTATTCCCGTATCACTGATCGTTAAAGTACCATCCTGTGGATTCGTAATAATTTTTATGGCAAGCTCAACATCCGGATCAAGAATATCCCGGTTTTGCTGAATCTCAAAATTCATCCTTGTGAGTGCGTCGGAGGCATTAGAGATTAATTCGCGCAGGAAAATCTCACGTTCAGTATATAGGGAATGAATAAGTATATCCAGCAATTGGCGGGTTTCAGCTTTGAATGGTATTGGTGTTGCTGCTTCAGGGGTTTTGTTTTCAGTTTGATCGTTCATTGTTTATAACCTTCGTATAATTAGCGTTTTAATTTCTTATATTGGATACGATGGGGAATATCNGCGAATACCCCAGAGCGTTGCTTGTGGTCCATCTCATAATCAGAGTAATTCCCGATAGACCAGAAGATTTGACTATCGCCTTCAAAGGCAAGGATGTGAGTGGCCACTCGATCGAGGAACCAACGATCATGGCTTACAATGATGGCGCAGCCTGCGAAATTATCTATAGCCTCTTCGAGAGCACGTAGCGTATTGACATCCAAATCATTGGTTGGCTCATCAAGGAGAATAACATTGGCTCCCTGGGTGAGCATTTTTGCCAGGTGTACCCGGTTTCGCTCCCC
>Ga0031656_10000578_pt1 | contig 12905 bp, 12 predicted proteins | sample FrelakmetDIP11DI_FD_55080 | JGI IMG/M metagenome (GOLD analysis project Ga0031656, IMG submission 55080) | Freshwater lake sediment microbial communities from the University of Notre Dame, USA, for methane emissions studies - DIP11 DI | ecosystem: Environmental > Aquatic > Freshwater > Lake >... | reverse complement strand
CGTTGGCGACGTCGACCACCACGTTGTAGGTGACGACGTTCTGCTCGGTCTTGGCGTTCAGCCGCACCTGCCGCACCACCCCGCTGTATTCATTGTCAGGAAACGCATCGACGCGAAACTTGACCGTCTGCCCGAGCTTGATCTGCCCGATGTCGGCTTCCGACACGGTCGAGTCGATCTGCATCCGCGTCAGGTCCTTGCCGATCTGGAACAGCGTCGGTGTCTGGAAACTCGCCGCCACGGTCTGGCCGACATCGACCTGGCGGTTGATCACGGTGCCGTCGACCGGCGAGCGGATGGTGGTAAAGCCGAGATTGATTTCATCACGCATCTGCTGCGCGCGTGCAAGCCGCAGCTGCGCCGCCGCCTGCGCCTGCGCGGCCACGGCCTGATCGAGCTCCAGCCGCGACACGTATTCCTGCTTGAACAAGGTCTGCATGCGGGCGGCATTGGCCTGCGCCAGGTTCAGTTGCGCCTGCGCATTGGCGAGATTGGCCGTGCTTTGCGCCAGCGCGGCCTGAAACAGTGCCGGGTCGAGTTGGGCCAGCACCTGCCCGGCCTTCACCTGCTGATTGAAATCCGCCTCGATGCGTTTGACCGTGCCCGACACCTGGGTGCCGACGTTGACCAACGTGACCGGGTTGAGCGTGCCGTTGGCCGAGACCTGGGCGCTGATATCGCCCAGGTCGACCGTCTCGGTCCGGAATTGCGACACGGCGGGCTTGTCCCTGCCGCCCCACCACCAGCCCGCCATCACGGCCGCGATGACCAGCACGACGACCATTCCTGTTTTTTTCATTGCATGCCTTCCTGCCGGTCAGTTTCCAACCAGTCCCAACTCAATTCCCCAATGGCCTGCGCCAGCTCGGCCCGCGCCACCCGCAACCCCAGCTGCGTAAGCAACTGGGTATAGCGTGCCTGCGCCAGGCTGGCCTGTGCGGTCAGTACGTCGAGCAGAATGCCCAGCCCTGCCTGATAACGCCCTAGCGTCAGCTTTTCGGTGGCTGCGGCACTTTCCACCAGATCGTTACTGCGACTGTCCGCCTCGGTTTCGCTCTTCAGCTTGTGATAGGCGCGCCAGACTTCCAGCGCCACCTGGTTTTGTACCCCATCGCGCTCCACCGCTGCCAACTCGGCCTGGGTTTGCGCGGCTGCGATCTGATAGGTGTTGCGGAAACCGGTGAACAGCGGGATCGTCAGATTGATTCCCAGACTGGAGCTGCTGCCATCCAGGAAACCGCTGTCCTGCCACTGTCCGCCGGCAAAGGCCGACAGGCGTGGCTTGCCATCGGCTTCGGCACGCCGCACGTCCGCCTCGCTGGCCTCCAGTCTGGCCTGCGCGGCACGCAACTCCGGTCGGCGGCTGCGTGCGGCCTCGATCAGGCTGTCCACCGCGATGCTCATATCCGTCGTCTGATTGAACGCCCGCTCGTCATTGACAACCGTAAAGCGGTTCTGGCTGGCGTCGCCCATCAGCGCAGCAAGCTCGCCCTGCAACCGCGCCGCCGCGCCCTCGGCGCGGATACGTTCGATCTGGCGCTGGGTATAGATGGTCTTGGCCTGCAGGCGATCGGCCGGTATGCCTGTGCCCGCCGCCACCCGGGCGGCGGCGGCCTGCAGGGCGGCAAGCGCCGAGGCCTCCACTTCGCGGGCGGCGACGATTGCAGCTTGCGCCGTCAACAGGTTGAAATAGGCCGTGACGGTTTGCAGATACAGGTTGCGCACACTCGCATCCTGACTGGCAAGCGCGGCGGCCAGCAGCGATTCGGCTGCATCGCGTCGGGCATCGCGGCCGCCGAAGTCGTATAGCAGATACTGCGCGTCCAGACCGACTCGCCACCCGGTATAGTCATTCGGCAGCACGCTGTCGCCGTAGCGCGCCAGGGTGCCGTCCAGCGACACATCGGGCAGATAGGCGCTGTAGGCCTGTCCCAGTTCGGCAGCACGCAGGCGCACCGCCAGCCAGACGCTGCGGGTGGCCGGGTTGGCACACAAGGCGCGCTCTACTGCACGTGCCAATGTGACTGATCCGCTCAGGGGTGCAGTGTTGCACACCGCTGCCGGGCGCACGTCCGCCAGCGNCGAAGGCAGGGTGCGGTCAAACACCATGAAGGGATCCGCAGCAGAAGCCGCACTGCTGATCAGCGTTCCCAGTAGTAAAAATAATCGTGTATTCAAAATCGGGGAGAGTTTCAGGGGCAAAGCGCGCTGTATAGAATCGCAGTGTATCGGTTCGGTTCCCGTCTGTGCGTGCAAAACATGGTAAAAGGCCTGTCAATGCCGGNGTTCCGGTTATCCCGACCCGGCCATCTAAACGCAGCATCCCCTCGCCATGCCCGAATTACCCGAAGTTGAAACCACCCGTCTGGGACTGTTGCCGCGCCTGCAGAACCGCATCCTCAGCCGCATTGTGGTTCGCAACCCGCACCTGCGATGGCCAGTGCCGAACGACCTGGAAGCGCGCCTGGCCGGCCATGCGCTCAGGCAACTCGCCCGGCGCGGCAAATACCTGCTGTTTGACTTCGGGGCGGCCACGCAGATCGTCCACCTCGGCATGTCGGGCAGCCTGCGCTTTGCCGGGCCCGACGAGCCGGCCGCCCTGCACGACCATGTCGACTGGCTGTTCGACGACGGCACGACGCTGCGCCTGCGCGACCCCCGCCGCTTCGGTGCCGTACTGTGGACCGATGACGTGTCGCGCCACCCGCTGCTGGCACATCTGGGGCCGGAGCCGCTCACGCCGGAATTCGATGCGGCGTATCTGCACGCGCAGTGCCAGCGCCGCAACGCCGCCATCAAGCAGGTCATCATGGACGCACAGGTGGTGGTCGGCGTGGGCAACATCTATGCCTCCGAATCCCTGTTCCATGCCGGCATTCGTCCTGCCATCGCCGCACGCCGCCTCAGTCGCCCCGCCTGTGCACGGCTAGCGGCTGCGATCCGGCAGGTGCTGACAGCAGCGATCGCCGCAGGCGGCAGCTCGCTGCGGGATTACGTCCACAGCAGTGGGGAACTGGGATATTTCCAGTTGCAGACCCGCGTATATGACCGCGAGGGACTGCCGTGCAAGACCTGCGCCACGCCGATCCGCCGCATCGTGCAGGGCCAGCGCGCAAGCTTTTACTGCCCGAACTGCCAACGCTGACGCCGGTCTGGTGCATCGATCAAGTTTTTCATTACCATGTCGTTATATATCTGTGCCTTATCCGGTGGATCTCCCCGATGAACCCCACGACCCTGGTTGACGAATTCGAGCAGTACAGCGCCTGGCGGAATGCGGTGTTCGTGCGCGTCGAGGCATTGCGTGACTGGCTCAACGTACAGGAACTCAGTGATGCCGAGTCCGAGATGCGGCTCAACCAGTTGCTGGGCCGGCTGCAGGAAGACACGCTGAATGTGGCGTTTGTCGCCGAGTTCTCACGCGGCAAGTCCGAGCTCATCAATGCGATATTCTTTTCGGATTACCGGCAGCGCGTGTTGCCGTCGTCCGCCGGGCGCACCACCATGTGCCCCACCGAACTGTATTACGAACCCATCCGGCGCCCGTCGCTGCGCCTCTTGCCGATCGGCACCAAGACCCGCTCCGGCAGCATTGCCGACTTCAAGCGCGATCCAGACGCTTGGACCGAATTTCCGCTGAATCTTGATTCGGCCGATGAAATGAGCGCGACATTGCTGCGGCTGGCCGACACCATGCAGGTCGACGCAGCCACGGCAGAAAGTTATGGCCTGATCAATCCCAATGACGAGGAAACGGCGCGCAGCCTCTCGCGCGACGGCAGTATCGCGATTCCACGCTGGCGCCATGCGCTGATCAATTTTCCCCATCCCTTGCTGAAACAGGGCCTGGTCATTCTGGATACGCCGGGCCTCAACGCAATCGGCACCGAGCCCGANCTGACGCTCAGCATGCTGCCCAGTGCCCATGCCGTCCTGTTCCTGCTGGCAGCCGACACCGGCGTCACCAAATCGGACATCGAAATCTGGCGCCATCACATCGCTCCGGTGCAAGCCTCGAGCCGTGCACGACTGGTCGTGCTGAACAAGATCGACGGCCTGTGGGATGAATTGAAGAGCCCAGCCGAAATCGACGCCGAAATCGCCAAGCAGATTGCCAGCAGCGCAGACTTGCTCGATCTCCCTGCCTGCCAGGTGTATCCGGTATCGGCGCAGAAAGCCCTGGTCGCCAAGGTGCGCAACAATCCGGATCTGCTGGCGAGAAGCCGCCTGCCCGAACTGGAAGCTGCGCTGTCGCAGGAACTGATCCCCTGCAAGCAATCGCTGGTGAGTGAATCCACCCAGGCAGAGGTCGATGAAGTTGTCATCAGAACCACCGATCTGCTGGAAACCCGGCTGTCCAATACCCAGGATCAGGTCGATGAACTGCAAGGCCTGCGCGGCAAGAACCGCGATGTGATCCAGCACATGATGATCAAGGCCAACGAGGACAAGCAGCAGTTCGAACGTGGCCTGCAGCAGTTCAATGCCTTGCGCAACGTATTCGTTTCACAAGTCGACANCCTGCGCAACCATCTCGGCATGGAGACACTTCATGACGTAGTCGGCAAGACGCGGCAGTCGATGGAAAAAAGCCATTTCAGCGCAGGCCTGCGCGAGGCGATGGGGCGTTTCTTCCGCCAGGTGGATGCCAATCTGAACGCATCCGGGGAGATCATCCAGGAAATCCGCGCCATGATGACGGCGATGTACCAGAAATTCAGTGATGAACACGGNCTGGGCGCGGTCAACACGCCGGATCACAGCCTGCACAAATACCAGAAGGAAATGGCGCGGCTGGAGCGCATTTTCGAGGAACGCTTCAATACGTTTTTCAAGATGCTGACGCTAGGCCAGCATCAATTGACTGCGCGCTTCTTTGAAACCCTGGCCAGCAAGGTGGTGCAGGTGTTCGAATTCGCCAACAGCGAGACCGAGTCCTGGCTGAAGGCACTGATTTCGCCGATGGAAACCCAGGTACGCGAGCACAAGACCCAGTTGAAGCGACGGCTGGAAAGCGTCAGCCGCATTCACGCCGCGACCGAGACGCTGGACGAGCGCATCGCCGAGATCGAGGTTTCTATCGGAACCGTGCGCGACCAACTGGATCAGCTGGCTCGAATCAACGTACGCATTGCCGATGCCCTGTCTGATGACCTGNGCCGTGCACGGCTGGCCAGAAGAGCCTGAAGCCCGCAGCCTACTTGCCTGCGGTCAGACGCAGGAATTTCTCCTGCAGTTGTTCCTTGGTTTCCGGGTAATCCGGATTCAGCGGAATGCAGTCGACCGGACACACCTCCACGCACTGCGGCGTATCGAAGTGACCGACGCATTCTGTGCACTTGTTGGGATCGATGATGTAAATCTCGTCGCCCTGGGAAATGGCGTCGTTGGGNCATTCTGGCAGNCAGACGTCGCAATTGATGCATTCGTCCGTGATCAACATGGCCATGGNATTCTCCGGGTTATATCAGTTTCTGCTAATTTTCTCACTTAATCGCTGCGCCACCAATGGGTGGACAAAGGGCGACACATCGCCACCCAGCTGCGCAATCTCGCGGATCATGCTGGCGGAAATGAACATGTACTGATCCGACGGAGTCAGGAACAGGGTTTCGATGTCGGGTTTGAGATTGCGGTTCATCCCGGCGAGCTGGAATTCGTATTCGAAGTCGGACGCCGCGCGCAATCCCCGCAACACCGCTATCGCCCCCTGTTCGGCGACAAAATCGATCAACAGACAGGAAAACCCTTCCACCCGAACCTGTGGCACGTCGGCGAGCACATCGCGCGTCATCGCAACGCGTTCCTCGATGCTGAAGAAAGGCTGCTTGTTGCGTGATTCCGCCACCGCGACGATGACGTGATCGAACAGCCGNACCGCACGGCGCACCAGGTCTTCATGGCCGCGCGTAATGGGATCGAACGTGCCAGGGTAGACAGCGGTCAGCATCGGTTATTCCTTTGTGAGGAGTGCGAAATGCGAGCGCCCTGCGCGCCCGCTGCGGTGGATGATAAACCCGGGCGGCGCCTTGACCTCCGTTCCCTGCTCGACATAGGCGTGGCCACCGGATTTGAGATGGGTGGCAAGTTCCGCCAGAACCGGCCCGGAAAGCCCGCTGTCGAAGGGCGGATCGACAAAAATCAGGTCGAAGGCCTCATGATTATTCGCCAGCCAGGCAAGCGCTTCGGCGCGCAGAATATCGACTGCGGTTGCATCGAGCAGGGCACGGTTTTTTTCCAGCGCGCTGACTGCCTTGAGATCCCGCTCGATCATGACGACCCGCCGCGCGCCGCGCGAGGCTGCCTCGAATCCGAGCGCGCCGCTGCCGGCAAACAGGTCGAGGCAGGTCCATCCCGGCAGATCCTGTCCCAGCCAGTTGAACAGCGTCTCGCGCACGCGGTCCGGCGTGGGGCGCAAGCCTGCGCTGTCGTGAAAATCCAGCAGACGGCGACGGTACTGCCCGCCGATGATGCGCACGCNGTTGGCTGCGCCATGCGCTCGTTGCGGTGCTGCGAGCTTAGCGAGCACCGCCCGCCCCCACCACCACGACGGCCATCTTGTCAGGATCGATATGACGGGCAAATGCCTGCTTCACTGNCTCCACATCCACCGCATTCACCCGGTCGACCCAGGTATCCAGGTAATCCAGGGGCAGCCTGTAAAACCCGATCACCGCCAGGTAGTCGAGAATCTTCCTGTTGCTGTCGATGCGCAGCGGAAATCCGCCCGTCAGATTGGACTTGGCCTGGGTGAGTTCAACCTCGCTGGGGCCAGTGGCTATGAAATCCCGCAGCGTGGCCTGTGCCACCTTCAACGCATCGTCGGTCTGCTCGAGTTTGGTCTGCAAGCCGAGCTGGAATGGCCCAGCCTCCATCAGTGGCAGGAAATAACTATAGGCGCTGTAGGCATAGCCCCGCTTGTCGCGCACCTCACGCATCAGACGCGAATCGAAGCCGCCTCCACCCAGCACGTAGTTGCCGACATACAGCGCAAAATAATCAGGGTCGCTGCGCGCCATGCCCACTTCACCGACCAGCATATGGCTTTGGGTGGAAGGGTGCGCAACGCGCGTATCCGATGCCGGCGCCAGGGCTGGCTTTGGCAACGCCGGCACGGCAGCCGCCGGGGACAAGCCGCCCGCCAGACGATTGGCAATGGTCTCGGCCTCGGCACGCGTGATGTCTCCCATCAGCGAAATGACGGCATTGGGCGCGCTGTAATGCGTACGATAAAAGGCCTGCAGCTCGCTCCGCGTCATCCGTGCAATCGCATCCGGGTCGCCTGCTTCATCGTGCGCGTAGGGGTGCGCGCCATACAACGCACGATAAAATGCCTTTTCGGCGACGGTGCCGGGATCGGCCTCGGCCTCGCGAATTGTGGAAATCAGCCGCTGCTTTTCGCGTTTCAACACGTCATCAGGGAAATCGGGCTGCTGCAACACACGTGCAAACACATCGAGCGCCCTGTTTTTTTCATCCGTGGACGACAGGGTGCGCAGCGTGACCCCGGCGCGGTCGCGGTCCAGACGGCCCGAAAGTTCCGCGCCCACGTCAGCCACGCCATATGCAATGGCGGTTTCTGAAAGCCCCCCCGCACCCATATCGAGCAGGACATGGGTCAACTGCGCCAAACCCGCCTTGCCGGCGGGATCGCGGGCGCTGCCGGCGGGAAAATCCACCGCGATATCGAGCATCGGCAACTCGTGGCTTTCGACAAAATACACCTGCGCACCCTGCTGGGTCTGCCAGTGCTGGATCGAAAGGCCCGCCTGTGCCGAAAGCGGCAGGCTCAGTAAAAGCGCGACCAGGAAGGCCTTGATGGGTCCGCTGTCAATTGACATGGCGCACTCCCGGCACGGCGGCCCGCCCAGCCTGCTGAGTCAGGGCTTGCGGGTCGAGTTCGGCCACGCTCAGATGATCGTCCTGCAACCACTGCTGCGCCATAGCCTGCACGTCCTTGGCGGTCACCGCGCGCAATTTGTCGACCCGACGGGCCAGCGCTTCGGGCGGCAACCCGGCCGTCACGTATTCACCCAGCAGCATGGCCTGATAAAACAGCGAGTCACGCTGGTATACGTCGGCAGCGATGACCTGCGCCTTGATCCGTGCGAGTTCCGCTTCGCTGATCCCTTCATCCTGAATCCGCCGGATTTCCGCTCGGATCGCATGCTCCAGCTCGGCCACTGGCTTGCCTTCCGCCGGCGTCGCNTCGATCAGGAACATGCCGGGGCCGCGNGCGACAGCGTCATACCCCGCACTGGCGTTGACTGCGATCTGCTGCGTCTTGACCAGCGATTTCTGCAGCCGCGCCGAATCGTTTCCGCTCAGCACGCCGGCAAGAATCTGCAACGCATAGGGCGTGGTGTCCTTGTCCCAGTCCTTGAGCGTGGGTGCATGCCAGGCCATCAGCAGGTAGGGCAGCTGTGCCGGCGCCTTCACCTCGATGCGCTTGGTGCCGACCTGCGCGGGCTCGACCTGCGGCTTGCGTTCCGGCAGGGCACGCGCAGGCAGGGCGCCAAAATAGCGCTTCGCCAGTGCGATGACCTCGTCGGCCTTGACGTCGCCCGCCACCACCAGCGTGGCATTGTTGGGCGCATACCAGCGCGCATACCAGTCGCGCGCATCCTGCCCGGACATGTTCTGNAGATCGTCCATCCANCCGATGATGGGGNGGCGGTACGGGTGCGTCTGGTANGCCGTCGCCATCAGGCGTTCNTACACGACGGACTGCGCCTGATCGTCGGTGCGCAGCCGGCGCTCCTCCATCACCACCTGGATTTCCTTGGCGAACAGTTCGTCGCTGATGACGAGGTTGGCCATGCGATCGGCCTCCAGCTGCATCGCCAGTTCCAGTCGGTCTTTCTGCATCTGCTGGAAATACGCCGTGTGGTCGCGGCTGGTGAAGGCATTCTCGCGCCCGCCCGCGGCGGCGATGCGTTTGGAGAACTCGCCCGGCGGCACGTTGGGTGTGCCCTTGAACATCATGTGCTCGAGCACGTGCGCCACCCCGGTAGTGCCGTTGTATTCATCCATCGACCCGGCCCGATACCAGACCTGCGACACCATCACCGGCGCGCGATGATCTTCCTGCACGATCACCCGCATGCCATTGTCCAGCGTGACATCCGTCACCGCTGCCTGCGCGCTGCCGACTGCGAGCGCCAGCAATATTCCCCACATGCCATGCATGTTTACACTCCTGATTGATATAGCCTGAACACGTCGAACAATACGGAATCTGGCCCGTGTGGAGTCGACTGCCTGAATGATAAGATACAGCGTCCGTCAAACAGTTGTGCTGACTCCCTTTATCCGTGTTTAGTTTCTTCAAGCCCAAACCTGCTCCCGAAACGGAATCGGCCCCACCCGACCAGCCGGCGGTACAGCCCGACGCGCCACGCCCGCCCGTCGAAACCACCGAAACCGCGGCCGCCGCGCCACGCCCGGGTTGGGCGCAACGGCTGAAGCAGGGCCTCNCGAAGACCCGCGGCCTGCTTGGCGGCCAGCTATCCGGTCTGCTCGGCGTGGGACGCAAGATCGACGACGAACTGTTCGAGGAACTTGAAACCATCCTCATCACGGCCGACATCGGCGTAGCCGCGACCCACATGTTGCTCGACACCCTGCAAAAGAAGGTGCGACGCGAGGGTCTGACCGAAGCTTCCGACCTGCAGGCCGCCCTGAAGCAGGCACTGGTCGATCTGCTCGCACCGTTGCAGGCGCCGCTCGACGTCACCCCGCACAAGCCGTTCATCCTGATGCTGGCCGGTGTCAACGGTGCCGGCAAGACCACCACCATCGGCAAGCTCGCCAAGTTGTACCAGTCGCAAGGCCTGTCGGTGCTGCTGGCGGCGGGTGACACCTTCCGCGCGGCGGCACGCGAACAGTTGCAGGTCTGGGGTGAACGCAACAACGTCACCGTNGTGAGCCAGGAAAAGGGCGATTCCGCCGCGGTGATTTACGATGCCATCCATGCCGCGCGGGCGCGCGGCATCGACGTGGTGCTGGCCGACACCGCTGGCCGACTGCCGACCCAGCTGAATCTGATGGAAGAAATCAGGAAGGTCAAACGCGTGATCGAGAAAGCCGTACCAGGCGCCCCGCACGAAGTACTGCTGGTGCTGGATGCCAACACCGGTCAGAACGCCGTCACCCAGGTCAAGGCCTTCGATGATGCGCTTGGTGTAACCGGCCTGGCCCTGACCAAGCTTGACGGCACGGCCAAGGGCGGCGCGATTGCCGCCATCGCCCAGGCCCGCCCGATTCCGGTCCGCTACATCGGCGTGGGGGAAGGCGTCGATGACCTGCGGCCGTTCGATGCACGCGAATTCGTCGAGGCCGTATTTACGACATGATCAGCTTCAATCAGGTCACCAAGCGCTACCCCGGCGGACATGAAGCCCTGACCGGCGTCAGCCTCACCATCGAAAAAGGTGAACTGGTTTTCCTCACCGGACACTCCGGCGCCGGCAAGAGCACCCTGCTGAAACTCATCGCCGCCATCGAGCGCCCCACCAGTGGCGTGCTGTCGGTCAGCGGACAAAACATCAACCGCCTGTCGCACCGTGCGGTGCCCTACCTGCGCCGCAACATCGGCCTGGTGTTCCAGGATCACAAACTGCTGTTCGACCGCAACGTGATCGAAAACGTGGTATTGCCGCTCGACATTGCCGGCCTCAACCGCCGCGAGTCGCTGAAACGCGCTCGTGCGGTCATCGACAAGGTCGGCCTGCTCAACCGCGAAAAGGCCAACCCCATCAGCCTCTCGGGCGGCGAGCAGCAGCGCCTGTGCATCGCGCGCGCGCTGGTGAACCGGCCGGCCCTGCTGCTGGCCGACGAACCGACCGGCAACCTCGACGCCGGCTACGCAGCCGACATCATGGCGATGTTCCGCGACTTTCATCAGGTGGGCACCACCCTGCTGATCGCCACCCACGACGACCGGGCCATCGCAGCACTCGGCGGCCGCATCCTGCATCTGGATCATGGCAAGGTCGAGGAGATGTCGGCATGATCGGCTGGCTACGACATCAGATGCATGCACTCACTTCCTCTTTGCGCCGGCTGAGTGCGCAGCCGGTTGCCACCCTGCTGACTGCGCTGGCGATGGGCGTGGCGATCAGCCTGCCCAGCGGGTTGTATCTGATGCTTGGCAACCTCGACCGGCTGGCGGGCGAACTTCCTGCGCAGCCCGAAATCAGTGTGTTTCTCGATACCGCGGCGTCAATGACGCAAAAACGGGCCATCGCCGCCCGGCTGAAGCAGGCCGATATCGCGGATGCCCGCTTTACCCCCAAGGAAGAAGCGCTCGCTGCGCTGAGCATGGAACAGGACCTGGCCGGCATTACTGCCGGTCTGACAGAAAACCCGCTGCCGGACGCCTGGATCGTACGTCCCCGGGCGACCTCACAAGAGGACCTGGCCAAGTTGTCGGACGAACTGGCCAAACTGCAGGGCGTGGCGGAGACCCATCTCGACAGCCAGTGGGCGGAGCGCCTGCAGGTCGCGCTGGCCATCGGGCACACCAGTGTATGGTTGCTGGCCGGCCTGTTCGCGATCGCACTGGTCGCCATCTCGGGCAACGCCATCCGGGCCCAGGTTTTGAGTCGTCGTGACGAGATCCTCGTCAGCCGCCTGATCGGCGCAACGGATCGCCATATCCGCCGCCCTTTCCTTTACCTGGGTGCCTTGCAAGGCTTGCTGGCGGCCTCGCCGCTGGCGGCGTGCTGGCGCTGGCAGGCTGGATGCTGCACCCGCCCGTCGCGCATCTGGCCAGTTTGTACGGGTCGGCTTTCAAGCTCCTGCCGCCAACTTCATTCGAAATCGCAGCCGTATTGGGCCTTACCACCCTGTTTGGCTGGATCGGTGCCTGGATATCGGTGGCGCGCGCGCTCCGTCAGGTCGAGGCATCCCGCTGATTTCCGTGAAAAGGGAACCCTTCCCTGGCTTAGCACTCATAGGCTGAGAGTGCTAAAATAAATNGAAGAGGGGGTGTATGAATGATGAGTAAAACAATGTCCTTGCCGGTACCTGCAGCTTACAGTCTGGACAGTTACATCCAGACAGTTAATCGCTACCCCATGCTCAGCCTTGAGGAGGAGCAGCGTTATGCACGCGCCTGGCACGACAGGGAAGATGTCGAAGCGGCCCGCATGCTGGTGGTATCCCATTTGCGCGTAGTGGTGAGTGTGGCACGGCATTATCTGGGTTACGGGTTGCCGCACGCCGATCTCATACAGGAAGGCAACGTCGGCCTGATGAAGGCGGTGAAGCGTTTTGATCCGGATCGCGGCGTGCGTCTGGTGTCGTTCGCATTGCACTGGATCCGCGCCGAAATTCACGAATACGTGCTGAAGAACTGGCGTCTGGTCAAGGTGGCGACCACCAAGGCACAGCGCAAGCTGTTCTTCAATCTGCGCAGCCTGAAGCAGTCGCTCAATGCCCTGACCTACGAGCAAGCCGACACAATGGCGCGCGAGCTCAACGTCAGCCGCAAGGACGTGCTGGAAATGGAAACCCGGATGTCAGGGCATGACGTATCCATCGATCCGACGGTGGATGACGGAGAAGAAGGCTACAGCCCCTTGGCGTATCTGGCGAGCCCGGACGAAAACCCGGCCCAGTTGCTGGAGCGTGAACAGACCGAGCGCCTGCGTCACACCGGCCTGGTTGCCGCACTGGAAAACCTCGACGAACGTAGCCGCCACATCATCAAGGCACGCTGGCTAACCGAAGGCGAGGCGGCGACCCTGCATGAACTTGCCGCCGAATATGGCGTGTCCGCCGAGCGCATCCGCCAGATCGAGGCACGCGCCCTGCAGAAAATGCGCGACGTGATTCCGGCCTGACGCCCGTCGCCCCACAATGACAAAGCCCCGCTTGTGCGGGGCTTTGTCATTGTGGGG
>Ga0031656_10000576_pt1 | contig 12923 bp, 14 predicted proteins | sample FrelakmetDIP11DI_FD_55080 | JGI IMG/M metagenome (GOLD analysis project Ga0031656, IMG submission 55080) | Freshwater lake sediment microbial communities from the University of Notre Dame, USA, for methane emissions studies - DIP11 DI | ecosystem: Environmental > Aquatic > Freshwater > Lake >... | reverse complement strand
GCCTGGCGCAGGGCGCCGATCTCCTCCTGCATGTCGTTGATCACCAGCTGGCTGGCGGCGTTGTCGAGGCCGAGCACGCGAAATGCCTTCAGCTCCTGCAGGTTCGGCTGCAAGCCGCTCGATTGCGCCGCGACCTGCGACAGGATCACGGCGGCCGTCGTGATGTCCGTCAGGTCAGCCGCGCCGCGGTGGGTCCGCGTGATGTCTTCGTGATCGCGCACGGCCTCGCAGACTTCATCCGGCAGGCCCCAGTTTTCCAGGATCGCCGTGCCGATGTTCGCGTGCCAGTCGCGGGTGATCGCCTGCAGGCTCTCCTGGTCGCGAAACAGCAGCGGGTGATCGACGAGTCGCGTGAGTATGTAGAGCTTGCCGACATTGTGCAGCATCCCTGTCAGCAGCGCCTGGTCAGGGTTGTGGGTCGTGAACCGCTTTGCCAGCAGGTACGCGACCGCGGCGACATGCGTGCTCTCCTCCCACAGTTCCTCGAGCCTGGGCCGGATCCTCTTCAGCGATTCGGAACGGCGGATCTGCTCCATGGCGAAGGAGATCGCCGCGCTGCGCACGATGTTGTGGCCCACGCGGTTGATCGCGGTGCGCAGGTCGCTCACCGGGTGCCCGGAGGGGTTGAACGCCACCGAGTTCGCCATGCGCACCAGCCGCGTGGCCAGGATCGGTTCAGCGCTGGTCACGCGTACGATCTTGTCGACGGTGCTGCTCTCGTCGGCCAGCACCATGCGCACGCGAATTGCGACATCCGGCAGGGACGGCAGGTCGATGCTGCCCTGCGAGAGCTCGGCCGCGAGGCTCTGTACGAACGCGAAAGCGGCGGTATTCTGGTCGTCGGCATGATCGGCCACTGCCTGGGCGTTCACTGCATTCACTGGATATCCTCGAAAGTACTGCGCGGCCTCGCCTGCGGCACACTGCCGCCGCCGGGCGCCCAGGTTATGACTGATACGGGTGGCTTGCAGGCAGCTTGTCGGCAGACCCGGCGGGATCTTGAGGCGTCAACTGTGACGCACCACACACGACGCCGACGCCGTGCGCTTGTCACCCCCGGCGGCCGCTGCTAGCGTAAAGTCGTGCGTCGATCCGGGACCGGCAGGAGGCAGAGGAAATGCGCTGGGAATCGCAGCAACGGTATCGCTCGCGACCGTACCTCGCCCTGGGCGTCGGGCTCGCGGCGTTGCTGACCGGGCTCACCTGGGCCCTGGTGACGGGCCACTGGGAAGACTGGCACTGGGCGCTGGTCGCGCTCGGCCTGGCGCTGCTGGTCTATGGCGCCGTCATGGTGCAGGTCCGGCAGGAGTATCGCCGGGCCAGCAAGTGGTACCGGGAGAATCACGGCCCCTAGGCTAGACCCGCGCCAGGTTTCGTTGCCGCGCGCCTGAGCTGGCCAGTCCGGCCGGCCCGTAAGTGATCGCCGCCGGGGAACCCTGCAGCATCGCGAGCGAACGCAGCAGGTGGGCACGCCGCAGGGCCACCAGCCTGCCATTCTGTACGTTGCGCTCACGGCAGCTTTCCAGCAGGCCGACCAGCTCTTGCCAGTGAGCTGCCAGCCCACCGCTGCTGTCCGTCTGCCGCAGCAGTGCCAGGAAATCGGCGGGTTCCGGCCGTCCGGTGAGCGCCGATACGAGCGAACGGCGCTCGCTCTCGATGCGCTCCAGTGCCTCGATGCAGCGCTGCTTGTCGGCCGTGACTGCGTCCAGGCGGCCGAGGTCGCGCTGCAGCAGCGCCTGGGATTCATCCTCGAGCTGGCTGGCAAGTGCGCGCGTGGCGGCAATCTGATCCTTGATCAGGCTCGCGAACGCACGTATCCAGGCGCCGGTCTCCATCGGCGCTAGATCTGCTCTTCCATCTTCAGCAGCTGGCTGGCGATCTTCGCCGGGTCCGGCTGGTACTCGCCGCGCTCGATGGCGGTCTTCACCGCCGCGACGCGCTGGGGATCCGCGGCCGGAACCCCCGCGAGGGCTTCCGTCGCGGCGCGCAGTTCCTGCGCCGTCGCAGTCAGGCGCACGCTGTCCTCGCCACCCGATCCGCGCGACTCGCGTGCTTCGCTGGTCCCGCGCCCGGGCACGGTGTTGCGCTCGGCAGGGCCGATGACCGGACCGGCGATCCCGGTGATCTTGTTTGTCATAGTCCCAGTCTCCCGCAGTGCACCTGGCTCAGGTATCGGCAGATGTGCGCGGCACTTTAGCCGCGGCCCGCGCCGGGGAGCAAGATTTCCACGACCTCGCTGGAACGCACCACGCCCTCGACCACCCGGTCGGACGATACGCTGCGCACCTTGATGCGTGAGCCCAGGCCACCATCGCTCTGCGCGATGCCCCGGCCGGAGACGTTGATGCCGCTGCCCGTGGTCAGCAACGTGACCTGCTGCCCGCGCCGGACGAGCTGGTCCTGCGTCGTGTTCGCCGCACCGATGGGCTGTCCCGCCGGGATGTCCGATCGCGCGCGACGACCCACGAGCGACGTCAGGTCCGCGGAGTTCTGGCTCGATCCGTCGCTCGCTCGTTCGACGAGCACGAGGTCGCCCGGGCCCAGCAGCGTGCCACGCGGCACCGGGCGACTGGCAACCACGACCGGCATCCGCAGCTTGAGCGTCACCGGCACCCAGACGCGCCAGCGCACCTGCCCGGGGCACTCCACCTGCACCGTGAGCCGGCGGGCCCCGGCTCGATAGTTGCCGGCGCTGGCCTGCAGCGGTACGTCGCAGTCGGCCAGACGCAGGTGGGGATCCACGACTGCTGCCGGAGGAGCCATGTGGTGCGCCGGCGCCGTGACGGACTCAGCCTCCTGCCGCGCGGCGGCCTCGATTTCCGTTACGTCCTGCCACGCCGCGCCGGCCGACACCTGCAGCGTTGCGCCGGCCGTCACGGCTGCAATTGCGTAAGCGATGGTTCGTGGGTTCATGTGCGGCGGCCGTGCTGGTGAGCGATCTGCTGTGTGATCCTGCAATAGGTGTGCCAGATCGAGCGGCCCACGTCATCGAGCGGCCCACGTCGTCGTGCGGCGAGATGGGAACACGGCCGCCGCGTGCGGCTGCCTGGCAGCGGCACGCCGAGGCTGTTCGTTGCCGCCGTGCGGCAGCGGCTTGCCGGTTTGCCCGACGCCGGCGAGCGTCCACGGCCTGGTGCACGCAGCACGCGCCGATGTTCGACCAGCGCACCCGGTCTGGCACGGTACTTGCTTTATCACTCGCAGGGACGCAACCAGGGCTCGGCAGATGAACGTACGCAACGACCCCATCTTCGGCATTCACGGTTACGCGCTTGCGCTGCGCAGCCAGCGCATGCAGGTCCTCGCCTCGAACCTGGCGAACGCGGACACGCCGGGATTCAAGGCACGCGACCTCGATTTCGAGCAGCTTCTCTCTGGCGAGAGCGGCAATCCGCTGCCGCTGGCGGTGAGTCACGCCACGCACATTGCGACCGGGGCCGAGGGCGGCCTCGGCGCCGAGGCGAAATACCGCGTGCCGCTGCAGCCTTCGCTCGACGGCAACACCGTCGACGCGCAGATGGACCAGGCCCGCTTCGCCGAGAACGCGCTTTCCTACCAGGTCAGCCTGACGTTCGTGAACAGCCGGCTCGGCGGTCTGCTGACGGCAATCACCGGCAACGCCTGAGGATCACTGCGATGGGACTGCTCAGGATCTTCGACGTGGCAGGCAGCGCGATGGCCGCGCAGTCGATGCGGCTCAACATCACGGCGAGCAACCTCGCGAACGCCGACAGCGTCAGCGGCGACCCGCGCAAGGTGTACCGGGCCCGCCACCCCGTCTTCGCCGTGCAGGCCTTCGACCAGGACCAGGGCGACGCGTCGACCGGCGTGCGCATGCTTGGCGTGGTCGAGAGCCGGGGCGCGCCAGCGGTGCGCTACGAGCCCAACAACCCGCTTGCCGATGCGCAGGGCCGCATCTATGCATCGTCGGTCAACTCGGTCGAGGAGATGGCGAACATGCTGTCCGCTTCGCGTTCGTACCAGAGCAGCCTTGCGGTGCTCGAGACCTCCAGGGACCTGATCCTCAGGACCCTGTCGCTAGGCCGCTAGGCCCGGAGATTCGCCATGGTGACCTCTGCAATCGACGGCGATTACCTGTCCACGCTCGCCATTGCCCAGCCGCAGTCCGGCAAGAAGCGCGCGGAACTTGGCCAGGAGGATTTCCTCAACCTGATGATCACGCAGTTCCGCAACCAGGATCCGTTCAAGCCGCTCGATGCCGACGCGATGCTCGGCCAGCTGGCGCAGTTCGGGACGGTGGCGGGCCTGAATGACGTCAAGAACCAGATCGAGTCGCTGTCGTCCAGCCTGCTGTCCGATCAGTCCCTGCAGGCAACGGCGCTCGTCGGCAGGAACGTGCTGGTCGCCAGCCAGCAGGTCGTGCTGCAGGACGCGGCAGGTGCGCTGGGTGGCGTGCTGGTTCCCGCCGGCGCGCAGCTGGTCACGGCCAGGATCCTGGACGGCGCGGGTCGCCTGCTCGACGTCGTCGAGCTCGGGACGCCGCCGCCCGGCATGGCGCACTTCGTCTGGGACGGCATCGGCTCCGACGGGACGCCTGCGCCGGCAGGCACGTACATCGTGCAGGCCGACGCCGTGGTCAACGGCGCGGCCACGGCGCTCGAGACCTTCGCGGCCGCCCCCGTCTCGAGCGTGTCGCTCGGCCGCGCCGGGGAAGGGCTGACGCTGAACCTCGGCGGCCTCGGCGCGTACGGCTTCGACGCCGTGCGCGAAGTGTTCGACTGACCATCCACCTTGCCGTACCGGAGTAGACCATGCCATTCAACATTGCATTGAGCGGGCTGAACGCGGCCTCGGCCGACCTGAGCGTCACCGCCAACAACATCGCGAACGTGAGCACCTCGGGATTCAAGTCNTCGCGCGCGCAGTTTGCCGATGTGTTCTCGGTCGGCGCGCAGGGCATCGGCAACGGCGTACGAGTGGCCGCCGTCGACCAGCAGTTCGAGCAGGGCGGCATCGAGTTCACCGACAACGCACTGGACCTCGCGATCAGCGGCCAGGGATTCTTCACGCTGAGCGACAACGGCAGCATGGTCTACACGCGGGCCGGCGCCTTCGGCGTGGATCGCGAGGGCTACGCCGTCAACGCCACGAACCAACGCCTGCAGATCTACCCGCCGAGCGGCACGGGCACCTTCAATACCGGCGCGATGACCGACCTGCGCCTGACCACGACGGACAGCGCGCCACAGGCGACCGGTCTCGTCGAAATGACCGTCAACCTGCCGGCAGGCGCTGCGGCGCCGACCAATCCGGTGTTCGACCCGCTGGACCCGTCGAGCTACACGCAGTCGACGTCGATGACCGTCTACGACTCCCTGGGCGCGGCTCACACGTCCACGTACTACTTCGTGAAAGGGGCCGCGCCGGGCGCCTGGGACGTCCGCACCTACATCGACGGCAACGCCGTCGGTGGCGCCACGCCGCTGGCCTACACCTCCGCCGGTCTGCTGTCGGCGCCTGCTGGCGGACTGATCCCGCTCCCGGCCTACGATCCTGCCAACGGCGCGGCGCCGATGAGCATCACAGTCGACCTCGGCGACTCGACGCAGTTCGGGGGCCCGTTCGGTGTCAACTCGCTGGCCCAGGATGGCTATTCTGCCGGCCGCCTCGCCGCGATCGACATCAACCCCGAAGGCGTGGTCTTCGCGCGCTTCACCAACGGCCGCTCGACGGAACTCGGCAAGGTCGTGCTCTCCAATTTCCCGAACCCGCAGGGACTGCGTCAGCTCGGCGACTCCAACTGGAGCGAGTCGTTCAGTTCCGGTGACGCGATCCGCGGCGAGGCCGGCAGCGCGAGCTTCGGACTGCTGCAGGCGGGCGCACTCGAGGCCTCGAACGTGGACCTGACCGCGGAGCTGGTCAACATGATCACCGCGCAGCGCAACTTCCAGGCGAATGCGCAGATGATCTCGACGGCCGACTCGGTGACGCAGACGATCATCAACATCCGCTGATGATGCAGGCCTGAGCCGATGGACAAGCTGTTGTACGTGGCGATGAGCGGGGCGAAGCAGGCGTTCGCGACCCAGGCCGTGATCAATCACAACGTGGCGAACGCGTCCACGACCGGCTTCCGCACCGACCTGCATGCCATGGCCAGCCGGCCGATCTGGGGAGCGGGCTTTCCCACGCGGGTCAATCCGCTGCTGGTGGGAAACGAATGGGATCGCAGCACCGGCGCCCTGCAGACGACGGGGCGCGACCTCGATGTCGCCATTCGCGGCGCCGGCTTCATCGCGGTGCAGGGTCGCGACGGCACCGAAGCCTACACGCGCGCCGGCGACCTGCAGCTCGACGCCGAGGGCAGGCTGGTCACCGCCAATGGCCACCCGGTCCTCGGACAGCAGGGCCCGATCGTGATTCCAGCCAACACCGGGATCCAGATCGGCGTCGACGGGACTCTCTCGATCGTGGCGCAGGGACAGGGCCCNGAGACCGTCAGCGCAATCGATCGCATCAAGCTCGTGCGGCCTGACGTCGACCGGCTGTCGAAGGGAGTGGACGGCCTGCTCCGCCTCCCGGACGGCGAGGCGGCCGACGCGGATGCCGACGCGCAACTGGCGACCGGCTCCATCGAGGCCAGCAACGTCAACATCGCCGAGGCGATGATCGACATGATCCTGGTTGCCCGGCACTACGAGACACAGGTCCGCATGATGGACATGGCGAACGAAAACGCGGGCGCAACGCAGCGACTCGTGGCCCCGGCCGGCTGAACCGGCCAGGGCCTGCAGCAGCGACAGTGCCGACGAAGGGAAACGAGGGAGAGACCTGAATGGACACCGCACTCTGGGCAGCGAAGACGGGACTGGATGCGCAGCACACGCGCCTCACGCTCATCTCGAACAACATCGCCAACATCAACACNACCGGCTACAAGCGGGGACGGGTGGCGTTCGAGGACCTGCTCTACCAGAACGTGCGCCAGGCCGGCGCGCAGAGTTCGCAGCAGACGGAGCTGCCGTCCGGCCTCTACCTCGGCACCGGCGTGCGCGTCGTGGCAACCGAGAAGCTGTTCACACAGGGGAGCCTCGAGCAGACCGGCAACCCGCTCGACGTGGCGATCACCGGCCGCGGCTTCTTCCAGATCCTGCTGCCGGACGGCTCGCTCGCCTACACCCGGGATGGCGGTTTCCAGATGAACGCGGACGGCGAACTCGTGAACTCGAGCGGATACCAGCTGCAGCCTGGCATTACGCTGCCGGGCGACGCGTTGAGCGTCACGATCGGCCGCGACGGCGTGGTCTCGGTGACGCAACCNGGCCAGACGGCACCGGTGCAGGTCGGCAGCCTGCAGCTCTTCGACTTCGTCAACGCGACCGGCCTGGAGCCGCGCGGCGAGAACCTGCTGGTCGAGACCGCGTCCAGCGGCGCGCCGACGTCCGGGACGCCGGGAACCAACGGCCTCGGCATCCTCGTGCAGTCGTCGCTCGAGACCTCGAACGTCAACGTCGTCGAGGAACTCGTCGGCATGATCGAGACGCAACGCGCCTACGAGATCAACTCCAAGGCCATCTCGACCGCCGACGAGATGCTGAGCTACCTGACCAANAGCCTGTGATCGCCATGCACAACAGCGAATGGATGCATGCCCTGCAGNGCCGGCAGCGAGTGCTGCGCCGGGCCGCCACAGCGCTGGCCATGGCCAGCCTCGCCTCCTGCAACAGCACGCCACCGCAGGCGGCGAATCCGTCCGACTACGACGCACCGGTGCTGGTTGCGGTGGTGCCGCGCACCGAAGGCGCCATCTATGGCGAGGGGCAGGGTCTCGCGCTGTTCGCGGACGTCAAGGCGCGCCAGGTCGGCGACCTGCTGACGGTCGAGCTGCAGGAGAGCACCAGCGCGTCCAAGACGGCCAAGACCTCGGCCACCAAGAACCAGGAGACCGTGGTCGATCCGCCGATCCTGTTCGGCCGGCCGGTGACGGTGAACGGCACGCCGGTCCTCCAATCGAACCTCAGCGCCAGCCGGGACTTCAGCGGCGAGGGCGACTCNAGCCAGAGCAACCGCCTGATCGGCAACATCACGGTCACCGTGGTGCAGCGCCTGCCGAACGGCAACCTGGTGATCCACGGCGAGAAGCGGCTCACGCTCAACCAGGGCGACGAGACGATCCGCATCACCGGCGTCGTGCGCCCGGCCGACATCAGCACCGGCAACGTCGTGCCGTCCTACAAGCTGGCCGATGCGAAGATTTCCTACAGCGGGCGCGGCTTCGTGGCGGCGTCCAACCAGATGGGCTGGCTGGCGCGCTTCTTCAACTCCGGCTGGGCACCCTATTGAGACACGTCATGGATATCCGGCACACGAGCAGCGGCCGCAGGCGTGCGGGCACCTTCCTCCAGCTGGTGCTGACCGTGGCGCTGGCGGTGCCGGCAGTCGCATCCGCCGAACGCATCAAGGACATCGCATCCGTCGCCGGCGTGCGCAGCAATCCGCTGATCGGCTACGGCCTGGTCGTCGGACTGGACGGCACCGGGGACCAGACTTCACAGGCGCCGTTCACCGTGCAGACGTTGCGCAACATGCTGCAACAGCTCGGCGTGACGATCCCGCCGGACGTCAACCCGCAGTTGAAGAATGTCGCCGCGGTGTCGGTGCAGGCCGAGTTGCCGCCGTTTGCCAAGCCCGGCCAGGCGATCGACGTGACAGTCTCGTCCATCGGCAATTCGACCAGCCTCAGGGGCGGGGCACTCCTGATGACGCCGCTGCGGGGCGCCGACGGCGAGGTCTATGCGATCGCGCAGGGCAATCTCATCGTGTCCGGACTCGGCGCGTCGGGGCGCGATGGATCGCGCATCGTGGTGAACGTGCCGAGTACCGGCCGGATTCCGAGCGGGGCGCTGGTCGAGCGCCTGGTCGTCAATGCGTTCGCGCAGCGGCCGACGCTCACGCTCAACCTCAATGCCCCGGACTTCACGTCGGCGAGTCGCATGACTGCGCGCATCAACGAATCGTTCGGCGCCCAGTTGGCGCGCACGGTGGACGCCGTGTCGGTCGAGGTGCTCGCGCCGGCCGACACCACGCAGCGCGTGGCGTTTCTCTCGTCGCTCGAGAACCTCGAGGTGACTCCTGGCGAGGCGCCCGCTCGTGTCATCGTCAACTCGCGAACCGGCACGGTGGTGATCGGCAGCCATGTCCGGGTCATGCCGGCGGCGGTCACGCACGGTTCGATGGTGGTCACGATCACGGAGGACCTGCTCGTCAGCCAGCCGCCACCGTTTGCCGATGGCCCCGGCGCGCAGACAGTGGTGGTGCCGGACTCCTCGATCACCGTCGAGCAGCCGGAGAGCCGCATGTTCCTGCTGCGTGCGGGGGTGACGCTGAACGACATCGTGCAGGCCGTCAACGCAGTTGGCGCGGCGCCTGCCGACCTCGTGGCCATCCTCGAGGCGCTGAAGCAGGCTGGCGCGCTGCAGGCCGAGCTGATCGTGATCTAGGCACAGCCATGCCCCTGAGCGTCGCCGCAAGCCCGAGCCAACTGGCCATGAGCCCGAACACGCTGTCGACGCTGCGTCGCGATGCGCGGCGTCTCGAGCCCGGNGCAGTGCACGAGGTGGCGCGCCAGTTCGAGGCGCTGTTCCTGCGCGAAGTGCTGAGCAACGTGCGCGCGGGCGCGCTGGCAAAGGACGTGCTCGGGTCGGACCAGCTCGAGACGTACCAGGAAATGTTCGACGCCCAGCTCGCCGACTCGCTGGCAAGCGGCGGGGGCATCGGACTCGCGCGGCTGCTGGAGAAGCAGTTGTCCGGCAAGGCACCGGCTGCAGCTCCCGCGGTCACGCACGTGACCGCTCCCGTCATCACTCAAGCGGCATCGCCCGCGGTCGCTCCGGCAGCGGTGACGCGGCCTGCGATCAGCGTCGTGCGTACGGCGCCCGCCGCGGAATCTCAGCCTCGCCCGACCCGCGCCGAGGCGTCGGCCACTGACGCAGAAGCCGTCGCTGAACAGGAGTTCGCGCCACGATCCGCCGAGGAGTTCGTACGCCAGCTGTTGCCGCACGCCCGGTGGGCCGCGCGCCAGCTGGGTATCGCGCCGGCAGCCATCGTGGCCCAGGCGGCACTCGAGTCGGCCTGGGGTCGGCGCATGCCGCGGCAGGCCGATGGTCAGTCGAGCTTCAACCTGTTTGGCATCAAGGCCGGCAGCCAGTGGACCGGTGCACGGGCCAACGTGTCGACACTCGAGTTCGTCGACGGCATCGCGGTGCGCGGCAAGGCGCTGTTCCGCGCCTATGACTCGGTCGCCGAGAGCGTTCGCGATTATGTCAAATTGGTCAAGGGTGGCGAGCGGTACCAGGCCGCGCTCCAGGCCGGGTCCGATGCCTACGGTTATGCCACGGCCCTGGCGCGAGCCGGCTATGCGACCGACCCCGGGTATGCCGCAAAATTCCACGCAGTCCTGGACAGTCCGTTGCTGCAGGAGATCGTGCAGTGACTAAAGCTCGGCCGGTCACGGCCGATACCCGCTACAGGGCAGCCGTGCATCCTGCGCGCGTGACCCTTGACCGCGCTGGCACAGCAGAAGCACTCACTCATGGCTGACACATTCGGCATCGGCATTTCCGCGCTGCAGGCGTATCAGCGCGCGCTCGCGACGACGGGCCAGAACGTCGCCAACGCGAACACCCCGGGCTACAGCCGGCAGCGCGTGGTGCTGACAACGCGACCCGCCGAGTTCACGGGTGCAGGTTATGTCGGCAGCGGCGTGCAGATCGCCTCGATCGAGCGGATCTTCGACGAGCTGAAGGCGACGCAACTGAACTCGGCCGCCACCGGACTCGCGCGGCTGGAGGCTTTTGCCGCCATCGCGCAGAGCATCGGTGATCGCGTCGCGGACGAAAAATCTGGACTGGGCGCAGGTCTCGACCGCGTAACGAGCGCGGCCGAAGACCTCGCGACCGACCCGACCTCGCTGCCGGCCCGGTACGTGTTCCTCAACGAGTTGCAGGGGCTGGTGAATCGGTTCCACCAGCTCTCCGCGCACCTCGACTCGATGGACCAGGCCGTCGAGGCCGGGGTTCGCGGCTCCACGACCACCATCAACACGCTGGCCCGATCCATCGCAGACCTGAACGCGAAGATCACGGTGGCCTCGAGCGCGGGCAATCCACCGAACGACCTGCTGGACGAGCGCGCGCGCCTGCTGAACCAGCTGTCCGAGCAGGTGGGTATCACGACCACGCAGGAAACCAACGGCGCGGTCGACGTGTTCGTGGGCAATGGCCAGGCGCTCGTGATCGGATTCGACGCGCGCGAGCTCACGCTGGCGCGCAGCCCGCTGGACCCGCAGCAGTCCGACGTCCAGCTCGGCGGCGCGTCGGTCACGGCGCAACTCTCGGGCGGTACGCTCGGCGGCCTGCTCGATGCGCGCGGCGAGTTGATCGAGCCGGCACGCAACGAGATCGGCCGGCTGGCAGCNGCGCTCAGCCTGCGTCTCAACGAGATCAACGCGCAGGGGCTGGACCTCGACGGTGTGCAGGGCGGTGCCCTGTTGTCGGCGCCTGCGACCACGGCACGACCGGCNGCGGACAATACCGGCACCGCGACCGCTGCCGTCACGTATGCCGACAGCGCGCAGTTCCGCGCCGACGAATACCTGTTGTCGTTCGACGGCAGCAACTATGCCCTGCGCAGCGTCGCAACCGGGGCGCCGGTGGCGCTGGCCGGCAGCGGNACGGCAGCCGACCCGTTCGTCTTCGACGGTCTCGAGGTGGTCGTGTCGGGCGGCGCTGCCGCCGGCGACCGCTTCCTGGTCCAGCCGTTCCGCGCTGCGGCCGCGGACNTGGCCGTGGTCGAGACGGATCCACGACGCGTGGCGGCCGCAGCCGCCCTGGGCGCGGTCGGGGACAACCGCAACGCGCTGCTGCTGGCGGGCGTGGCGAGCGAGCGCATCCTCGAAGGCGGTGCCGCCAGTGCGGTCTCGGTCAACGCGACCCTGATCGCCCGCGCCGGCAGCGCCGCGCAGCAGGCCGACCTCGCCATGCAGGCCCAGGCCGCCATCAAGACCGATGCCGAGGCAGCCATGGCAGAGGTCTCCGGTGTCAACCTCGACGAAGAGGCGGCGAACCTGCTGCGCTACCAGCAGGCTTACCAGGCCATGGCACAGGTGATCGGCGTCGCCGATTCGCTGTTCCAGAGCCTGATCAGCGCGTTGCGACGCTGAGGAGCACGGCGTGCGTGTTGCAAGCTTCCAGTTCCAGGTGCAGTGGCTCGCCACCGTCATGGAGCAGCGTGCCGCGATCGACCGGCTGCAGCTGCAGATCAGCTCAGGCACGCGTCTNCTGCAGCCTTCCGACGATCCCGCGGCAGCGGCTCGCGTCGTGGAACTCGACAGCGCACGCGAAGCAGCGCGTCAGTACACCGAGAACGGCGGCGTTGNGCGGGAGAGGCTCGCCAGCGAGGACTCGCTGCTGGCGCAGGCCGGCAACNTGCTGCAGCGAGTGCGGGAACTGGCGGTGCAGGCGGCCAATGCCACCACGGGCGCCGAAGGCAGGCAGGCGATTGCGGTCGAGATGCGGCAGAGCCTGCAGTCACTGCTGGCGATCGCGAACAGCAAGGACGCGCGCGGCGAGTATGTCTTTGCGGGGCTGCGCTCGACCACGCAGGCCTTCGTCGGCAACGGCGGCGGTGTCGTCTATGCGGGCGACGACGCCCAACGCTTCGTGCGCGTCGGTCCGGACCAGCTGATCGCGGATCGGGATTCCGGCGAGCAGGTCTTCAACGCCATTCCGACGGGTTCCGGGCTCGTCGTCGCACGGGCCGCCGCGACCAACACCGGCACGCTGCTGCTGGGCAGCCGGGCCGTCGTCGACCCGGTCGCCTGGGACGGCGGCAGCTACACCGTGCAGTTCGTGGCGCCGGACAGTTACGAAGTGCGCGACGCAGCGAACGCGGTGGTGCAGGCC
>Ga0031656_10000575_pt1 | contig 12926 bp, 10 predicted proteins | sample FrelakmetDIP11DI_FD_55080 | JGI IMG/M metagenome (GOLD analysis project Ga0031656, IMG submission 55080) | Freshwater lake sediment microbial communities from the University of Notre Dame, USA, for methane emissions studies - DIP11 DI | ecosystem: Environmental > Aquatic > Freshwater > Lake >... | reverse complement strand
CACTACGCAATTTCGCACAACGGTGCGCGCGTAGGAGTCTGTGCGGTGTGGAATTTCCTCCACCGCGCGGGGAAACCGCGTTGTGCACGCAGGTGCCGGCATCTGGTGCGCACCAAAAATTTCCCGTGCAATGCGGGTGGATCTCGGTTGCCTGATCGGGCTTGGTGCGCTGGCGCGTCTGGGTTGGCTGCCTGCCGCACCTATCCGTGCGAGGCGACAAGGGAATCTGACCCCGTGCCAGCATCGAAGAAGACCCTGGAGAGGTCGGGGAAGGACGGTATCGAGCGCTTGGTGCCACAGCGCTGTTTGGGCAGTAGGAAAAGAAGCGGCGGGTTGAGGCGGGAGCCCGAGGAGGTGGCAGCGATGCGGATCCGGCGCACCGGTCGGCGCCGGACACGGTCATCACTCATCGCCGTCAGCACTGCGGGCTGAGGCTTGCTGGAGAGGCAGGACGTTCTCGGCCAGCGCGTCGATCTTATCGAGGCTCTCCAGCGCCTGCGGATGGTTGGTGAAGAACCGCAGCCAAGCCCGGGTGCCACCCAGTTCGCCAACGGCGCTCAGCATCGCGCGATGCGACGCAACCAGCAGCTGGTTGCGCGCCTCGACCTCCTCCAAGCGCTGGCGCAGGCGGGCGAGGGCGAGGCTCTCGTGGGGTTCGGCCTTGCCGCGGTGGGTCGTCTTGATGGTCCAGGCGAGCCGCTGGAGTCCCTGGGCACGCGCGATCTGGGCTTTGCGCACCGGATCGCGGGAATAGGTGGTATGGGCCACCCCCGTGCGCTCGGCGACGGCGCGGATAGTGATCTTCTTGTTCTGGGCGATCAGCTCGCGGCATGTCTTCCCGATGTTCGGGTCGGGGCTATCGAGCTCATCGTGGATCGGAGTCGGGTCGGTCAAAGCAGACTCACTGGCTGATGGGCATAGGGGGAGGCATGGTTCTCGCCGTCGGGAAACACGAACTGCCCGGGCGCCGTGGCGACCAGCCGGCGTAGACGCGCCGCGTCCTTCTCGAGCTTGAGGCGCCAGGTCTTCTGTGGCGGCGTCTCGGCTTCCGGCGGGGGGCACTGGGCGAGCAGGGCTTCGTAGCGCGCCAGCAGCGTCCGATTGTTCGTGATCGTCTTGGCGTCGGATGTCCGCAGCAGGTGGCTGCAGCCGTTCAAGCACGTCAGGTGCTTCGGGCAGGGCTCGCTGACGAACGAGGCGGTGCAGACCCCGTAGGGCGTGAGCTGGATCTGGTCCACCGTTTCATTGAGGAAGGCCAGCGCGGCCTCGTCGCCTTCGCTGGATTGCAGCGCTTTGAAGCGGCTCACCAACTCGCCGCGGGTCTGCCCGGATTCAATGAGTCGGAACGCGTCGAGCGCGGATCTCTCCAGAGCATCCAACGCACCGACGGGAACGTCCATGTCCGATAGGTGCTGGGCCAAGGTCCGGTTGTCGTACTCGTGCGACTCGGCTACGCGCTTGCGACCGAAGCGATGCGTGATCACGGTGTCGGACACGCCGGCCGAAAACAGCTCGTTGTTGTGCAGGTGCCGTATGGAGTGGGAGCACAGCTCGAACGTCCGCGCCTCGTCGTCCTTGCCGTACTTGGCGAAGAGGCCGTTGTCACCGTTCTGCAGGGCCGACTGGATGTCATCGGGCTGCAGATGGCCGACGAAGGGGTAGCGGGTGATGTCGCAGACACCGCCGTTGCGACCTTCGGCCAAGGCCCTCTTGGGGTGTAGAAAGAGCAGCTCGTGGGTGGCGAGCGTCCGCCCACCGGACAGTAGGAATGGCGTCAGATCGCTGATCTTGCTGGATTTCTTGAGCCTCAAAAAGGCTTCCAAGTCCCCGACCCGCACGATCATCCCGTCACGGGAGAAGCGTCTACCGGGTCCAACCGGCTCACCAGTCCGCGCGTCGCGCCATGGCATACCGTCCTTGCGCGTGCGCGAGGCAAACACCGCGACCGTTGGGTGAAGGGATGCACCGCGGTCGTACAGCGCGGCCTGGCGACGTGCGATGTCATTGAGGCGATCGACATCCCAGGTCTCCCTGTACTCATCGAGCAGCTCAGCGGTCTTCGGATCGTCTTCGCATACCACAGGGTTACCGGTGACGCGGGGGTAGATGTCGCCGATGCCGAGTGGTTGGCCCGGGTCCAGTTCGGGGAAGATGCGGCCGGTCTCATGCTGCGTCCGCAACCGCACGCGAAGCGGTGCGGTCCTAGCCAAAACGTCGCTCACCGTCTGTTCGATGACGGCTTCAAACATCGTGATCACCGATGTCGCCTTCTCCGCCCAGATGATCCCGCGCGCGTCGGCACCGGCTTGCTTTTCGGAAAAGTGGCGCAGCGACAGGATCCGGTCTCTACCACCAATGCGGGAGGGTCTCTCGCCACGCGCCGTGGTCAGATCCCGCGCGTGCAAGGTGCTCGCCGGCAGCGTGGCAATCTCGCCGACGCGCAAGCCCATCAGGACCTGGACGAGGCAAGCGCGCAGGCGCAGATCGTCGTAGAAAGAGGCAGGCTTCTCGTCGAGGGCAATGCGCACCAGCTCCCAGAACTCTCTCTCCCCCGGGAGTCGGTTCAGACGCTTACGCTCATCGAGGTTGTTACGAATGTCGCTCGCGCGACTCGGCCGGTACGCGGCGCGTCCTCGCTTGCGCGGGCCGATCAGCGGATGCGCGTGGGCCAGCCGCTCCGCGCCCATCCATCGCGCCACCGTCTCGGCGTTCTCGGATGTCTTCGCGGATACCACGCCGATGATGTCGAGGGCATCGCGGAGGTCTTCCGCCGTGATCTCCCACGGCTCTTTGGGAAAGCAGCAGGTGGCCAGGCAGCACGTCGGACGCGCCACGTTGTTGGCCGCATGTCCCGGGGTCTTCTTCTCGGCGATCAGGTGCTTGACGATCAGGGCGCGCACCAGGTCTTGCCAGCCGCGGGGCAGGGCAGCCACATCCATCGATTCCTCGCCGCGGTCGGCCCGGCGGCGATTGATTTCGGCGAGGGTCTTGGTGTCGGTGCCCAAGCTCGACAGATAGAACTTGGTGCCCGGCACGCCCGCGATGTCGCTCAGGTTCCAGCGATCGGCCTTCGCCACCGCTCCGGTGCCGGAGAGGCCCTGTTCCCATGCAAGCCCGGCGTCTTCGGCGACCTTGCGGTAATCGGCGATCAGTGCGGTGTAGGTCTTCGTCGGGAAGGAAACGACGCTCACGCCCGGTCCTCTTCGATATCGGCAATGACGGCCTCCACGACCTCGATCGTCTGCCTCAGTTGCGCGAAGGCCGGCGTATTGCGTCCGGTCGGCGAGGCATCGAGGAACTCGCAGACAATGCTTCGCGCCGCAGCGAGGGCGTTGCGGTGCACCTCGGCGTCATCGCGCAAAAACATGAACTTGGGGCAGGTGTAGCAGGCCAACGCTGGCGTCCTAGTGCAGAACGATTGGCCGATGGCGCATCCGCCGATGCCGACGATCGGATGCCCGTTGGGCGCGTCCATGACCTGGTTGTCCGGATCCAGCCGCGCGTGCTCGGACTTTGAAATGGAACGTCGCTTCATCTCCGCATCGAGTCTTCGGAACACCGGGCTTTGGCCGAGGGCTTGGTTGACGATCTCGGCCTGCGCAGGGCNGTTCTCGATGTAGGCGTTCGCCGTGTTGATGTCCTCGTGGGTCAGGAACTCGGCAATCGTCAGCCGGTTGGCGCCCACATCGGCAAGTCGCTGCGCGGCGGTGTGGCGCATGTCGTACGGGGTGCGCCGGACGCCCGTGATCCGGGTGATGTAGCGCGTGATCTCCTGACTGACGTGCCGCGGTGGCAGCCCGAACAGTGATCGTGGCCGGTCGAAGGTGGAGGTGACCTCGGGACTGGACCGCATCTGCATCCAGGCCGTCATAATCGGCGTCCAGGTTCGCCGCATCCGACGTGGCGAGTATTTCTTGGTGCGCGACTTGCGCTGTTTGACGTAAGGGACTCTGACGATGACGGTCGGAGTAGGGTGCTCCTGCGACCCTGCGCGGACCCGAACATCCTCGACGTTGAGCTTCGCAATCTGGATGGGGCGAAAACCGTTGGAGTAATTCCAGTAGAGCATCGTTGCGGCGCACAGATCCTTCCAAGCCAGGGCATCCTGCTTGTCGCTCAACAGAAGTGCAAGCTCCTCGAAGTGCTCGTTGATATTGCGCTGCTCTTCCAGGGACAGGAGCGCTTTGCCGTCCTCGACCGGGCTGATTCTCGGCGACAAGAGGGGGTTCTTGATGCAACGCAGTGCATACAGGTCGTCCTCTGTCCATCCGAACCATTCGAGACGTGCCATTGCGCGCAGAAGCGCCTTGGCCGCGGTAAACGCCCATTCATGGGGGGCAAGTTGCCCAAGCTCGGATCGGGCGAAGGACAGGCCGGCAAGCGGGCCTTGAACCGCCGCCTCGGCCGTGCGCTGCAACAACGTGGAATGAGTCAGGAAGTGGCCCAACGCTTCGCGGGTTGCGGTCGGCGCAGAGGGCAGGCCAACCACTGCAAGGGCATGCAACAGATCTCGGTACGCGGGCTCAAGCAATTCCACGCGGAAGACCGACGTAGAACCATTCAGCCGAACGCGCCACTCTGGCTCGCTGGCCCGAACCGAGCGCTCGACCTCCTCGTAGTCGTCGAAATAGCGGACGATCTGCGGGAGTTGCGACGCCTGACGGGTAAGGTCGTGGCGAATGGTTTCCGACAGCCAAGATGCGTCTGTGACCCGCGCCGGGTCCAGCACCTGCGCGGCAGCTACCATTGGCTCTCGATCTCCCGCAATACCTCCACGTGCTCGTCGAACGCGTCGTTCCAGATGCGTCCCAGTTCGCTTTCCCAGTAGGCCCGCGCGTAGTGGCGCGGCATCTCGGAACCATGTGACCAACCGAAGAATACGCGCAGCTTCGACAGTGCCTCGTCCTCAGTCACTCCGTGTTTGCGCAGTGCGTTCAGCCGGGTCACGGCGCAGGTGTGCCGCAGGTCATGGGCGGTGAACTTGGCGTGCTTGATTCCGCGTTGGTCAACCAAGAGATCACGGGCCGCCCGNGAGAGCGCCGCATTGGCACGCGCCATCACNGTCTCCAGCATGCGTTGCGAGAGCGGACGGCCACGGTTGCTCACGAACAAGGCTTCGGTATCGNTGCTCGGCCGCCGGTACGTCGAAGCAAAGTCTCGAATAAGTGCCGCNACCCGATCCGTCACCGGAATCTGGCGTACGGCGTATGCGTTCTTCAGAGACGGAGCCAGTGCCCGCCGATCCGCCTCGGTCCCGTCGTCGAACATGTTCCGCACCGTCATCCAATTGCGGTCCCGAANGAGGTTCGGGTCATGCTGGGAGCGGACACAACCCACNGAAAGCAGCAGGGCCTCGCCAGCGCGAAGGCCGCAATGCAGCAGCACGTGGAATAGCGTGAAATTACGAAAGCGTTCNGCTTCGCTTCTGAACGGGTTGCGTTCNCTGCGAGGATCGAAGATCTCGTAGAGGTCTTCGAGCACGTCGCCGGGGAGCGCCCGNATGGTCATTTCACGCGGTGCCGGATCAAATGCCAACTGCCGGAGCCGGNGCTCGAGACCCTGGAGCCGCTGCCGAAAACCGTCGACCTCNTGCGAAAGCCCTCGGGCGGCAGCGATGTTGCGCAGCGTGCTCAGGACNAATCGGCTCACCACGTTCCAACGACCACTGACGGCACGTTGCTCGACCGCGGCCAGGTTCTGCTCGCGCAGCAGGAAGGCCTCAAGCGCGCAGGAAACCGCATCGATGTCGAGCCTGACGAAGAGCTGATCGAGCACATCGGCGCCGTGAATCTCTTCGACGTGGACATAGAAGGCGTCGATGCCGGCGAGTACCCGCCGACGTGAGCCCTCCGCCAACGCCGTCATCTCGGTGAGATCATGCACGGTCGCCCAGAAGCGCGGGACGCCGCCGTCGCCGACGGCCACGCAGTTCTGAAGTGCAGTGGGAACAAGGGGGTCGCGGAGGTGTAAGACTGACAAGGAAGCCGGCTGCCTGATTCGATGGGCGCGCCAGTATACCCGCGGATACTGCGTTTCTGTCTAGAGCGCGAGAGATCAGTTTGGTGCGCAATCCGGGCAATCTTCAGGCTGCCACGCACCAACATCCAAATTTCGCGATAGGCGTAGAAGGTGTTTTATGTAAAGTCATGCGGGCGCTCTGACGCTCACCCCTGACAGCACAGAAGTTCCTCTCTTCAGGGGTTAGCCATCGGGGGCAAGGTGTCCAGCTTGGCGGCCACCGCTTCACAGGCATTGAGGCGGTCGGCGACAATGCGAGTACATTCAGGTCACCCTCGTACTCGCCGAGATTGCGTAAGTCGTGACACTTCGCCAGCACCCGCCATACCTCCAGCCCCAAGCCGAAGGCGTGCGGCAGAAGTTGGAATACGATGCAGCGATATCCGGAGCGGTAGCCATGCCGTCGCAGCGCCGCCAGGCCTAGGACGTGCGCCGCGTAGTTGGCCAGATCGAATCGGCTCTCCAAGGCGAGGCCCAGGCGGCGGGCATCTTTCAGCCGTGCCTTGCCGGAGCGCAGCAGTCCCGCGAACTCCTTCGCATCGGGTGGCTCAGCCTTCAAGGGCTCACCGGGACCGCACAGGTTGTCAAATGCCGAGGCCATGGGCCCCTCCGATGAGCCAGATCTTGGGCTGCGACAAGACGCGCGTCACGAAGGTGTCCTCCGCCACACGTCTTGCCAGATCCCTCCGGGACAGAATGGTCGGGTTCACCGCACGACCAAAACGCGCCACCGCCTCATCCAACGCGGCGAAGGTCTACCCATGGCTCAGGCTGTTGCTGGTCACCATCAGGTCGTTGTCGCTGGCCGCCGTGTCCTGCCGCTTCGCCACGGAGCCATAGACGAACGTCGGGGCCTGTATCTGCCCGGTAAGCAGCTCCAGTGCCTTGCGGAGCGGCTCGGCCAGCCCGACGGTCTCGAGAATGATGCCACGCAGTTCCGCGAACAGAGGTGCCCCCGGGTTGGCCTGGTAATGCCGCTGATGTGGACGGTTCCGAACACCTGCGGGACTGCATCCGTCCGTACCCTGATGTACCTTGTTTATGTGATCCTGACAGACTTTCGTCTACAAGATCTGCATAATACCGACACCCTGAGGCCAAAGATGGCATGCAGGCGGAGGCCATGGTCGCGCCTGACTAGCCCCGTGTACGTCCGTGTCCGAAGACACGCTTCCGTGTACTGAAAAGACGAGCATCCAATGCCGACCGAACCTTGGGTTTCCGTTGAAGACGTAGCAAACCACCTCGGCATCACCAGGGAATCCGTGTACCGTTGGATCGACCGCAAAGGGCTGCCTGCGCACAAAGTTGGGCGCCTCTGGAAATTCCACCTATCCGACGTGGACGCTTGGGTTAAAGCGGGCGGCACTGAGTCGCCAGGCAACGAGTCTGAGCCCGCGCCGCCCGGGAAGGACTAGCTGTGGCGAACTCGGCCGCCACGGGGGCGCTTCCTCAAACAGCTAAGGTACCCGGGCTCGATCCCGACGCACCGTATTCCTCGCGCCTGTCTGCGCGATCGGCGCTTTACACAGACTTTCGCCTGCTCCTTGAGGCCCAGGCCGCCCTGCCCGCGGAGGGTTATCGCCGTCTGATCGTTGACGACAACTGCCTGGCGAGGTCGTCCGTCTCTTCCCGGCGTAAGTTGTGGAAGGAACTGCGCGCCCGCTATCGGCTTGATGTCGGTGACCCGCTCTTTTCAGCGTTCTGGGCGCAGTGGCAGCGCAGTGATTCCGAGACCGAGCGAACTCTGACCGCCTATGTGTTGTTTGCGCTGAATGATCGCCTGGTGGCAGACCTTGGGATGGACTGGTTGTTTCCGTTGCTTCGCCGGGCGCCCATGGAGGTTCGGGTGGCCGACGTACGCGCGTTCCTCCTACGCTCAGCCCAGCAGCATCCTGAAGTGCTCGGCTGGTCCGAGGAAACCACGCGCGCCGTCACCCAGAAATACTGTGCCAGCATTCGTGACTTCGGGCTGGCTGCCGGTGTTGTAAATAAGAGAACCGTTCGGCCGTCCCTCTACGGCGCACCGGTTCGACTGATCGTAATCGCGTTGCGGTTGGTCGGCACACCTATTCTGGATCTGGTGAAATCCCCCGTCTTTAGATTGCTCGGAATCGACGTATCGGAGGTCATCGATACCCTCGGGGATCTCAATCGTCGCGGGGATCTGCACTTCAGGATGCAAGGTGACGTCGTGGAGATCGATCTTCCGGAGGCTGCGTGATGCAGCCGATGTTCGATTCGCTGATGGCCATCATGGTGAATCCCGTCAGGGCGGACCGTGGGGTAAAGACCGATGACTCTGTGCTCCTTATCTACCCGCCGAACAACGAGCTCGATTTTCGCGAGCAACTGTTGGACGCCTTTGTGCCGGCATTGGCCGCGCGTGCCATTCCATGCCACCTCCTCGACCTGACCGGTTTCATGTTCGAGGGTTTGAGTGAACAAGACGTCGAGGGCATCCAGGAAGACGAGATCGACGACTACAAGTGGCTCCTTCAGGGTCTATCTAAGCGCGTTGAAACCCACCTCCAGACTCGCCTGAGGGAAATCGCCGGCCGGAATCCCAGCGGCAACGTGATCGTCTATGCTACCGCCGCCGTCTACCCTCTGGTCCGCTTCGGCGAGGTCCTGAAAGGTCTGCGGGACCTGAATTGTAGATTCGTCCTCGCATTCCCAGGCGAGGAGCGCGGGGGAAGATTGCATTTCATGAATCAACCGGACGGCGGGAATTACCTCGCGGTCAAGATATCCTGGCCCTGATCGCGATCAGGTCAGCGATCAAGAACCACAAGAATAGGAAGAAATCCTGTGCCGACGATTCGGGAAATCATCAAGCGCGATATTGGAGTCAAGATTGAAGGCGTCGTCAAGGTCTTCGATCACGCCTCCCTGGCGACCGAAATCCGCGAGTATGTCGTCACCGACAAGATTGAGCACGAGCTCAAGCGGATATTCGATACCTTTACCCATGTCAGCGAGACGCTTCGGCGTGGTGGAGCCACCCGTGACGTCATGGGCATCTGGGCATCGGGATTTTTCGGTTCCGGCAAGTCCCATTTGGCAAAGGTATTGGGCCATATTCTTCATAATACCCCGCTCGATGATGGGGGCACCGAACATTGCATCGACGCCTTTGTCAAGCACCTTTCGGACTCGCCCGCCGGCCGCGACCTGCGCCTGCGCCTTGGGGAACTCAAGCTCAATACGGATATTCGAACCATCTTTTTTGAGATTAAGAGCCGGCAATCGCTCAGCAATCCAAATTCGGTGGGTGAGATCCTGCTGTCCGAGTTCTACCGCAGCATTGGTCTCGCCGAGAACGTCGTGGTGGCGCGCATCGAGCGCCGGCTTCAGCATTTAGGGCTCTACGAGAAGTTTGTCGCCGAGTACGAAACCAGCTACGGGAAGCCCTGGCAGGGCGCTGAGGGACGCGATGACTTGATGTCGGTCCGGCGTCGCATCGCCCAGCTTTTGCCAATCGTTGAGCCTGGCGAGTATCCGGACGAAAAGACCGCCAAACAGGCGGTCAAGGACATGTTTGACTATCAACAGTTGACCGCAGAGGGGATCGCGGACGAGCTGGTTGCCTGGGTGTGCTCCCAGAAGACCACCGGCGGTAAGGTGGCACACCTCGTCTTTGTGATCGATGAGATGGGGACCTTTATCGGCGATTCGACGGATCGTATCAGCGAATTGAACAGCCTCGCCGAGATGATCGGCAACAAGGGCAAGGGTCGCGTCTGGCTGATCGTGACCAGCCAGCAGGATCTGGAACGTGTGGTAGACCGCACCAACTTCCAGCCGACACTCGTCGGACGTCTCAACGCCCGCTTCGAGCTGAAACCGCACCTGATCTCGGACGAGATCAACAAGGTGGTGTCGGAACGTATCCTCAAGAAGCACCCGTCGCAGGAGGCCATTCTGCACGGTCTCTATCAGACCCACGAGGGACACATTGCCCAGCTCGCGGACCTCAAGGCCAGCCGGCAGTTGGGGCGACTGAGCGAGCGCAACTTTATCGACTGCTATCCCTTCCTGCCCCACCAAATCAGCCTGGCGCAGGACATCTTCGAGGCACTCTCCGGATTCCGCATCTCGGGCGGCGTACGTTCCATGATCAGCGTGGTGATGGAGGCCTTACAAGACCTGGCCGACGAGCCCGTCGGCGTCATCGTCAGCTTCGATCAGGTCTTCGATGCCGTGGAGAACGACCTGCTCTCCCAGGAGTACCTCGGCGCCTCGGGCGTCCGTGCTATCTACGAATCGAACGAGCGGGTGCCCAATACGCCAGTAAAGGCGGCTCGCGTGTTGAAGGTCCTCTGGCTGCTTCAACGGGTGGCCTGGGTTCCGCGGGTGCCGGAGACCCTGGCCAAGCTCCTGGCCAATGCCCTCACCACCGACGTCGCTCAGCTTCGCACGGACGTGGAGGCGACCCTCCTGCCGTTGCAGGAGGCGGGTTACGTTGCCCGCGACGAGGCGACCGGCGAGTGGAAGTTCCTCAACGAGCGCGAGCGCACCATCGAGCAGGCCATCCAAGAGATGATCCGCCCAGGTGGCCCGAAAAGCATTAGCCTCGCCACGGTGCGCCGGACGTCTCAGCAGATCTGCAAGGACGAGCTCCTCACCCGCAAGCGGCTGGGTAACTTCGCCGTCGCCCACGGTGCCACCAAGGTCACCTTCGGTTACGGTGTCCATCTCGACGGCGAAGCGGTCGATACCGGGCCGGAACTGGAGGTCCGCTTCCTTTCACCCCTAGCGCCTGGCCGCGGCNCGGCNATCGAANAGAAGAGATCGGACAGCAGAATCAGGCCGGCGGCGCCAAGGGCAGGATCGCCTGGTGGCTGGCAGACACGCCCCAAAGCCTTGAAGGGCGCTTGAAGCGCTACGAGTCCCTTGTGAAGGTCACGAGCGACAAACGCTTTACTGAAGACAGCTCCGCCGACACCCAGGATGCGCTCGCCGAGAAGCGCAAGGAGCGCGACGAACTAAAGATCGCCCTAGTCAGGGACCTGGAGCGAGCCTTCCTGGGAGGCACGCTACTCTACGGCGGCCAGGAAATCGATCTCAAAGGGGCCGCTGACCTGAAGGACCCCATCCGCACGGCCTTCCAGGCGGTCATCCCCAATGTCTACCCGCGGTTCCACCTAGCTGACCGGGCCTTCGACTTTAGCAAGCAGCTCAAAGCGCTGCTCAACCCCGCGACCACAAATCTGCACCAGGTCGCGTCGGAGTTAGACCTCTTCGACACGCAGGGGAGCTTACAACGGGAGTCGGCCCTGGTGGGTCAGGTACTCGAAGTGCTCGCCGACCTGGCAGACGAGGGCCTGGAACCCGAGGGCGGGCGTCTACTCGACGCCAAGGACGACAAGGGCTTCAAAGGCTTTCTCAGGCCACCCTTCGGCTGGCCCGAGGAGTTGGTACGCCTGGTACTCGCCGGTTGCTTCAGGGCCGGGGCCATTTACATCGAGAAGCAGACCCCCTTAGGGCCGTCCCCGCTCTACGACTACAAGGGGGCCGACGAGCTCTTCTCGAAGATCACCACCTTCAGAAAATCCACCTTCCGGGTCGCCGAGACCAGTCTCTCGGTTGACCAGATCAAGAACGCGAACAAGGCCCTGATCGCGATGGATCGCAGTGGTACGCCCGAATCGGGCAATGCCATTGCCGCCGCGGTGCGCGACCTGGGACTTGCGCTGGGTTTGGGAATACAGCAGGCCAAGAGCCGCCACGAGCAAGGGCTACCGATTCCCGATGCGGTGTTGAAGGCCGAAGCCGCCCTGGCTGAGCCGACCACCGCCAAGGACCCGACCACTGTAGTAACTGCTTTCCTTGCTAAGGAGAAGGAGTGGAAGGCGCTCAAGAAGGGACTGGACGCCTTGCGGGCCTTCCTGGAGGCAAACCGTCACCAGGACTTCGACGCGGCACGGAGGCTGATCGCCCTGGCAGCGGATCATCCGATCCCCGACGGGCATCCCAAGCGGGCTGCATTCGTGCAGGCCGAGCAAGACTTGGCCGCCATTGCTACAGAAAAGACGGTCATTGCGCGTTGGAGCGACTACCGTTCGGCCTACGACACGGCCTTCGCCACTTACCGCGATGTCTACCTCCTGACCTATGACCAGGTCCGGAACGCAGCCGAGACCCAGGCCGCGGAGATCAAGGCCGGTGCAGCCTACCAGACTGCTCCTCCCGCCCAGCGCGATGCGGTCGTCGACAAGGTCTTCGGTGTCGGCAAGCTGGGCCACTACGCCCCGCTCACCCTCGCCACCGTGGAGGCCCTACTCACGGCCGCCGGCAAACGCAGCCTCTCTGCGCTGGATCAGGCCCTCGTCGCGTTGCCCGCCTACCGGGCGCAGGTGGAGTCTGAGCTGCGAACCCTGGTATTGCCGCCGCCCGATCCCTTGGAGCGGGTCTTCGAGTGGCGCCCGGTGACGGTCCTGGCCGGCCGTCGATTCAAGACCGAAGCCGAGGTGGATCAAGCCCTCGGCCAGGTGGCGGATGATCTTAAGGCCCAGATCCGCGTAGGGTTTACGGTGGTGGTCAAGTGACCTCGATGGGCGAACAGACCGCACCGCAAGGCGCGGGGAGTCGACAAACGCTCTCCGATCAGCACAAGGAGGCCGTGCGGGCTTGGGTACCCAAGGTCCGTCTGATCATCGAGGACGAATTCGCCGCCCAGCTCAAACGCCTCGGGCTCCAGCCCAGCGGCAAGCACAAGCCCCTCGACCAGATGCGCCTGCCCGAGGAGGCCCTGGCGGTCCGCAGCCGGGTTGCGGCGCTCATCGCCCGCGACGCGATTGTCGAGGGCTCGGCCGAGCGCGGCTACGAGAACGTGAAGCGCGAGCTCGCCTACACCCTCCTCAACCGGCTCGTCGGTCTCAAGGCCATGGAGGTGCGGCAACTCC
>Ga0031656_10000574_pt1 | contig 12931 bp, 11 predicted proteins | sample FrelakmetDIP11DI_FD_55080 | JGI IMG/M metagenome (GOLD analysis project Ga0031656, IMG submission 55080) | Freshwater lake sediment microbial communities from the University of Notre Dame, USA, for methane emissions studies - DIP11 DI | ecosystem: Environmental > Aquatic > Freshwater > Lake >... | reverse complement strand
ACTGGACGCCGAGCGTCTTCATCGCCTTCGCCAGCGTGTCGACCGACTCCTGGTGCTTGCCGGCCTTGTGCAGCGCCTCGCCTTCGGCGCGCTGCTTTTTCACCTCGGCCATCTGGGCCTCGGTGAGCTTCGGGCTCTTGGCCAGCGCCTCGTCGATCTTCTTCATGTCGGCCGGGCAGTGGAAAGCCAGCGCGGCGCCGGAAAACAGCAGGGCACCGGCGGCCAGTACGATTCTCGACTTCATGGTTGTCTCCTGACGGGGTTGGAAACCGCGCCCGGGAAGGACGCACGCGCCGACTATAGCGACACGCACCCTGCACGTCAGCCCCGCGTGATCCCGCATCCGAACCCTCGTCATCGTCATGGGCAGGCTCGAGCGGCCCGGACTTGCACCTCTATTCATCGACGCGACGCACGGCAACGAAGGTGATCAGGCGCACGGTTGCGTACGCGAGCCGATAGCCGATGCGTTTCCACCACGGGCGCTGCGCCAGCGCCGGCGCCTGGACGGCCACCGACTCGTGCTCGATCGCGCGCTCCAGTTCGCGGAGCAACTGCATCGCGAAGCCGTGGTCGATGACCGCGACGTTCGCCTCGCGCGCGAGCAGCAGGCTGTACGGGTCGATGTTGCTCGACCCGACGGTCGACCAGACCTCGTCGAAGACCGCGACCTTGGCGTGCAGGAAGCTCGGCGTGTACTCGTGGAGCTGCACGCCGGCCTGCACCAGCTGCCCGTACAGCGCCTGCTGCGCGTAGTGCTGCAGCCGGTACTCGACACGACCCTGCAGCAGGAGCCGCACCCGCACGCCGCGTCGCGCGGCCGCGCACAGCGCCTGGATGAGCTTCCTCCCGGGAAGAAAGTAGGCCGACGCGATCAGGATCTCCCGGTGCGCGCCTTCGATGCAGTCCAGGTAGGCATGCTCGATGGTCCGGCGGTGCCGCAGGTTGTCCCGCAGCAGCAGCGCGGCGCGCATGTTCTCCGGGAGCGGGGTCGAGGGTTCGATGTACGTCGGCGCCGCTTCGCCGGGCCGCCGGTCCCCCGCCGACACCGTCCACCACAGCCGCTTCACGACGANCGCGATGAGGCCCACCAGCGGCCCCTCGCACGCCACNGCGAAGTCGTAGCGCGGGCCGATGTCGGCACCGTCGGCGCCGGGATGATGGTGNTCATCGATGATGTTGAGGCCGCCCACGAGGGCGAGGCGATCGTCCACCAGGGCGATCTTGCGATGCAGCCGTCGGAGCAGNCGCCGCTCGANNCGCCACCAGATGCCGGGACGGAACACCCGTAAACGCACTCCGCCCGCGGCCATGCGTTCGCGCAGCTCCGGGATCGCCTTCTGGGACCCGAAGGCGTCGACGAGCAGGTGGACCGCGACGCCGCGGCCAGCCGCGGCCTGCAGCGCATCGGCGACGCGCACGCCGACGGCATCGAGCTCGAAGATGTACGTCTCCAGGTGCACCGATACGCGCGCGGCGTCGATCGCGGCCAGCAGGCGCGGGAAGAACTCGGCGCCGCTGCGCAGCAGTTCGATCCGGTTGCCGCCGTAAACCAACGGCCGCGTCGAAAGCGACCGCTCGAGCCGCCGTCGCTCCCACGGCGTGGCAGGGCTCACTTGACCTCGAGGTCGGCGATCAGCGGCATGTGGTCGGAACGCTGCGACCACTCCAGCCCCTTGGGCACCCGCACTTCCTGCACGTTGAAGCCCCGCACGTAGATGCGATCGAGCATCAGCCACGGCATCACGCTCGGAAACGTCCGCGCGACCGGGGCGCGCCTGGGNTCGCGCCACGGCATCAGGCGGTCCATCAGCCGGGGCCTTCCGTGCCGGCGGTTGAACTCCGACGCGACCTCGANCACGTCGAGTTCATCGTGCATCACCTTGTCGGCGGTGCGCTGCCAGTCGTTGAAGTCGCCGGCGATGATCAGCGGCGCGCCGGGAGGAACCTCGGAGCGGACGAAGTCGACGAGAAACGACGCCTGCCGCACGCGGCTCCTCTTGATCAGGCCGAAGTGCGTGTTGATCAGGTGGATGTCGAGCGGTCCGTTGCGGCCTTCGAAGTGCGCCACGGCGTGCAGCAGGCCGCGTTTTTCCAGCACGTGGTCGGAGATGTCGTGGTTCAGGAACACCCCGATCTCGTGGCGAGACACGATCGCGTTGCCGTGATGCCCGTGCGGATAGACGGCGTTCATGCCGTAGGCGCGGTGCAGGTAGCTGCCGGTGCACAGGTAGTCCAGCTGCGTGCCTTCCGGATAGCCCTTGCGCTTGACCATGCGCTCGTTGCGGTCCTGCACTTCCTGCAGGAACACGATGTCGGCGTCGATCACGTTCAGCGCGAGCCGGACGTCGTGGATGCGGACCTTCGGCCGCAGGCCCATCACGCCCTTGTGGATGTTGTAGGTGGCGACGCGAAGCTTCATGGAGCCGTGGCGGTGGATCCCGCGGGACGCAGCGAGAAGTAGGAAGCGAGCAGGTGCGGGTCGTCGAAGTGGCGGCGTCCGACGAATGCCGTCGCATGATGGCCCCATTGCCGCATCTGCCCGGGCGACGCGACGCCGGTGGGCCACAGAAAGTGGCGCTCGCCACGTTCCGTCCCGGGCATCAGGCCGTCGACGCCGAAGACGCTGCGCGTGCCGCCGGTCGCTCTCGGCGACGTCGTCGGACGCCGGTCGTCGTCGAGCTGGTAGCGCACCGCCGGCTGCGCGCGCGGCTCGACCGACACCCGCTGCAGGTAGTGCGTGCCCGACTCGATGCGCAGGATGACGACCTCGTCGCGCTTCGGCGCGCGCACCGCCTGCGGCGAGAACATGCGCTCATCGAGCGTGTCCGCCTGCGGCCGGGCGACGACGCGCTCCGTGGGAAAGAACAGGTGATGGCGCCCGCTCGGACGCATCGCGTCGTACACCAGCGGGCTGCCGTCCTTGTCCAGCGTCACCCGCCAGACCAGGCCGTCGATGCGTCCGGACAGCGGATCGAGCACTTCGCGCGCCGGACGCTCGCTGAACCAGAAGGTGTAGACGAGCTGGATGCGAGCGCCGTCCTCGAAGAGCGCGTGAGTGACACGCGTATGGGCAATCGGCTGCTCCGGATCGACCACCGGAAGATCGGTGCTGTCCAGGCCCAGTTCGCCCGGGCGGTCGTACCCTGCTCGCACGTCGATGTCGAGCAGCGGCGCGTGCCGAACCAGCAGCACGGTCCGGTCGAAGCGCGACAGCACCGGCAGTCCGAGCGCATCGGTGGCTCCCGGGAGCGTGACATCGGGAACCGGCCACGCAGTCCGCACGCCGAAGCGCGTCAACTCGCCGCGCACCGGCAGTTGGTCGAGCGGCAACGCGAACACGGCCCTCGTTTCTTCCTGCCAGCGGGCCTCGTTGGCCGCAACCAGCAGTTGCGTCAGCGGATACAGGCCGAGGGCGCGGGCGCCGGCGCTGTACGCGTCCGGCACCCGTGCGCTCGACTGCAGCGTGTCGAACGACGGCGCGTCCGCCGCGCCCAGCAGCACGCGGCAGCGCGCCAGGTCGTCGGGCGGCAGCGACGCGTTGGAAAGCTCCGCGGTGCGGCCCGCATCGTCGAGCGCGGCCAGCCTGGCGAGCCATGCCTTGCGCGGCGGACCGTCCGCNGCGGCCTTCGGAGCGAGCGCAGCGGCCAGGCGATCGACCCGGAGGTAGGGAAAGCCGGCGATGCGCGGCGCTTCCGCGTCGCGCACGGCGAGGGCGTCGACGCGGCGATCGATGTCGGCGAACAGGCGCGCGCAATACCCGACGTCGTCATTGCGCTCGAGATGCCGCGCGATGGGTTCGCTCGCATACGGGTCGGCCGGAACAACCGTGGCGCAGCCGGCCAGCGCGGCCGCCGCGAACAGCACCAGGGCCCTAGCGCGCCGCGCCCAGCCGCTCGAGCCGTCGGATCGCCTCGGCGTTGGTCCACGAGAAGCAGGCATCCGCGGCATCGCGCCACGGCAGCCAGCGGTGGCGCGTGTGCTCGGCCGGAGCCAGGACGGGATCGAATCGCTGCGGGACGCAGAGTCCAAAGACATGCTCCGTATTATGCGTAACGCCGGGTGCGTAACGCCTGCGCCAGTGCGCGTAGATCTCGTACCGGTGACTCAGGTTCCAGTCGTCGAACGATTCGGCCTGGCATGCGAGGCCGGTTTCCTCGGCCACTTCGCGCGCGCAGGTCGCGCGCAGCGGCTCGTCGATCGCGTCCCGGCTTCCGGTGACCGACTGCCAGAACCCCGCGTGATCGGCGCGCTCGAGCAGCAGCACGTCGAGCGCGCGCGTGTGGATCACGACGAGCACCGACTCCGGGATCTTCGAGGACGGCGCGCTGCGCGCCGTCCCTTCCGTCCCTGCGCCGGCATTCATCACAGGCGGGGTCAGGCGACCCTGGGCTCCGCCGTCTTCGGCTCCGCGTTGCGCAGCCGGATGTGCAGCTCGCGCAGCTGCTTCTCGTCGACGGCGCTCGGCGCCTGCGTCAGCAGGCACTGCGCGCGCTGCGTCTTCGGGAACGCGATCACGTCGCGAATCGACTCGGCGCCNGCCATCATCGTCACGATGCGGTCGAGGCCGAACGCGATCCCGCCGTGCGGCGGCGCGCCGTACTGCAGCGCGTCGAGCAGGAAGCCGAACTTCAGCTTCGCTTCTTCGGCGTCGATCTTCAGCGCGCGGAACACCTTGCTCTGCACGTCCTCGCGGTGGATACGCACCGATCCGCCGCCGATCTCCCAGCCGTTCAGCGCCATGTCGTAGGCCTTGGCGAGCGCCTTTGCCGGGTCGGTCGAGAGGTAGTCCTCGTGGCCTTCCTTCGGACTCGTGAACGGGTGGTGCGCGGCGACGTAGCGGTTCTCTTCCTCGTCGTACTCGAACATCGGGAAGTCGATCACCCACAGCGGCTTCCAGCCCTCGGCCGACAGCCCGTGCGCGCGACCGAACTCGCTGTGCCCGATCTTCGTGCGCAGCGCGCCGAGCGAGTCGTAGACCACCTTCGCGCGATCGGCGCCGAAGAAGATGACGTCGCCGTCCGCAGCGCCCGTGCGCTGGAGCACGGCGGCGAGCGCGGCGTCGTGCAGGTTCTTGACGATCGGGCTCTGCAGCCCGTCGCGTCCCTTGGCCGCCTCGTTGACCTTGATGTACGCGAGGCCCTTCGCCCCGTAGATCTTGACGAACTCCGTGTAGCCGTCGATCTCCGAGCGCGGCATCTCGCCGCCCGCCGGAATGCGCAGCGCNACGACGCGCCCGTCCTTCATCTCGGCGGCCGCCTTGAACACCTTGAAGTCGACGTCCTTCACCGCGTCGGTGACGTCGGCGAGCTCGAGGTTCACGCGCAGGTCCGGCTTGTCGGAGCCGTACCGGCGCATCGCCTCGCCGTAGGTCATCACCGGGAACGGGTTCGGAAGCCTGACGCCCAGCGCCTCGTCGAACACGGTGCGGATCATCTCCTCCATCAGCGCGCGGATCTCGGTCTCGTCGAGGAAGGACGTCTCGACGTCGATCTGCGTGAACTCGGGCTGGCGGTCGGCGCGCAGGTCTTCGTCGCGGAAGCACTTGACGATCTGGTAGTAGCGGTCGAAGCCGGCGATCATCAGCAGCTGCTTGAAGAGCTGCGGCGACTGCGGCAGCGCGAAGAACTCGCCGGCGTGCACGCGCGACGGCACCAGGTAGTCGCGCGCGCCTTCCGGCGTGCTCTTCGTGAGCATCGGCGTCTCGATGTCGACGAACCCGTGCCCGTCGAGGAACTTGCGAACCGCCATCGCGACCTTGTAGCGCAGCATCAGGTTCTTCTGCATCGGCAGGCGGCGCAGGTCCAGCACGCGGTGCGTGAGGCGCGTGGTCTCCGACAGGTTGTCGTCGTCGAGCTGGAACGGAATCGCGACGGACGGGTTCAGGATCGTCAGTTCCTGCGCCAGCACCTCGATCTCGCCCGACACGAGGTTGGTGTTGACCGTGCCTTCCGGGCGCCTGCGCACCGTGCCCGTGATCTTCAGGCAGTACTCGTTGCGCACCTTCTCGGCCTGCCCGAAGACTCCAGGGCGGTCGGGGTCGCAGACGACCTGCACCAGGCCTTCGCGGTCCCGCAGGTCGATGAAGATGACGCCGCCGTGATCCCGGCGGCGGTGCACCCATCCGAAGAGGGTGACCGACTGGCCGATGAACTTTGCATCCACCAGGCCCGCATATTCGGTACGCATAAAGGCTCCGCTTGTCGTTGGCTGGCCGCGCGGCCTGCCGAATTTGATGTCGTGTTCGTGGAAGTCGGCGTCGAGTCGGGCAGCACCCGACATGGCGGGCCGAACGGTCGCCAACCGCTCGACCCTACCGGTTTCGTGCGTTCGCGAGCGCTCGGGCGAAAGACGGGACCCGGCCTCGCCGGACAGCGATGGCGAAGCGGGCGCAGAGGGACGATTGCATGGCCGCTAGCTTAAAGGGGAAGGCATCTCCCCTCAACCCGGATGGATCAACCCGGAATGCCGGGCCCTTCGGTGGTGAGGGCGGACCGCGGAGCGCGCGCGGCCGGCGCCACCACGCCCATCGACAGGTGGAACTTGAGCGCGTCGTCGACAGTGACGTCGAGTTCCTTCACTTCGGAAGGCCGCACCATCAGGACGTAGCCCGACGTGGGGTTGGGCGCGGTGGGCACGTAGACGGTGATCAGGTCACCGGCGGTCTCGCGCTCGATCGCCGCGCCGGGCGCCCCGACGACGAAGCCGAAGGTCCACTGGCCGCGGTTCGGAAACTCGATCAGCACGACCTTGCGAAACGACTGGCCCTTCGATGCGAACAGCGTGTCCGAGATCTGCTTCACACCGGAGTAGATCGGCCGAACGATCGGAATCTTCACCAGCACCGACTCCCACCAGTAGAACATCCGCGCGCCGATGATGTTGGCGGCGAGCGCCCCGGTGACGAGCAGGATGATCACCGACATCACGAGCCCGAGGCCCGGGATGTGTATGCCGAGCACCTGGTCGGGATGCAGGCTCGCCGGCAGCACCATGAGCGTCCGGTCCATCGTCGTGACGATGAAGTCGAGCACCCACAGGGTGATTGCCAGCGGCAGCCAGATCAGCAGGCCGGCGATCAGGTATCTCTTCAACATGGGGCGCTCACTGGGCTGCCCTGCACGCGGCGCGCTCCGGGATGGGAAGACGGGTTCAGCTGCAGGAAGCGCAGCCGCCGCTGCCACACGCAGGCGCGCTGGCGGCGGGGGTCGGGGTCGCCGCCGCGCCGCTGTCGACCTTGGCGTCGTTGGCGCTCTCGGTCTTGGTTTCCGGCTTGCCGCCCTTGCCGCCCGAGTCCTTGTTGCGGAAATCGGTGGCGTACCAGCCGCTGCCCTTCAGCTGGAAGCCGGCCGCCGTCACCATCTTCGCCATCGACGCGTGACCGCAGCTGGGGCAATCGGTCAGGGGCGCGTCGCTGATCTTCTGCAGGACTTCCTTCTCGTGGCCGCAGTCGGCACACTTGTAAGCGTAGATGGGCATGGATGCCTCGCAATTGCCAATTGCTTGAATTGTAAAGGGAGAGATCAGGAATCCCCGCAAGAGATGGGGCCATCGCCCGTCCCTATCAAGGGCGCGGGTCCTTCCCTTGCGCGCGACCCGTCCGGGAAGCCGTTGTTTGCACAACCCGACGCCTGTGCGTCAGACTCGTCCGCTGGCACAGGAGACAAGCCCGATGGCGACAAGAACGAAGCTGCCGAACTCGGCCGGCCACGATCCGCGCGATGCCCTGAAGACCGTCCGAGGCTCGGCGTCCGGCAAGGTGAAGGTGGCCGTCACCGACATCGACGGTGTCCTGCGCGGCAAGTACCTGCACAAGGACAAGTTCATGTCCGCCGTCGAGGGCGGCTTCGGCTTCTGCGACGTCGTGTTCGGCTGGGACATGACGGACTCGGTCTACGACAACACCCAGGTCACGGGCTGGCAGCACGGGTTTCCGGACGCCATGGTCCAGCTCGACCTGTCGACCGGGCGGAACGTCCCCTGGGACGACGACGTGCCGTTCTTCCTCGGCGACTTCGTCACCCGCGACGGCAAGCCGTATCCGATCTGCCCGCGCCAGACGCTGAAGCGCGTGATCGCACGCGCCGGCAAGCTCGGCTTCCAGCCGATGTGCGGCCTGGAGTTCGAGTGGTTCAACTTCGCCGAAACGCCGCAGAGCTGGGCGGCGAAGAAGGGCGTCGACCCCACGCCGGTCACGCCGGGCATGTTCGGCTACTCGCTGCTGCGCGCGAACGCCAATCGCGAGTACTTCAACGCGCTGATGGACAAGCTGCTGCTGTTCCGCGTGCCGATCGAGGGACTGCACACGGAGACGGGCCCCGGCGTGTACGAAGCGGCGCTGCAGTTCTCCGACGCCCTCGAGTGCGCCGACCGCGGCGTGCTGTTCAAGGGCGGCGCGAAGGAGATCGGCGCGTCTTACGGGATCATCCCCAGCTTCATGGCCAAGTGGAACAAGGACCTGCCGGGCTGCAGCGGGCACGTCCACCAGTCCCTGTCGGATGGAAGGAAGAACCTCTTCTACGACGCCAAGGGACGCGCCGGCATGAGCAGGCTCTTCGAAAGCTATCTCGCCGGGCAGGTCGCTTGCCTGATGGAGTTCGCGCCGATGTTCTGGCCGACCGTCAACAGCTACAAGCGGCTGGTCGACGGCTTCTGGGCGCCGGTCAAGCCCACGTGGGCGATCGACAACCGCACCGCGAGCTTCCGGGTGATTCCGGGCTCGCCGAAGAGCACGCGGCTCGAGACGCGGTGTCCGGGCGCCGACATCAACCCCTACCTCGCCGTCGCCGCGCTCCTCGCCGCGGGGATGCACGGCGTAGAGAAGGGCCTGAAGCTCACGGCCCCGCCGATCACCGGCACCAACCAGGGGTCAGAGAACACCCCGCGCGCGCCGCGTTCGCTCCGCGAAACCACGGCAATCTTCAAGGAGAGCCAGGTCGCGCGCGACTGGCTCGGCGACACGTTCGTCGAACACTTCGCGCTGACCCGCGAGTGGGAGTGGCGGCAGTGGCAGGACGCCGTGACCGACTGGGAGCTGAAGCGCTACTTCGAGGTCATCTGACGGATTTCACACCATGACGATTTCGCACTTTTCCTTTCCGACGACCGTCCACTTCGGGGCGGGCGCGAGCAAGATGACCGGCGTGCACCTGCGCGAGCGCAGGCTGCGGCGGCCGCTGGTCGTCACCGACAAGGCGCTCGCCGCGCTGCCGGTCATGAAGCGCTTCGTGGCGCACCTCGACACCGGCCTGGACGTAGGCATCTTCCACGGCGTGCACGGCAACCCGACGGCGGCGCAGGTGATGGCCGGGCAGGCCGCCTACAAGGCGCACCGTGCCGACTGCGTGATCGGCTTCGGCGGCGGCGCGGCGCTCGACGTCGCCAAGGTCGTCGCGCTGATGGCGGTGCACGACGGCCACGTGATGGAGTACGTGTGGGATCACCCGCAGGTGAAGCCGATCGTCAGCGAACTGCCTTACTTCGTCGCCGTGCCGACCACGAGCGGCACGGGCTCGGAAGTGGGCCGGTCGAGCGTGGTCAGCGACGACGCGACGCACGTGAAGCGCGTGGTGTTCTCGCCCAAGCTGCTCGCGAAGGTGGTGTTCGCCGATCCCGAACTGACGTTCGACCTGCCGCCCGCCGTCACCGCTGCCACCGGCATGGACGCACTGACCCACAACATCGAGTCGTACCTGTCGCCCGCCTACCACCCGCTGTGCGACGGCATCGCGCTGGAAGGCGTGCGCATCGGCGCCAGGGCCCTCGCAGCGGCCGTGAAGAACGGCCGCAACCCGCAGGCGCGCGCCGACATGATGATGTCGTCGATGATGGGCGCGATCGCGTTCCAGAAGGACCTCGGCGCCGTGCACTCGTGCGCGCACGCGCTCGGCGCCGTGTGCGACCTGCATCACGGCCTCGCGAACGCCCTGATGCTCGAGCCGGTCATGCGGTTCAACCTCGAGGCCGCGGAGGGCAAGTTCGCCGAGCTCGCGCACGTGGTCGGCGCGCCGGACGGCGCCGGCTTCATCCGCTGGCTGGGCGAGCTGAAGCGCGAGATCGGCATCGCGCCGTCGCTGTCGGCGGTCGGTGTGAAGAAAGAGCAGATCGCGCCGATGGTGGACATCGCCGAGAAGGACATCTGCCACCAGACCAATCCGCGGCCCTGCACGCGCGCGGACTTCACGCGCTTCTTCGAGCAGGCGCTCTGATTCGACTTCCCGAATGAGCGACCGTCCCCGCATCGGCATCTCGGCGTGCTTTTTCCACGCCGACCCGCAACGCCCGGTGTTCACCGGCAAGACGCTGCAGTACGTCGAGCAGTCGATCGTGCACTGGGTGCAGTCGGCCGGCGCGCTGGCGGTGGTGATTCCGTCGCCGGACGGCCCGACGAAGCGCGGCGACGTCACGCTCGCCGACTACGCCGCGCTGCTCGACGGGCTCGTGCTCGAAGGCGGCTCCGACATGTGGCCAGGCAGTTACGGCGAAACGCCGCTGCGCCCCGAGTGGACCGGCGACCGCGTGCGCGACGAATACGAGATCGCGCTGCTGCGCGCGTTCATCGACGCGCGCAGGCCGGTGCTCGGCGTGTGCCGAGGCCTGCAGGTGCTCAACGTCGCGTTCGGCGGCACGCTGTACCAGGACATCGGCACGCAGAGGCCAGGCGCGCGCACGCACCGCGACGCCGGGCTCTACGACCAGAACTTCCACACCGTCGATCTCATCGCCGGCACGCGACTCGCGGCCCTGCATCCGGGCGTGACCCGCGCGACGGTCAACAGCGTCCACCACCAGGCCGTGAAGGACCTTGCCCGGGACTTCGTCGTCGAGGCGGTGTCGTCGGACGACGGCATCGTCGAAGCCTTCCGCTGGAACGGCCCCTCGTACGTCGCGGCCGTGCAGTGGCATCCCGAGTTCCACGACTGGACACGCAGCGACCTCCTGTCCGGCGATGCGCTGCTCGCCGAGTTCCTGCAGGCCGCCCGAATCTCCCGCGACGAAAGCGCAGGAATCGGGGTCTGACCCCGATTTTCATTCCGACCATGCTGAACATCGTCAACCCCGCGAACGGCCGCGTGATCGCCGAAGTGCCGATGGACACGGCCGAGTCCGTCGCGGCGAAGCACCGCGCCGCGCGCGCCGCGCAGCCGAAGTGGGCCGCAACGCCGCTGGCGACACGGCTGGCCGCGATCCGTCGCTTCCGCGAGGAAGTCGTGCGCGAGACCGAGCGCCTGGCGGCGATCCTCACCTCGGAGGTCGGCAAGCCGATCAAGCAGTCGCGCAACGAACTGAACGGCCTGCTCGGCCGCATCGACTTCTTCCTCGGTGCGGCCGAAGCGACCCTCGCCCCCCGGCAGGTGTTCGACGAGGGCGGCATGCGCGAGGTGATCTCGCACGAGCCGCTCGGCGTGATCGCCAACATCTCGGCGTGGAACTACCCGTACTTCGTCGGCGCCAACGTGTTCGTGCCGGCGCTGCTCGCCGGCAACGCCGTGCTGTACAAGCCGTCGGAGTTCGCGACGCTGACCGGGCTGGAGATCGGCAAACTGCTGCACCTCGCCGGCGTCCCGCAGGACGTCTTCGCGGTTGCGATCGGCGCCGGCGAGGTGGGCCGGGCCGTGCTGGCGCAGCCCGTCGACGGCGTCTTCTTCACCGGCTCGTATGCGACCGGCGCTCGGATCGCGCAGGAAGTCGGGCCGCGGATGATCAAGCTGCAGCTCGAGCTGGGCGGCAAGGACCCGACCTACGTCTGCGAAGACGTCGACGTCGCGGCCGCCGCGGCTTCACTGGCCGATGGCGCGATGTACAACGCCGGGCAGAGCTGCTGCTCGGTCGAGCGCATCTACGTGCACGCGAAGATCCACGACGCGTTCGTCGACGCCTTCGTCAAGGAGGTCCGGGGGTTCAGGCTGGGCGATCCGGCCAGCGAGGACACGTACATCGGACCGCTGACGCGCGCCCCGCAGCTCGACGTGCTCGAGCGGCAGGTGGCGGATGCGAAGGACAAGGGCGCGAAGCTGCTCATCGGCGGCACGCGCCTGCCCGCGCCCGGCCACTGGTTCCAGCCCACCGTGTTCAGCCACGTCGACCACTCGATGGAACTGATGCGCGAAGAGAGCTTCGGCCCGATCATCGGCATCCAGCAGGTGGGGGGCGACGACGAAGCCGTGCGGCTGATGAACGACACCGAGTACGGGCTGACGGCCGGCGTCTACACGAAGGACGAAGCGCGCGCGCGCGGCATCCTCGCGCGCGTGTGCGCCGGCTCGGTGTACTGGAACTGCTGCGACCGGGTCAGCCCGCGGCTGCCGTGGAGCGGCGTCGGCCACTCCGGCGTCGGCCTGACGCTGTCGACATACGGCATAGAGACCTTCACCCGGCCAAAAGCCTGGCATTTGAAACAAGCGTGAGCAGCGACACCTTCATTTCGAATGCGGTGCCGCCGAGCGCCGCCCGGATCGTCATCATCGGCGGCGGCATCATGGGTTGCTCGGTCGCGTATCACTTGAGCCAGCTTGGCGAGAAGGACGTCGTGCTGCTCGAGCAGGGCCGCCTCACGTCCGGCACGACGTGGCACGCGGCCGGCCTCGTGGGGCAGTTGCGCGCGCACGAGAGCATGACGCGCCTGATCCGGTACTCGACGGATCTCTACGCGAACCTCGAGGCCGAGACGGGGCTGTCGACGGGCTGGAAGAAGTGCGGTTCGCTCGCGGTCGCGCGCACGCCCGACCGCATGACGCAGCTGAAGCGCACGGCCGCCGTGGCGCGCGCGTACGGCGTCGCGTGCGACGTGATCGGCGCATCCGAGGCCGGCAAGCTCTTCCCGCTGATGCGCACCGACGACCTGCAGGGCGCCGCGTGGCTCCCGGGTGACGGCAAGGCGAACCCGGCCGACCTGACGCTCGCGCTGGCAAAGGGAGCGCGCAACCGCGGA
>Ga0031656_10000572_pt1 | contig 12947 bp, 12 predicted proteins | sample FrelakmetDIP11DI_FD_55080 | JGI IMG/M metagenome (GOLD analysis project Ga0031656, IMG submission 55080) | Freshwater lake sediment microbial communities from the University of Notre Dame, USA, for methane emissions studies - DIP11 DI | ecosystem: Environmental > Aquatic > Freshwater > Lake >... | reverse complement strand
GCCGCGACCACGGGGCCCGCAAGCGGCCCGCGTCCGGCCTCGTCCACCCCCGCCGTGAGCACTGGCCCCGCCCAGTCGAAGTTCGCCTGCCGCAGCGTTCCACGCCGGCTCATGCCGACGCACGCCGCCGCGCCAGCAGTTCGAGGATCGCGTCGGCAGCTCGCGCGCTGGCATCGCGACGCAGCTGTTGATGAATCGCCGTGAAAGCCGCGGTGAGTTCCGCCCGATCGGGGCGATCGATCTGCTCGAGCACCGCGGGGCCCAGCACCTGCGGCCGGACATCGTCCTGGAACAGTTCCGGCACCAGCCGGCGCGCGGCAAGCAGGTTCGGCAGCGCGAAATGCTCGGCCTTGAAGACGTCGAACTGCCGCAACAACCAGTTCGTGAGCGGCGCCACGCGGTAGGCCACGACCATCGGGCGCTTCACAAGCGTTGCCTCGAGCGTTGCGGTTCCGGAAGCGAGCAGCACCGCATCGCTGGCCGCCATGCATTCCTGTGTGCGCCCGTCTACCACGTGTACCGCGACGCCCGGCGCGAACTCCGCGAGGGATCGTTCGAACTCGGAGCGCGCCGCCGCATTCGCCATCGGCGCCACGAATCCCATGCCCGGCCGCTGCGACGCGAGCCAGGCAATGGTGGCGGCGAAGTGCGGCGCCAGCCGCGTGACCTCCCCCATGCGGCTCCCCGGCAGCACCGCCACGACCTGTCCCGGCCCGGGGATTCCGAGCGCAGAGCGCGCCGCGGCCGGATCGCTGGTCATCGCAATGCGGTCGGCAAGTGGATGGCCGACGAACTCCGCCTGCACGTCATGCGAGCGATAGAAGTCCACCTCGAACGGCAGCACGCACAGCACGAGGTCGACGGATCGCCCGATCGTGCGCACCCGCCCCTGGCGCCAGGCCCACACCTGCGGGCTGACGTACTGGATGGTCGGCACGCCCCGGGCCTTCATCTGGCGAGCCACGCGCAGGTTGAACTCCGGCGAATCGATGCCGATGAAGGCGTCGGGCGTCGCCGCGACCAGGCGGCCGACCAGGTTGCGGCGCAGCGCGAGCAGCCGCGGCAAGTGGCGGACGATTTCCGCGAGGCCCATGACCGCGAGTTCGTCGACCGGGTACCAGGAGTCGCAACCCGCGGCCATCATGCGTGGACCCGCGACGCCGAAGAAACGCGCACCCGCGGCACGGGACGCCAGCGCCTCGATCAATGGCCCGCCAAGATTGTCGCCCGAAGCCTCGCCAGCGACGAGCGCGAAGGATCCCGCCTGCGCAGCCTGGTTCACGCCGGCTGCCCTCTCAGCGCACGATGCCGCGCGAGGCCTGCGGCAGGAACTCCACCAGCGGCAGCAACTCCGGCTGGTCCTTCGCCAGCGCCTCGAGCTGCGCCGTGGCTTCGGCGAGCTTGAGGCCGGAGCGGTAGAGCACGCGGAACGCCGCGCGGATGTTGCGAACCTGCTCGGGCGTGAAGCCGCGGCGCTTCAGGCCCTCGGCGTTGATGCTGTGCGCATCGGCGGGCTGCCCGACTGCCATTACGAACGGCGGGACGTCGCGCGTCACGGCCGCGTTATTGGCGATGAACGCGTGCGCGCCTACCCTGCCGAACTGGTGGATGCCGGAGAGCCCGCCCATGATCACCCAGTCGCCGAGGTGCACGTGTCCGCCCAGAGTTGCGTTGTTGGCGAGGACGCACTGGTTGCCGATGACGCAGTCGTGGGCGACGTGGGCATAGGCCATGAAGAGGTTATCGTCGCCGATACGCGTGACGCCCTGGTCCTGCTGCGTGCCACGATGCAGCGTCACGCATTCGCGGATCACGTTGCGGTCACCGATCTCGAGGCGGCTCGCTTCGCCGCGATACTTCTTGTCCTGCGGGTCGGCGCCGACGGACGCAAACTGGAAGATGCGGTTGCCGGCACCGATACGCGTCTGGCCCTCGATGACCACGTGCGGCCCGATCCTGGTGCCGCGCCCGATCTCGACGCCCGGGCCGATGACCGAGTACGGCCCTACCTCGACGTCGTCCGCAAGGACCGCATCGGGCGCGATCACCGCCGTCGGGTGGATTGATGCTGTCATTTCAGCCCGGCATCACCATCATTTCGGCGCTTGCGACCTCGACTCCGTCCACCGTCGCAGCGATCGAGTACTTCCAGATCGTCCGGATCCGGCGCTCGAGAGTGGCGCGCAGCATCACCTGGTCGCCCGGCACGACCGGCCGCCGGAAGCGGGCCTTGTCGATGCCGGCAAAGTAGAAACGCACGCTTTCGTCCGGATAGACGCCGGCGGTCACGAACGTGAGGATCCCGGCCGTCTGTGCCATCGCCTCGAGGATGATCACGCCGGGCATTACCGGGCGCCCCGGGAAGTGCCCGACGAAGTACTCCTCGTTCATCGTCACGTTCTTCAGCGCCAGGATGTACTCGCCTGCCACGCACTCGAGAACGCGATCCACCAGCAGCATCGGGTAGCGGTGCGGCAGGCGTCGCATCACCTCGTCGATGCCGAATCCGCCGGACTCACTCATCGCAGCCACCCCGCTCGCCGTTGCGACCCGTCGTCTCGAGCCTCTGCACGCGTCTTGCCAGCTCGTCCAGGCGGTTGAAGCGCGCGACGTTGCGGCGGAAGCGCTGCGCTTCGTCCGCCCACAGCGAGCCCGAGTAAACGCCTGGCTGCTCGATCGACCTGAGCACCGACGTCCGGCCGGTCAGCGCCACGTCGTCGCAGATCGTGAGGTGGCCCGCAACGCCGACCATGCCGCCGAGCATGCAGCGCTTGCCGATCGTGGTGCTGCCGGAGACTCCGACGCACGCCGCCATCACCGTATGTGCGCCGACGCGAACGTTGTGGCCGATCTGCACGAGGTTGTCGATCTTGACGCCGTCCTCGATGACGGTGTCGCCGATCGCTCCGCGGTCGATCGTGGAATTGCTGCCGACCTCGACGTCGTTGCCGATCACGACGGCCCCGACCTGCGGCACCTTCACGTAGCCATCCCGGTCGCGCGCGTGCCCGAATCCATCCGCACCGATGACGCAGCCCGGCTGCAGCACGCAGCGCTCACCGACGATCGTGCCTGCGCACAGCGTAACCCGGGCCATCAGCAACGTGTCGTCGCCCACCTGCACCCGCTCGAGCAGCATCGAGCCCGCGCCGACGCTGGCGCGCCGGCCGATTCTCACGCCGTTCGCAACGTAGGCGTTCGGGCCGATCCAGGCCGTCGGGTCGATCTCGGCACCCGGCTCCACGATCGCGCTCGAGTGACGGCCGCCGGCGACCGCCGGCAACGGATAAAGAAGCTGCGCTATGCGTGCGTAGGTCGCATAAGGGTTGTCGCTGACCAGCGCCGCGACCGGGCACTGCGCGGCCGTCGCGGCATCCAGCACGACCGCGGCAGCGCGGGTCGTCGGCAGATGACGACGGTACTGAGCGTTGGCGAGGAAGCTGATCGCGCCCGGCCCTGCGTCCTGCAGCGGAGCGACGCGGTCCACGACCGTGTCGGGGTCGCCGCGCAGCTCGCAACCGAAGCGCACGGCCAGGTCGGCGAGCCTCGCTGGCATGTGGCCTCCGGCCTGCCCTGNTCAGGGCTTCGCGGGGGCACCCTTGCGCGCCTGCAGCGCGGAGAGCACCTGGGCCGTGACATCCACCGACGGGCTCGCGTANAGGGCTTCCGAGACCACTACGTCGAGACCGGCGCTCTTCGCGAACGTCTGNACTTCCTGCAGGATCGTCCTCTGCAGCTGCCCGAGCACCTCGTTGCGACGGACGTTCAGGTCCTCGAGGAACTCGTTCTGCTTGCGGGCGAACTCGCGCTGGCCCTCGCGCAGCGACTTCTCGGCGTTGCTGCGCTCGGCGGCGGCCATGACCGCCCCGTCCTTCTGCAGCTTGTCCTCGCGTGCCTTGAGGTCCTTCTGCTGACCCTCGAGTTCGCGACGGCGCACCGCGAACTCGCTTTCGAGCGCCTGCGAGGCAGCCTGCGCCTGCGGCGATTCCTGCAGCAGGCGCGCGACGTTGACGACGCCGATCTTGGTCTGGGCCTGCGCGGCCTGCAGCGGCAGTGCGCTGGCGGCAAGCAGCAGGAGCGAGAGCGAAACGATCTTCATGCGCATGGAGTCCGATACCTCAGAAAGCCTGTCCGATGGAAAACTGGAAATTCTCGGTCTCGTCGCCGTATTCGAGCACGGTCCCTTTCGTCTTGTTGAGAGGGAATGCGTAGCTGAACCGGAACACGCCGAGCGGCGCGAGCCACTGCACCGCGAGACCCGTCGAGTATCTCAGGTCGCCGAAGTCGAAATCATACTCTACGGGGATCACGTTGGTCTTGTCGTAAAAGGTCACGTGGTCGTTCGAAAAGACGTTGCCGGCGTCGAAAAACAGGCTGAAACGCGCCGAATTGCGGAACTTCTCCGGCATCGGCAGCAGCAGCTCGAACTGGTTCGTCAGCTTCATGTTGCCGCCGTAGGGGTTGCCGAACGTGTCCTTCGGCCCGAGCGTGCTGGCCCGGAAACCGCGCACGCTCTCCGCGCCGCCCGCGAAGAAGTTCCGATATGGCGGAATCGAGCTCGTGGAGCCAATGTCGTTGGCATAGCCGACCTCGAAGTTGTTCATGATCGTGAGCCAGCGCCCCAGCGGCACGAACTGCAGCCAGTCGTAGCTCAGCGAGTAGAACTCGACGTCGCTGCCCGGGCTCGTGTAGCCCACGTTGAGCCAGTGCCGCGCACCGCCGGTGGCGAAGATCGCGCGATTGCGCGAATCGAAGCCCCACCCTGCCGACAACAGGAACGTGTCGAACCGCGTGCCGTAGTAGGTGAACGAGATCGGCGGCACGCCGACCGTGGACCTGCGCGTGTACGTGTTGCCGTTGTTCTGCACCCAGATGAGCGACTGCTCGGCGCTCTGGTTCGGATCGGTGAACAGGTCGGACCGCTGCGCCGCCAGGCCCACGCGCACGGACTGGAACTCCGACAGCGGCCAGCCGTAGTCNACNCCGAGCGCACCNGTCGTCGTGTCGAACTGCGACGAATTGGTGGTGAACTGGCTGTAGTTGCGGTAGCTGAGCGACACGGTGCGCGACACGCCGTCCACGGTCACGTACGGGTCGGTGTGCGAGAGGCTGTAGACCTGGCTGTACTGGCCGGCGTTCAACTCGGCGGCGACGCGGTTGCCGGTGCCGAGGAAGTTGCTGTGCACGAAGCTGCCGTTCAGCAGCACCGACTGCGACTGCGAATAGCCGATGCCGCCGCTGAACTGTCCCGGCAGNCCTTCCTTGATCTTGAAATCGACGTCCACGAGGTCCGGCGTGCCNGGCACCGGGGTCGTCTCGACCTCGACCTTCTCGATGAAGGGCAGCCGCTGCAGACGCTGCTTGGACCGCTCGACGGCCGAGTTCGACAGGTATCCGCCCTCCATCTGGCGCATCTCGCGGCGCAGCACGTCGTCGTTGATGCCTGTCGAGCCGCTGAAGTTGATGTTGCGCACNTAGGCACGGCTGCCNGGCTGCACNAGGAACGTGAGCGCGATCTCCTTGGTCGCGGGGTCCTCCTGCGGCACGGGGTCGATCTTCGCGAAGGCGTAGCCGTCCTGGCCGAGGCGCAGCGCCATCAGCTCGGTCGACGAGGTGATCATGCGGCGCGAATAGATGTCGCCGCGGCGCACCTGCACGAGGCCCATGAGGTCCTGCTCCGGCACGACGAGGTCGCCCGCGATCTTGACGTCCGATACGCGATAGACGTCGCCCTCCTCGATGTTGAGCGTGATGTAGATGTCTTCCTTGTCGGGCGCGATCGCGACCTGCGTGGACAACACGTCGAAGTCCGCATAGCCGCGGTCGAGGTAGAAAGAGCGCAGCTTCTCGATGTCCCCCGAAAGCTCCTCGCGCGAGTAGCGGTCGTCCTGCCGGTACCACGACAGGAAGTTCGGGGTCTGCAGCTTGAACTGGTCGCGCAGCTCATCCTCGGTGAAGGACTCGTTGCCGACGATGTTGATCTGCTCGATCTGCGAGCGCTTGCCTTCCTTGATGTCGATGGCGATGCTGACCTGGTTGTTCGGCAGGTCCGTGACCTTGGAATCCACGCGCACGCCGTACTTGCCGCGCGAGTAGTACTGGTCGGTGAGGAAACGGTCGACTTCGTCGAGCGTCGACTGGTTGAAAACCTTGCCCTTGGCCAGCCCGACGTTGCGGAGCGACTTCTCCATGTCCTCCGTCTTGATGTCCTTGTTGCCCTCGATCGTGAAGCTCTCGATCGAGGGGCGTTCCTTGACCATCACGAGCAGCGTGCCGCCGTCGCGTCGCAGCTCGACGTCCTTGAAAAAGCCGGTCGCGTACAGCGAGCGCAGCGACTCCTCCACCCGGCGCTGGTCCATCCGGTCGCCGATGTTGACCGGCAGGTAGTTGTAGACGGTGCCTTCGCTGATGCGCTGCAGGCCTTCGATCCTGATCTCGCCGACCGTGAAGTCGCCCATCTCGGCCTGGGCCATCACGGCGGGTACGGCGAGCAGGGCCGGCAGCAGGGCCATGTACCTGAAACGCATGGCGAGCCCGCTCAGCCGAACAAACGCGACAGGTCGTTGTAGAACGCGAAACTCATGAGCACCAGCAGCAGGAAGATGCCGACCTTCTGGCCGGCGGCCTGCGTACGCTCGGACAGCGGGCTGCCCTTCACGAGTTCGGCCAGCTGGTAGACGATCTGGCCCCCGTCGAGGATGGGAATGGGCAGCAGGTTCAGCACGAAAAGGCTCACGCTCACGATCGCAAGGAACGACAGGAACGCAAGTATGCCTTGTCGCGCCGAGAAACCGGCGTATTCCGCGATGTTGATCGGGCCGCTCAGGTTCTTGACCGAGACGTCGCCGGTCCCGACGTTCCAGAGCAGTCGCAGGGTCAGGATCGACATGTCCCAGGTCTTGTCCACGGCGCGGCCGACCGAGNCGACCGGCCCGAAGCGCTCGCGCGTACGCATGTCCTCGGGGATCGCGCCCGGCGATGCCGGGCGGACGCCGATGCGTCCGACGAGCTTCGACCCTTCACGCTGGGCGTCGACTTCGACTGGCACCACTACGCGCCCGCCCGAGCGTTCGACCGTGAATTCGAGCGTCTTGCCCGGCTGCGGCTGCACCAGTTTCACCAGCGCCGGGAAGTCGGCGACGGGCGTTCCACCGACCGCGACGATCCGGTCTCCGGCCGCGAGGCCGGCACGCTCGGCCGGGCTGCCCGGCTGCATCGTGCCGATCTCGGCCGGCACGGTCGGGTACCAGAACTCGAACCCGAGGCCCGGCAGCAGTGCGCCGGGCTCGGTCAGCGGCCGCGGACTGCCCGTGATCGCAAGTGGCGCGGCCCTTGTCGTGCCGTCGGGCGAACGCACCTTGAGCTCGATGGCGCCCCCATCCATCAACTGGTCGAGNATGGCGAGCACGACGGCCTCGCGCGTGCCGGTCGCACGCGTCCCGACGGCNATGACTTCGTCACCGGAAGCGAGGCCCGCCGATGCCGCAATCGACTGCGGCGCGATCTCGCCCAGCACCGGTTTCAGGGCTGGTATGCCGACGACGAAGAGCACCCAGTACGCGGCGGCGGCAAACAGGAAATTCGCGAAGGGCCCGGCGAGCAGTATGAGGATCCGCTGCCAGACGGGCTTACGGTTATAGGCCGCCGACAGGTCGGCAGCGGCGACAGGACCTTCACGCTCGTCGAGAAGCTTGACGTAACCCCCTAACGGGATTGCAGAAATCGCAAACTCCGTGCCGTCTTTCCCCTGCCGTGTCCACAGCTGCTTGCCAAAGCCGATCGAGAATCGCAGTACGCGTACACCGACGCGGCGCGCCATCCAGAAATGGCCGTACTCGTGGACCGCCACCAGGATGCCGATGGCGACCATGAACGCCAGGATGTAGCTCAATATTGTCATGCTTCTGCCGTGGCCAGTCCGGCCAGTAATGATCCAGCTGTGTCACGTGCCCAGTCGTCCGCCCCGAGCACGGCCTCGAGGGTCGTTGCCGCGGCATTCACGTGCCGTTCGAGCACCCTCTCGATGATCTCGGGTATGCCGGTGAAACCCAGCCGCCCAGCCAGGAACGCCGCCACCGCAACCTCGTTCGCGGCATTCAGGGCCGCCGCGGCAGTACCCCCCGACTCGGCCGCCTCGCGCGCCAGTCGCAGGGCCGGAAACCGTTCGACGTCCGGAGCCTCGAAATCGAGCCGCGCCGCGGCCAGGAGGTCGAGCGATTCTACACCGGACCGGATGCGCTCGGGCCAGCCGAGCGCATGCGCGATGGGCGTGCGCATGTCGGGATTGCCGAGCTGGGCCAGGATCGAACCGTCCACGTACTCCACCATCGAATGCACGATGCTCTGCGGATGTACGACCACGTCGACGTGACGGGGTTCCATGCCGAACAGCACGCATGCCTCGATCAGCTCGAGCCCCTTGTTCATCAGCGTCGCCGAATCCACCGAAATCTTGCGCCCCATGTTCCACCGGGGGTGTGCGCAGGCCTGCTCGGGCGTCACGCACGCAAGCTGCTCGCGTGGGCAGCGCAGGAACGGCCCGCCGGACGCCGTGAGGATCACCCGACGCACGCCGCGTGCCGGACGACCGGTCTCGATGCCTTGCGGCATGCACTGGAAAATCGCGTTGTGCTCGCTGTCGATCGGGATCAGCGTCGCACCGCCCTCGCGCGCCGCGTCCACGAGCAGTGCGCCGCCGACGACCAGCGATTCCTTGTTGGCGAGCAGCACGCGCTTGCCCGCACGGGCCGCGGCAAGTGTCGACGGCAGCCCGGCTGCACCGACGATCGCCGCCATCACCGCGTCGACGTCCGGGCCGCCAGCGACATCCACGAGCGCGTCGCTGCCGCAGGCCACCTCGGTCGGCACGCCGGCTGCACGCAGAGCCAGGGCGAGTTCCTGCGCCGCCGCAGGATCCTGCAGTACCGCCACTCGCGGCCGGTGGGTGCGGCACTGCTCGAACAGCTGCCGNTGGCTCGTGGCCGCCGCCAGCACTGCAACCTCGAAACGGTCCGGGTGGCGTCCGAGCACGTCGAGCGTGCTGTTGCCGATGCTGCCGGTGCTGCCGAAGACGGCGACGCGTATCAACTCGCCACCCCGATCAGTTGCAGCCCGAGCAGGAAGATCGGCGCCGCCGCCGTGAAACNGTCGATCCGGTCGAGCACGCCGCCGTGCCCCGGCAGCAGNCCGCCGCTGTCCTTGAGCCCGGCGTGCCGCTTGAACATGCTCTCGACGAGATCGCCTGCCACCGAGACCAGCGCCACGAGCAGGCACACCGCCAGCCACGGCAACACCGGCTGCCCGAAGAACTGCGCACCCGCCCAGGCCGCGGCGCCCGCGCCGAGCATGCCTGCGACGAAGCCTTCCCAGGTCTTGCCCGGGCTCACGAGCGGTGCGAGCTTGTGACGGCCGAAAGCACGCCCGCCGAAGTACGCACCCACGTCGGCCGCCGCGATCAGCACGATCAGGAACATCAGCAGCAGCTGGCCCCGGGGCTCGACCAGCGCCAGGCGGCCGAGCCCGATCATGGCCGGGACCAGCACGGCGAAGCCGGCCAGGCTTGCCGCGAGGCGCCCGCCGCGCTTCGAGGCGAACACGATCCAGATCGAGGCGAGCAACCACCACAGCGCGGTGGCCCGCAGGAACGTGGCGAGGCTGACAGGGTCTGCCGTCCACCGCCATGCCGCCCAGCCGACCATGGCGATGCCGACCGTGTAGCCGAGGCGCCGCAGCGGCGTCACGAAGCCGGCCAATCCCGCCCACTCCCAGCCGCCGGCGAGCACGACGACGGCCACCGCCACGACCGCCGCCGCCGGCGGCATCCAGAACAGGATGCCGATGACCAGAGCCGCGAGCGCAAGCGCCGTGACTATCCGCTGGCGCAGCCCGCTAGCCACCGGCCACCTGGTCGCCGGTCAGCCCGAAGCGTCGCTGGCGCGACGCGAAGTGGCGAAACGCACGCTCGAGCTCCGCGTCGTCGAAATCCGGCCACAGGCAGTCGCAGAAATAGAGTTCCGTGTAGGCCAGGTTCCAAAGCAGGAAGTTGCTGATCCGGTGCTCGCCGCCCGTGCGGATGAACAGGTCCGGGTCCGGCGATCCGGCGAGCGCGAGCTCACCGGCCAGCGCCGCCTCGTCGATCGCATCTGTCGCCATCTCGCCGGCCGACACGCGGGTCGCGATCCGACGCACTGCGCGCAGGATGTCCCAGCGGCCGCCATAGGCGATCGCGATGTACAGCGTCATGCGTGAATTCGCGGCCGTACGCGTTTCGGCTGCGGCGATGCCTTCGAGCAGGTGCGGCTTCAGCGTGGCGAGGTCGCCGATGAACCGGACGCGGATGCCGTTGCCGTGCAGCTCGTCGACCTCGCGCTCGATCGACTCCACGAACAGCTCCATCAGCCGCGCGACCTCTTCCGGGGGCCGCCGCCAGTTCTCGCTCGAGAAGGCGAACAGCGTGAGCGCCTCGACGCCGCGCCGTGCGCAGCCCTCGACGGTTGCGCGCACCGCCTTGACTCCGGCCCGGTGCCCCAGGTGGCGGGGCAGCTTGCGCCGGGAGGCCCAGCGGCCGTTGCCGTCCATGATGACGGCAACGTGGCGTGGCGCGCCCGGCTCGCCGGTTTGCGGTTGCGCCACCGTTCAGACCTGCATCAATTCCTTTTCCTTCTCGGCGACGACCTGGTCGACCTCCGCCACGTGCTTGTCCGTGAGCTTCTGCACCTCTTCCTGGGCCTTGCGGTCGACGTCCTCGGACACGAGCTTTTCCTTCAGCATTTCCTTCAACTCGTGCATGACGTCCCGGCGCACGTTGCGGATGGCGACCTTGGCGTTCTCGCCCTCGTGGCGCACGACCTTGCTGAGGTCGCGGCGCCGCTCCTCGGTCAGCGCGGGCAGCGGCACGCGGATCACGGTGCCGGCCGTGGCAGGATTCAACCCGAGGTCGGACTTCATGATCGCCTTCTCGATGGCAGGCACCATCTGCTTTTCCCAGGGCACGACGGTGAGNGTGCGCGAGTCCTCGACCGCCACGTTCGCGACCTGCTGCAACGGCACTTCGCTGCCGTAGTAGTCCACGCGGACCTGNTCGAGCAGGCTGGTGCTCGCGCGCCCGGTGCGCAGTTTCTTCAGTTCGTTCTTCAGCGCGACGACGCACTTGGCCATGCGGTCTGCCGCGTCTTTCTTGATGTCCTCGAGCATGAGCGGTCTCCAGCGGCGGCGCGCGCCGCCTCAGTTCGTGACGAGCGTACCGACCTCCTCACCGCGCGCGACGCGCACCAGCGCGCCGGGCTCGTTGAGGTTGAATACACGCAGCGGCAGGTGATGATCGCGACACAGCACGATCGCGGTCGCGTCCATGACGTTGAGGCGCCCGTCCAGCACCTGGTCGTAGGTGAGGCGGTCGTAGCGCCTGGCGGACGGGTTGAGCATCGGGTCGGAATCGTACACGCCGTCGACCTTGGTGGCCTTGAGCAGCAGGTCGGCCTCGATCTCGATGGCGCGCAGGCTGGCGGCGGTGTCGGTGGTGAAGAACGGGCTGCCGGTGCCGGCGGCGAAGATCGTGATGCGCCCCTTCTCGAGGTGACGGACGGCGCGACGCCGGATGTAGTCCTCGCAGACCTCGTTGATGCGTATCGCGGACATTACCCGCGCGAACACGCCGATCTGCTCGAGCGCATCCTGCAGCGCGAGCGAGTTCATCACGGTGGCCAGCATTCCCATCTGGTCCGCGGTGACCCGGTCCATGCCGGCCCGTGCGAGCCCGGCCCCGCGGAACAGGTTGCCGCCGCCGATCACGACCGCGACCTCCGCGCCGTTCTCGCGCACCGCAGCGACTTCTGCCGCCAGGCGCTTCAGGAACAACGGGTCGATGCCGTAGTCCGAGTTGCCCATCAGGGCCTCNCCGGACAACTTGACGAGGATGCGGCGGTACGCGAGTTTTCCGTCTTCGGGCTGGGCCATGTGGTCTGTCACCTCCGACGGGGGGCCATTATAAGGAACCCCGCTCGCGCGGGGTTCCTGGAGTTTGCAGCGGGCGGTCCGGCAGGTTCAAGCACCCCGGACCTGGGCCATCACTTCGGCGGCGAAGTTCTCCGCCTTCTTCTCGATGCCGGCCCCGACCTCGTAGCGCACGAAGCGCACCACGCGGGCGTTGGCCTGCTTGAGCACCTGCGCCACGGTCTGCTTGTCGTCCTTGACGAACGGCTGGCCGAGCAGCGTGATCTCGCCGAGGTACTTGCGCAGCTTGCCTTCGGTGGCCTTCACCAGCACCTCCTTGGGCTTGCCCTGCAGCTTCGGGTCGTTCGCGGCCTGGGCGATGAAGATTTCGCGCTCCTTCTCGACCTGGTCGGCCGGCACATCCTCGGCGGCGAGGAACTGCGGTCCGATCGCCGCCACGTGCATGGCGATGTCGTGACCTAGCCCTGCGTCGTCGCCCTCGATGACGACGACGGTACCGATGCGGCCGCCGTGCAGATAGGTCGCAATCGGAGCGGACCCCGTCAGGACCTCGAACCGGCGCACGCCGATGTTCTCGCCGATGCGGGCGATGAGCGCGCGGCGCGTCTCTTCCACCGTCTGCCCCGAGGGGAGCTTCACGGCCAGCAGCGCTTCGAGGTCAGACGCCTTCGAGTCGAGCGCAGCCTTTGCGACTGCGGCGGCAAACGACACGAAATCCTTCTCGCGGGCGACGAAATCCGTCTCCGAGTTCACCTCGACCACGGCCACGGAACGGCCGTCGGCCGAACGCTCGACGGCGATCACGCCCTCGGCGGCTATACGACCCGCCTTCTTGTCCGCCTTGGCGAGGCCCGACTTGCGCATCGCCTCGGCGGCGGCCTCGAGGTCACCGTTCGCTTCGACCAGCGCTTTCTTGCACTCCATCATGCCGGCGCCGGTGCGCTCGCGCAGTGCCTTCACGGACTCGGCGGTAACCGACATGATCAGCTCCCCTC
>Ga0031656_10000571_pt1 | contig 12952 bp, 7 predicted proteins | sample FrelakmetDIP11DI_FD_55080 | JGI IMG/M metagenome (GOLD analysis project Ga0031656, IMG submission 55080) | Freshwater lake sediment microbial communities from the University of Notre Dame, USA, for methane emissions studies - DIP11 DI | ecosystem: Environmental > Aquatic > Freshwater > Lake >... | reverse complement strand
GGAGAGTGCGAGGGCCATAAAGAAAACTACGATGAAGATGTTGAGCATACCCTTCTGAGCATAGAGGGTGCAGATCTTCACGACCTCCTTGCTGTCCTCGATGGATGCCTCTTCTTTGTCAAGATTGATGTTTTTCTTGATAAAGACCACGGCCCTGTATGCACCGGTCGCAACGGCTTGAGTTGCAGCGCCGCTGAACCAGTAAATAACCGCGCCGCCCATGAGGAGTCCGAGGATAATCTCAGGCTGCACGAGACTCAGTTTTGCAACGACGTTCCCGTACAGGTTTTCCAAGAGGATAATTATACCGAAAACCATAGTGGTGGCGCCCACGACTGCCGTACCGATGAGCACCGGTTTTGCCGTTGCCTTGAACGTGTTGCCTGCTCCGTCTGCTTCTTCGAGGTAATCCTTGGCGGTGTCGAAATTAGGCTCGAACCCGAATTTGCTCTTAATTTCTGCCTTTACGTTAGGCACTTTCTCAATCCTGGAGAGTTCGTAGACGGACTGGGCATTGTCAGACACGGGACCGTAGCTGTCAACAGCGATGGTCACAGGACCCATACCGAGGAAGCCGAAGGCCACGAGTCCGAAAGCAAAGACTGGAGCCGCAAAGGCGAACTCCTTGGGCATAATGGCTATAATCGATGCGTGCTGAGAGACGAGGTATGCGACGAACATAAGGATAATGATAATAAGGCCTTCCCAGAAGGCGGAGAAATTACCTGCAACAAAACCGGAGAGAATGTTCAGAGAGGCACCGCCGTGACGGGCCGCACCGACAACTTCCTGCACGTGACGCGATTTGGTACTTGTGAATATCTTAGTGAACTCGGGGATCAGAGCGCCCGCTATGGTGCCGCAGGAAATGATTATGGCCAGAGCCCACCAGAGTCCGGGATACTTGGCGTCCAGGTCACCGAGGAGCATGTAGCTTGCCCAGAAGGTGACGATGATTGATACAACTGAGGTAATCCATACGAGGTTGGTAAGGGGTTGCTCGAAGTCGAACTTCGTCTTTGAGCCGTATACTGAGTTGGTAATCCCTTTATTGATGAAGTAGGAAACAAGGGATGTAATGATCATGAGAATACGCATTGCGAAGATCCAGATGATCAGTATTGCCGACATGACTGGGGTTGTTGCTAAAGCAAGGGCGAGGAAAGCAATCAGGGCAACGCCGGTCACACCATATGTCTCGAAACCGTCAGCCGTGGGGCCAACGCTGTCGCCCGCGTTGTCACCGGTACAGTCGGCGATAACGCCGGGGTTTTTAGGATCGTCCTCGGGAAGTTTGAAGACGATCTTCATAAGATCGGAACCGATGTCGGCGATTTTTGTGAAGATACCACCGGCAATCCTGAGAGCGCTGGCGCCGAGGGACTCACCAATAGCGAAACCGATGAAGCTCGGACCAACAAGATCTTTCGGAAGAAAAACAAGGATGCAGATCATAAAGAAGAGTTCCACACTGACAAGCAGAAGCCCCACGCTCATTCCGGAGGTAAGAGGAATGTTGACCACGTCAACCGGCCTGCCACGGAGAGATGCAAAGGCTGTCCTTGCATTTGCCCAGGTATTGATCCTCATGCCAAACCAGGCTACACCGTAGGAACCAAGGATACCGAGAACGGAGGCAAGGAGGATGACGACCATGTTGCCGAAAGGCGCATGGGACAATCCCATGAAGTAATAGACCATACAAATGGCAATGAGGACCCAGAGACCGATGAGGAACTTGCCCTGCTGTGCCAGATAGGATTTACATGTTTCCCAGATAATGGCCGACACATCGAGCATGGACTGATGGGCAGGCAGCTTCTTCGTTTGGCCGGCCTGAATCACCGCGAAGATTAAACCAACGAAGCAGACAATGATACCAAAATACATGATAGACATGCCACTCAACCCACCGAAAATATTGAATGTTACCTTGGAAAGATCGGGCAGTATGATATCCGCTTCCCCTGCAAATGCGCTCGAGACCAGCAGGAGAAACATAATGCCGAGCGAGCACAACATTGACACCGGATTAAACCTTCTCATGAAACTCATCTGTAACCTCCTAACAAAATATTTAGTACAATTAAAATACCGTGCGCCCAAACCTTGTTGCCTATTTTCACTTACTTGGCACGAATATTTGTTATTGTAAAACTTTTTTTTGGTCAATGTCAATTAACTTATGAAATAATTCACAATTAAATTTAGGGTCTTTCATTTTCTTTTGATCCTGGTTTATAACATGCACTATTCTTCACGCATATTGCCAATTTAATCCCACTGCCTATCCCTTTGTTGTATTATGAGAAGTATGATAAAATCAGGGGTAAAAGAAAACTATGGAGGTTAAGTTATGGATCACAATGTCTATTTTGAAGGGAAGGTTCAGAGTCTCACCGTGGAGACAGAGCAGGGACGGGCAACTGTGGGCGTCATTACGCCCGGAAAATATACGTTCTCAACATCCACTCAGGAAAGAATGGTGGTGACATCTGGGACTTTGGCCGTCACGCTGCCGCAGGGGGAACAAAAAATCATCGGGCCCAATCAGGAATTCATCGTGGAAGCGAACGCCTCCTTTGATGTCGAAGCGAGTGGGGATGTGTCATATATTTGCTATTACAAGTGATGAAAATTCGTAGAATAAAGATCATTATTTGCCGCAGATAAACACGGATTAAGGCAAAAAGAGATGGATGCAGATTAGTGCGGTTATAGATAATGTCCGACATCTGGACAACCCGGCGATACCAGACATGCCCGCTCCAGCAAAGCGGGACAGGGCCAACCTGATATACTGCTCTATCCCATATCGGGTTGATTCCATCATAATCCGTGCTCATCCATTTTTACATCTGCGCTCATCTGCGGTAAAATTGGCTTTCTCACCTTGTCGGCCATCAGGACAAATCGCTCTTTTCTGAATTCGGATTTCTCCCTTTGGAGCTGGATTTTGAGTTTCAACCGATTCTCTTTTTCCCTCCCTTTGTCTTCCATCAGTCGTTTCCAGGATTCAAAGCGGTCTCTCTGAAATTTAAGAGATTCTTCTCGCAATCTGAGTCTTTCTGCTTTAAGGACCATCTCTTTTCTCTTGAACGCAAGGTTTTCCTCTTTTTGACTGATGTACTCGCCGATCAGAAAATCCACTATTTTTTTGTAAAAACGGCCACTCCCATTATCGTTTTCTTCGGTATCCTCATGTGCGGGGCTTGCCAGTATTGATTCAAGGGTGAATCTTTCATCCCCATTCCTTCCAATGGGATCATATAAGCTCTGCTCTCTGAATTTCTTGTTCAAATACTGTTTGATGGCTTTGTTTTTATTCCTCCTGGCAATGGGAGCAATGTCATCCAATGTTTCCGGATCACGTTCAACGACTTCCAGCCAGGCCTCCTGCAAGCTGTCTTCATACTGGCCTAAATGATTGCGCAGATAATCATTGACTTCATTCATATTTAATCGCATATCGATTCCCCTTCTGAGTTAACGCGATAAGATGAAAAGAATATTAACAAGGATAAAGATTCGACCCTGATCCGCCACTTCCCGCCCCCACAGTGATACGCAAAAATAGTAAGGTGTCACAGTATGAAAATACAAGGAATTTGCTCGCTAGCGAGTTGGACATACAGCGTTTCGGCAACAATCTGGAAATCACGAGACTATCAACTCAAAACGCGCAGCTCGAAACCGTCTGCTTACAGGCCTACTCCGTCGATGATAGCGCCGCAGAAGGTGCAGGCCCCGTCCTTGATATTGTATTCGGAGATTGCATAGCCATAACGGCCGATGATGAGCTTCTTGCAGCTCCAGCAGTATGTATTTTCGCCGTCGGAGCCGGGGATGTTCCCCATGTAGACATACCGAAGACCTTCTTCGATGCCGATCTCGCGGGCCTTTTGGAGGGTTTTTGCCGGCGTCCTCGGTGCATCAGTCAGTTTATACGTGGGATAAAAGGCGCTCACATGCCAGGGCGTCTCGATGCCAAGATCATTTTTGATGAATTGTGCAATGGCTTTGAGTTCCTCTTCCTTGTCGTTGTAGCCCGGAATGACGAGGGTGGTCAGTTCTATCCAGATACCGAGGGACTTGTATACCTTTATCGTATCAAGAACACCCTCTAATTCTGCTCCGCATACCTTCTTGTAGAATTCCTTGTTGAAGCCTTTCAGGTCAATGTTTGCAGCATCAAGGTAAGGCCTGATGGCCTTGAGCGGTTCCTCTTCGATATAGCCATTGGTGACGAAGTTATTATAGATACCTCTTTCCTTTGCAAGCCGCGCTATATCGAGGGCGTATTCATAAAAAATGGTTGGCTCTGTGTAGGTATACGAAATACTTTTGCAACCGGATTTTGCTGCAAGCTCCACCACCTCTGATGGTTCCATTTTCTGTCCATTGATGCGCCCATCATCTCTCGGCATCTGGGAAATTTCATGGTTCTGACAGTGACGGCACCGGAAATTACACCCTGCGGTGGCTATGGAAAATGCCCTCGAGCCTGGATAGAAATGGAAAAGTGGTTTCTTCTCTATAGGGTCAACGTGATATGAGCAAGGGAGGCCGTAGACGAGGGTGTAGAGCGTGCCGCCCTTATTCTCGCGAACACCGCATAGGCCCCTTTTTCCGTCGTTAATCTTGCAGTGATGCCGGCACAGGAAGCAGTGGACCTTCTGATCATCCAGTGTCTCATAAAAGAGGGCTTCTTTCATGTCATCTTACCCCCAAAAACTATGGCGTTCAGCAATAAGCCTTTAGCATTGAGCGGTCAGCTTTCAGAAATGAACATCATCACTCGTCAATCGCAAATTGTCTTAATTCTCAAACATGATCTTTACAACATCATCCATAGTCTTTATAGGGAGGAATTTTATCTTTCTCTTTACATAGGGAGGAATTTCAACAAGTTCTCTCATATTCTCTTCAGGAATTATGATCTTTTCAACTCGCGCCCTAAGTGCAGCAAGGGTTTTCTCTTTTAATCCACCAATGGGGAGCACCCTGCCTCTCAGGGTTATTTCTCCGGTCATGGCTATTTTTCTGCTCAGGGGCTTCTTCGTGATAGCGCTGATCATGGCCACGGCCATGGTGATCCCGGCCGAAGGACCATCTTTGGGGATGGCGCCCTGGGGGATATGAATGTGCATCTCAAGGGTATCAAAGGTATCCGGCTCAATGCCAAGGGTAGTCGCTTTAGATTTGATATAGGTTAGGGCGGCCTGGGCTGATTCTTTCATCACGTCCCCCATGTTGCCGGTGAGCATAAGCTCCTTCTTGCCTTTCCTGCACGATGCCTCGATATACAGGACATCCCCGCCAAACTCGGTCCATGCAAGACCACTGGCAATCCCCACTGTATCCTCTTCTATGCCCGCCTCGGGAAGGTACTTGGACGGCCCCAGAAAAGAATGAAGGTTCTTAAGTGTTACGCGGGTCTTACCTTTCAGACCCTCGGCTACTTTCTTTGCTACCTTTCTGTTGATGGATGCAATCTCCCGTTCAAGGTTTCTTAAACCCGCTTCTTGGGTGAAATCCTGTATGATTTTGGTAAGAGCACTATCTGCAAATTCAATCATAGTCTCGCTGAGACCATTCTCTACCAATTGTTTCGGGACAAGGTACTTCCTTGCAATAGCAAGTTTCTCTTTGTCTGTGTAACCCGATATATAGATCGTCTCCATCCTGTCCTTCAGGGCTGATGGAATCGTATCAACCCGGTTTGCCGTTGTGATGAACATAACCTTAGAAAGATCAAAGGGAACATTCAAATAGTGATCGCTAAAAGCATTGTTCTGTTCCGGGTCAAGAACTTCCAGAAGCGCACTTGCCGGGTCTCCCCTGAAATCAGTACCGATCTTGTCAATCTCATCCATCATGAATACGGGGTTATTTGTCCCGGCCGTCTTTATGCCCTGGATGATCCTGCCAGGCATGGAGCCTACATATGTTCTCCTGTGACCCCTTATTTCTGCCTCATCCTTCATACCGCCAAGAGAAATCCTCAGGAATTTTCTTCCAAGGGCCCTTGCAATCGACTTGCCGAGGGAGGTTTTTCCCACACCAGGGGGCCCTACAAAACAGAGGATGGGGCCTTTCATCTCCCCCTTCAGTTGCATGACGCTTAAGAATTCCAGGATGCGCTCTTTTACCTTGTCAAGGTCATAGTGATCTTCATCGAGGATCTTCTTCGCCTTTTTAATATCCAGCCTGTCTTTTGTCGAATTGCTCCAGGGGAGCTCGATAAGCCATTCAATATACGTTCTGAGCATGGTCGATTCGACGGCGTCAGGATGCATCATATCAAGGCGTTCAAGCTGCTTCTTCGCCTCTTTCTCAATGTCTTTCGGCATCTTCGCTTTCTTGATACGCTTCCTGAGGTCTTCTACTTCTTCTGACCTTTCATCTCCCTCGCCGAGTTCCGAGCGTATGGCCTTTATCTGCTCTCTCAGGAAGTATTCTCTCTGNCTCTTGGACATCTCATCCTTTGCCTGAGACAGGATCTTGGCCTGCATATTGAGGAGCTCGATCTCTTTTCCGAGAATCTCAGAGAGCTTCTTCAGCCGCTCAATGGGGTCGACAATCTCAAGAACTTCCTGTGCCTTGTCAACAGCTAACCCGAGGTTCGCTGCAGCCACATCGGCCAGCTTTCCCGGCTCGTCGATGGTATCAAGGACCATCAGGATATCTGGCGGGACCATCCTACCCATGGATACTACCTTCTCCATCTCCTCCTTCACATAGCGCATGAGGGCTTCGATCTCGAGGGTAATCTCGGTGATGATCGGCTCTTCGATGGGTTCAATACGGACAAGAAACGTCGGTGTTTCCTGGACATATTCAACAATCCTTGCCTTTCTCAGTCCCTGCATCAGTACCTTGACCCTTCCGTCAGGGAGGCGCAGCATCCGCATAATCTGAGAGACAACACCTACAGAATAAATCCTGCCCGGCAGGGGATCTTCATCAGTAAGGTCCTTTTGGGCTGTTACGAGTATCAGCCTGTCTTTCGACAGGGATTTCTCNACNGCGTTAATTGACATATCCCTTCCNACAAAGAGGGGAAGGATCACCGAGGGATACATCACCATATCCCTAACCGGTAAAAGAGGGAGAACCTCTGGTGTTGCTAATACTTCAAGTTCAGTCATTTATGTTGAGCCTCCGTTATTACGATTTAAGAAAGGCCTTGAAGGCCCTGTATGTCTCATAAACATCGAGCTTACTTGATATTTCAAAAGGAGAGTGCATGGTAAGAATGGGGGTACCACAATCAATAATATCCATGCCGTATTCGGCAAGGAACTTTGCTACCGTACCTCCTCCTCCCTCATCAATTTTGCCGAGCTCTCCGGTCTGCCAAAGAATGCCCTCATCATTGAAGATTTTTCGTATCTCGGCAATGTATTCCGCGTGGGCATCATTCGCCCCTACCTTGCCGCCATGGCCGGTGAATTTTGTTATACACAGACCATGGCCGAGATAGCATGCGTTTTGCTTCTCATGAACATCCTGGTAGGTCGGGTTCATGGCGCCGTTTACGTCAGCAGAAAGTGCCTTTGATCTGGAGAGCGTTTTTCTCATAAAGGCCTCACTGTTCTGCAACTTAAGCCCCTCACACATGTCATCTAAAAATAGATGCAGGAAGTTCGACTTCATGCTTGTATTTCCCTCTGACCCGATCTCCTCCTTGTCAATAAAGATTGCAATGCATGGACGAAGTGGGTCCGGCGTCTCGCAGATCGCCTTGAGGAGGGTATAAGCACAGGCCCGGTCATCCTGACCGTAGGCCCCTATCATGCTCCTGTCAATTCCAACATCCCGTGCTTTAAAAGCAGGTACAACCTCAATTTCCGCGCTGACGAAGTCTTCCTCTTCAATCCCGTATTTGTCTTTCAATAGAGCGAGGATGCCCTTCTTGACTGCCTCTTTTTCTTCACCATTCATGGGCATGCTCCCAAAAAGAAGGGTCAGCTTCTCACCATCAATCGCTTCAGAGAGCTTCTTTTCATCCTGTGTCTTTCTCGATAGGTGAGGAAGAAGGTCATCGATGGAAAAAACAGGCTCGTCTTCGTTCTCGCCTATTATAAGTTCAATCTCCCTTCCATCAGTTTTTACTACAATACCGTGGATGGCAAGGGGTATGGCAACCCATTGGTATTTCTTGATGCCCCCATAATAATGGGTTTTGAGAAGGCCGAGATCAACATCCTCATAGAGGGGATTCTGTTTGAGGTCAAGCCTCGGCGCATCGATGTGGGCGACAATAATGTTGAAGCCTTCGGCAAGGCCCTGTGTTCCCTTGACAAAGGCGATAATCTCCTTGCCCCTGTTGATACGATATACCTTGCCTTGACCCCAATCCTCAGCGAAACCGTGGGATGACAGGGCGCCTTGAATAACATGTGCAGCCTCCCTCTCAGTCTTTGCGCGATCAAGAAACTTTTTGTATCCCTCTGAGAACTCGAATAGGTCGGCTATTTCTTTTTGAGACTTTTTCTTCCAGCCGGATTCATGTTTCATAAATAATTCTACACCTTAGCTTAACAAAATCAGCTCCATAAGTCAATGTGGCCCGATAAAGCAGGGTTCGAGGGGAAATCCGAAGGACGAGGGACGATCGTCCTGAAACAAGTTCAGGACTTGGACGATGGAGGAAGAGGCCTGAACGTTGTGTGTCCGAGTTAGGCCCGCATCATTTGGGACGAACGAACGTCCAAGTAAAGCGGTCGTCCTTTGGATATACTGTAGGCAAGGGGGGCGACGCAATCCCCAGTAATCAGTTCAATTGTGAAGGCTCGCGAAATATTGTATAGTTACATTCCCATGGTAAAGCGAATCGTCATTGGCACTGCCGGACATATTGATCACGGTAAGACAACCCTCATTAAAGCCCTGACCGGAATCGATTGCGACAGGTTGAAAGAGGAAAAAGAGCGAGGCATCACTACGGAACTTGGTTTTGCCCATTACAAGTTCGGTGATGAGCTCATTGTGGGTATCGTTGATGTTCCTGGTCACGAGAAGTTCGTGAGGCACATGGTGGCCGGGGCGTGGGGGATTGATATGGCGCTGCTCATTGTGGCAGCAGACGAGGGGGTAATGCCCCAAACACGGGAGCATTTAGANATATGCGAGTTACTCGGTCTNAAAAGGGCTATTGTAGCNATCACAAAGAAAGACCTCGTTGACGATGACATGGTGGAGCTTGTCAAAGAAGACATAGAGGATTTCCTGAAAGGAAGGGCCCTCGAGGGTTCACCCATCATTCCCGTTTCTTCGACAACCGGCGAAAACATTGATCTCTTGAAGGAAGCAATACAAAAGGCAGCACAGGAAATAGATGAACGGTCGAAGGAAGGCATTTTCAGGCTCCCCGTGGACAGGGTCTTTACCATCAGGGGCTTGGGCACGATTATCACCGGCACCTGCATATCTGGACACATTCGCATCGGGGAGGAAATCGAAATCTATCCTGATAACAAGAGGGCGCGGGTAAAAAATATCCAGGCCTATCATGAGAATGTTGATGAAGCCATAGCCGGTCAAAGGGTAGCCCTGAATCTCCAGGGAATTGAAAGGAACGAAATAGAACGGGGTACTATCATAGGTCATCCTGACACCCTCATGCTGTCAAACAGGATGGATGCCACCTTTCGGTACCTGAAGCTTCCCTTCAAACCTATCAAAACAGACTCCATCCTCAGGTTTCATATCGCCACAACCCAGGAGGAAGCAAGGATCGTGTTACTCGCTAAGGATACGATCGATCCAGGGGAAGAGCTTTTCGTCCAATTTGTTTTTTCTCAACCCATTGTTGCCCTGCCTGATGACAGATATATCCTGAGAGGTTCATACGCTGTCCAGACGATAGGGGGTGGCAAAGTACTTGATATCATGCCAAGAAGACATAAAAGGTATGCAGATTATCTCAGTTCAGCCTACACAATCCTCTCCGATGATACATTCTCCGACAAAGCCGAGTATCATATTCTAAAAGGCGGATATGAGGGCATAGCTCGGACTCGCCTTTCTATGGTCCTGGGAAAGGATGAACAGTCTGTTTTCAACATTGTCGACTCCCTTGTCAAGGACGGCAAGGCAAGGCCTGTCGGCAAAACAGTGGTCCATATGGACAGGTTTAACGACTACAAGAAAATGCTCAGTGCTTTCCTCACTGACTTCCATGAAAAAAACCCCCTTAAAATTGGTATGTCCAAGGAAGAGTTGAGAACAAGGCTGCCAAAGGTAGATTCATCAGTGTTCCAGGCAGCCCTCGACGAATTAATAAGCGGCGGCCTTATTGAAGCAGAAAAAGACAGAGTCAAGATAAAGATAGCCGAGAGCAAGAAAGATAAGGATATTGAGCTTCTCGAAACACAGATCCTTAAGGGGCTCCTCCATTATGGCCTAACCCCTCCCGGCATCAAAGACTTTGCCCTGGAAGTAAAACAGGCCGAAGGAAGGCTGCGCGATATCCTGCAACGGCTTATTTTTGAGGGCAAGGTCGTGAAGGTAAAAGGTGATTTTTACTTCCACCGGGATGTCATTGAGGATATGAAAAATAAGGTTCGGTCAAGCCTGGCAGAAAAAAAAGAGATGACGCCTTCTGATTTCAAGTCAGTTTTGGACCTCTCACGGAAGTACATGATACCTCTTCTTGAATACCTCGACGAAATCAAGATCACGATTCGATCAGGGGACAAGAGAATTCTCAGGAATTAATGTGTGATCATACGATGGACGACCGTCACGCCGACAACGTGACTCGGACGATCATTCATACCCCGCTGGGTATTCATTAGGACGGTTTAAAAATGCGTCCATCGTCCCAGCGAAGCGGTCGTCCTTCGTCCTTCATTACTTTAGCGTAACTACCGTTTCCGATATCCAACCAACTCTCCGGCCCAGTACGGTAATTTTGTACCATTTCTGTCCAGTATTGTCGGTCGTTTCATCGATGATTCTTACTGTTTCACCTTGGAATAGCATGACAAATCTTGGAGCACTGAGGTCTGGCCTCGTGCGTATGTTGGCTGCAAGCTTGTTAACAACAGCGTCCCTTCCAGGGCCAATAGGTTCGGGCGTTGCCAATGTCAGATCTCTTCCAACTGTTGATTCCCCGAGTGGTTGCGGAATTACCACCTTCTTTGGCAAGTCAACAGGTTTAGGAGCCTCTCTGGGTGGCATTTCTTTTTTTTCAGTTGTCAGTTCCCGCGTTGTTTTATCTTCCTGCGTCTCCTTTACACCCTTTTGCGATTCCTGGACATCTTTTTGCGTTTCTATGACACTCTCTTGTTTTGCAGTTTCGACAACCTCGCTTCCTTTCTTCTGAAAAAAAACATAACGGAACCCGATGATGATAAGAAGAACCAGGGCTGTGACGACAAGAAGGGCAACAAGGGGTCTGACATACTGTCCGTAATGCATAAGCAGCTGTTCCAAACCCTCTTTTCCCCGCATACCGGTCCCTTGGTCTTCCTGTATATGACCAATCTCTGTCCCCCGGTCAAGATTCGCAAGGGCGCTGAATGACGGCCCGTTGTCCCTTCTCTCGGTCTTCATGAACGGAAGGGTCTCGCCCTTACCGGACATAGTGTTGATCGCTTTTGATACCTCCTTGAAGGTTATCTTACTTGAGTGGTTTGTATAACCTACAAGGAGGGCAAGGTCTGAGAGGGCAATGACCGTTCTTGGCGACCTCTGGAAAAACGGTGAATGATCTCCAGGGCATCATCATCAAAAATCTCCCTCCCTTCTTCAAGACCAGCCTTCGTGAGCCTGAACCTTACCATTTCCTTGGTCTCTTCAATGCGGAGGGGAATAAAATAATAGCGAACGGGCAATCTTTGCCAGAACTCAGGCATCCCCTTGATCGTATTCCAGAGCGCCCGCTGGCCTGAGAGAATAAAGGTGTGGAGGTACTGCCCGTTGTGGGTAAAGTTTATGAGGGTCCTCAACTCCTGTAAAACATCATGGGCTTCGCAGAGCATCTGCGCTTCATCAACAATAATAATACTCTTGCCGCCTTGCCCATTTGCCTCCAAAAGGGCATCCCTGAGCATTGTAAGGTTCTTCAGTTTATCTTCGTAAGGCTCTGCGCCGGTTATACTTCCCGTAATCTGTGCAATCATCTGGGCAGGACTCAAAGCAGGCTGGTCGACGAAGGCGAACCTGAAGGCGTCGCCATACTCCTCCTTCATCTCGTCTAAAAGCTTTAAAAGTATTGTCGTTTTACCGAGGCCTGCATCTTCGGATACGATAAGAACCCCGCCCTTGTTGGTATAAATTGCGTATTTAAGTCGCTCAAGACATTCATAGTATTGCCCGGTAACACACATCATTTTGCTGTCTGGTGCAAGGAGGAAAGGATGATGGGTAAGGCCCCAGTATTCGATGTATTGTTCGCTCATGGTTTACAGTACCTGCAAGGAGTGTATCCTATTTTTATTGCGTCGCTTCGGCTTCTGAATGTAATTCTACTCTTATCAGGAATTTTTGTCACGTATGAACAGGATGGCCTGTGAAGGGTATACGTCCTTTTGTTTCCCACATACGTCGATTCAGTGTCCTGTTTTTTTTCCTGCCACAGGCCCCTATCTTCATCAATCGCCTTCTGCTGCTGGGCAAGAAGTACATCTTTGTATTTTGTGTTCGGTGGCTTTACCATAACTTTCGCATACCCTTGACGAACAAGTTCTGCATTGACAAAAGTGTTTTTAACAAAAACATAGGCAAGCATTCTCCCGTGACTGTCCTGTCTCTCATCATCAAATTCCAGCTTTACCCTTTTTAAAAAGACGAGCTTTTTATTAAACCGTGCCGCCTCTTTTGCATAAAATTCTGAACCCCCTTCTTTTATGTAAAGTTCCGGGGCATCTATACCAATATACCTGACAGTCTCACCTGATTCAAGTTGGATCGTGTCTCCGTCGATTACTTTCTTCACAAC
>Ga0031656_10000570_pt1 | contig 12961 bp, 9 predicted proteins | sample FrelakmetDIP11DI_FD_55080 | JGI IMG/M metagenome (GOLD analysis project Ga0031656, IMG submission 55080) | Freshwater lake sediment microbial communities from the University of Notre Dame, USA, for methane emissions studies - DIP11 DI | ecosystem: Environmental > Aquatic > Freshwater > Lake >... | reverse complement strand
TCCTTCATGCGGCCGCGGTGCACGTTGTGGGTGAGGTGGTCCACGGCGGCGAGGCCGTAGCCGCGCGGGAACGGGTCGGCACCCGGGATGGGCACGAAATCGACGTCGTAGATGTCGATGTCGCCGATGCCGCCCTGCGCGCCGCCCTTGCCGCGCCAGCGGTCCACGAAATAGATCAGCGAGTCGCCGATNCCCTTGATCGCCGGGATGTTGAGCTCCATCGGNCCGCTGCGGGAGTCGAAGCCCCAGGCGCCGAGCTCCAGCGCCCTGCGGTAGGCCTGCGCCGCGTCCTGCACCCGGAAGGCGATGGCGCAGATCGACGGGCCGTGCAGGCGCGCGAAGCGCTGCCCGAAGCTGTCCGCTTCGGCGTTGATGATGAAGTTGACGCCGCCCTGGCGATACAGGGTGACGTTCTTGTGGCGGTGCCGCGCGACGGCGGCAAAGCCCATCTGCTCGAAGACGGCCCCGAGGGCGGCCGGGTCGGGCGCCGCGTATTCGATGAACTCGAAGCCGTCGGTGCCCATGGGGTTGTCCCACTGCGTGTCTGCGTGCCCGGTCATGCGTTCGCCTCCTGGTGTGAGCGGCACATTCTAGGAACGCGGACGGGACTCGCGATTGCGAAATAACCCTTTGGAGCAGCGCTTGAAGGCATAAAATTGCCCAATCTTTACGTTTGGAGGCATCGTATGCCCCGGGCAACCCTGGATCGCACCGACCGCAGGATTCTCGAGCAGCTGCAGCAGGACGGCCGCATGGCCAACGCCGAGCTCGCCGAGCGCATCTCGCTCTCCCCGTCGCCCTGCCTGCGCCGCGTCCGTGCGCTGGAGGAGGCGGGCGTGATCCGGCAGTACGTCGCCCTGGTGGATCCTGCCCGGGTCGGGCTGGGGTTGCTTGCCTACGTCGTGGTCAAGCTCGAGAAGCGCAGCAAGATGCCGGTGGACGAGTTCAGCCGGGCGGTGCAGGGCTGGCCGGAGGTGGTGGCTTGCTATGCGATGACCGGGGACATGGACTACCTGCTGCGGGTCCACGTCGAGGACCTGGAGCACTTCTCCCGCTTCGTGCTGGACCGGCTGCTCAAGCAGCCCGTCGTGATCGACGTGAAGTCGAACTTCGTGCTGGAGCGGATCAAGGACACGACCGCCCTGCCGCTGGCGCATCTGCGCGAGTAGACGCAGGGCGGGCCCCCGTGGCGGGGCCCCGCGCGGGAGTCATGCGTCCTGCGCGCGCACTCGGTGCATCAGGCCGGCGAGGTGACGGTCGTGGATGCCATGGGCGGCCAGGCCCTCGAAGGTCTTGGTAAGGTATTCCGCCGAGCACCCGATGTGCCCGCGCGCAGTGGCCAGGGCCTTCGCGACGCGCTCCTCGGGCAGCCTGCCCGCGTAGTTGGCGTGCTCGCGGTTCACCACGAACGCGAGGGCGCGGACCTCCTCGGTCACCCGCGCCGGAGCGCCGTGCCGGGGCACCTCCACCCGCAGCCAGCGGGGGCAGTACGACCCGATCACCATTTCGCGGCGCCACAGGAGCCTCAGCTCCTCCACCGCGTGGCGGCCGGCGATGCGATAGACGACCCCCTTGCAGACGCCGCCCCGGTCCAGACCCAGCACGAGGCCCGGGTTGTCCGGGGTGCCGCGACCCATCATCGACCAGAGGCAGAAGCGGCGGTGGTAGCCGCGCAGGGTGGCGGTCCGGCGTTCCAGGAAATGGAAGATCGGGTTCCAGATCAGCGAGCCGTAGCCGTACACCCAGACGTCCTCTCCAGGGGCGTGTCCGGCCAGCGTGCACCGGATGGAGGCATCAAGCTCCTCGTCCGAAAGGCAGCGGGGACCGCCGCGGCATTCGGAAAAGAGTCGCTGCATCAAGCCGGTTTCGAGGTCTTCGCGGGTGAGCGACATGGGGCGGTCAGGGTTTGCGCGCAAGTTCAGCAGTACTCATGCCAACGTATCACCCCCGCGTCCGGTTTACCGGCAAGCGCGCGCCGCGTGCGTCATCCGTCACGCCGATTGACGTGGCCGGTGTCGCGGACTAGCGTCGCGCTGGGGACTCGCGCCGCTCGAGCGCGGCCGCACACGAAGGAGGATGGGATGGACGAACAGTATCTGGGAAGCCGGGGCCGACGCCGGCTGCTGGGCGCGGGCAGCGCAGCGACGCTGGGCATGCTCGCGGGCGGCATACTCGGCAAGTCGCGGATCGCAAGCGCGCAGGCGCTCACCGGTCCGGTGCCCGAGGTGGACCGGCTGGCGGTGCGCGTGGTGACCGACTCCTACCTGCATCTTTTCGAGCGCAGTGCCAGGGTCGGAGACGTGGAGGTGCAGCGCGTCGGTCAGATCCTGCCCAAGGACAGCTCCAATCCGCGCGTGCTGCTGAACGAGTGGGGACTGTCCCTCCACCTCGAGTCGCAGCGCGGGGCAGAGAACCGGCAGGTGCTGGTGGACTTCGGCTGGTCGCCGCAGGCGCTGCTCCACAACATGGACATCCTGCGCGTGGACCCCGCGAGGCTCGACGCGCTCGTCCTTTCGCACGGGCACTACGATCACTTCGGCGGCATGGTCGGGTTCCTCCAGGCCAATCGGGGCAAGCTCAAGCAGGGACTGCCGTTCTACCTGGGCGGGGAGGAGTGCTTCTGCACGCGGGAGGCCGGCATCGGCGACGCCTCCGGCAACTTCGGTGCGCTCGACCGCAAGGCCATCGACGACGCAGGCCTCAGGATCCTGTTCGCCGAGCGGCCCACGGTGGTCGGGGACCACGGCTTCACGACCGGCTTCATTCCGCGGGCGACGTTCGAGCGCGTGCTGTCGCCAACGCGCATGAAGCCGGGCGTGCAGGACGGGGTCGGCTGCTTCCCGGACCGCCTGGCGGAGGAGAAGCGCAACGTCGCCATCGTCCCGGACGACTTCCAGCACGAGCAGGCCACTTGCTACAACGTGCGCGGCAAGGGGCTGGTGGTGATGACCTCGTGCGGCCACCGCGGGGTGGCGAACTCCGTGCGCGGCGCGATGAAGGTGTCGGGAGTGAACAAGGTCCACGCCGTGCTGGGCGGCTTCCATCTCGCGCCCCATGCCCCGGAGTACCAGCGTGACACGGCGCTGGCGCTGAAGGACCTGAATCCGGATTTCGTCATTCCGATGCACTGCTCCGGCGAGACCTTCATCGCCATCGCCATGCAGGAGCTCGGGCCGAAGGTGATCCGGTCCTCGACCGGCACGCGCTTCGTGTTCGGCGCCTGAAGGCGCGTCAGAGACCGCGGGCCTTCGCGAGGGCGTCCAGCCGCAGCAGGTAGGGATCGCGGATGCCGCTCCTGGCGAGGCCCGCGAGGGTCTGGCGCAGGTAGTCCAGGCCGTTGCCGAGCTTGCCGCAGCCGGCCGACAGGCGCTCGATCACCTCGGTGTCGGGCAGCTTGCCCGCGTAGCCGGAGCGGCGGACGTGCACGACGAACGCGAGGGCCCGGAACTTGCCGTCCGGCCCGCTCGCCTGCACCCAGCGGGGCTCGTAGGAGCCGAGGAGCATCTCGCGCCGCCAGAGCAGGCGCAGGTCGAGCTCGACCTCGCGTTGCGGGAGCCGGTAGGCGACGCCGGTGCAGCGCCCGCCGCGCTCCAGTCCGAGCACCAGTCCCGGGCAGTCGGGCGTGCCGCGGTTGATCCGCGACCACAGGCAGAAGCTGCGGTGATAGCCGTGGACGGTCACCGGCTGCCGCTCGGCGTAGGACAGCACGGGGTTCCAGATCAGCGAGCCGTAGCCGAACAGCCACACGTCGGGCTGCCGATGGGGCGAGGCGAGGGTGGCCTGCAGCGAGGCCTCCAGCTCGTCCTCGGAGAGCAGCTCGTCGCGCAGCGGCCCGTGCTCGACGCTCTGCCGCAGCAGGTTGCTTTCCAGGGCGAGACGCGTCAGGCCGCCGATGGCGAGCGAGCCGTCGCCGGGGGTCGAATCCGCCGCCGCGGGCGGGGGAGGAGAAGCTTTCACCGCCGGGAATTGTACGGCACGCCTGCTAGCATCCCGATTCTCGCTCCCGTTCCTTGCCCGGAAGATCCCATGACCCGATTCGCCGCCGGCCAGGCAGTGTCCCGCATCGAGGACGCTGCGTTGCTGAAGGGCGTCGGCCGCTACGCGGACGACGTCCACCTCGCCCATGCCGCCCATGCCGTGATCCTGCGCTCGCCGCACGCGCATGCGCGCATCCTCGCCATCGACACGCGTGCCGCGGCCGCGATGCCCGGCGTCCTCGCGGTCCTGACCGGCCGCGATGCGCAAGCCGACGGCCTCGGCGTGATTCCCTGCCTCATCCCGGTCGTGAACCGCGACGGCACCGATCGCGCCGACACGCCGCGGCCGATCCTGGCGGTCGACCGCACGCGCCATGTCGGGGACCCGGTCGCCGTGGTCGTCGCGGAATCCTTCGCCCAGGCGAAGGACGCCGCCGAGGCGATCGTGGTCGATTACGAGCCGCTGCCTGCGATCGCCGATGTCCGCCGGGCGGTGGCGCCGGACGCCCCGCAGGTGTGGGACCACGTTTCCGGCAACGTAGCCTTCCACGTCGGCGCGGGCGAGAGCGAGGCGGCGGTCGCCGCGGCGTTCGCGCGCGCGGCGCACGTGACTCGCCTCGAGCTGGTCAACAACCGCATCGTCGCGAGCTCCATCGAGCCGCGCGCCGCGCTCGCCGACTACGAGCCGGAAACCGGACGCTCCATCCTGTACACGCCGACCCAGGGGCCGCACGTGGTGTACGAGCAGCTCGCCGACACCGTCCTCAAGACCGGGCGCGACCAGCTGCGCGTGGTGTCCGGCAACGTCGGTGGCGCGTTCGGGATGAAGATCTTCCTGCATCCCGAGCAGCCCATCGTGGTGTGGGCGTCGCGCCGCCTGAAGCGCTCGGTGCGCTGGAATGCGGAGCGCGGCGAGGCGTTCCTGTCCGACGTGCAGGGCCGGGACAACCACTCGGTCGCCGAGCTGGCGCTGGATGCCGACGGCCGGTTTCTCGCGCTGCGCGTCGCCACCCTCGCCAACATGGGGGCCTACCTGTCCAACTACGCGCCCTACATTCCGCAGCTCGCGGTGTACATGCTGTCGGGCACCTACCGCATTCCCGCGATCCACATCGATATCCGCGGCGTGCTCACCAATACCGTGCCCGTCGACGCCTACCGCGGCGCGGGCCGACCGGAAGCGATCTACCTGGTCGAGCGCGTGGTCGACGTTGCCGCGCGCGAGCTCGGCCTTCCGCCCGACGAGATCCGCCGGCGCAACTTCGTGAAGCCGGCGGACATGCCTTACCGCACGCCGGTGGAGAGCCTCTACGACTCCGGCGACTTCGAGGCGGCCATGAACCGCTGCCTGGCGCGCGCCGACTGGGACGGTTTTCCGCTGCGTCGCCAGGAGGCGAGACGCCGCGGCCGGCTGCGCGGCATCGGGCTGGCGATGTACATCGAGCGCTGCGGCGGCGGCAGCGGCGACACGATCAGGGTGCGGATCGACGAGCGCGGCGCCGTCGAGGTCTACTCGGGCATGCAGGACAACGGGCAGGGCCACGTGACCACCTTCGTGCAGCTCCTGTCGGAAAAGCTCGGCATCGACGCCGAGCGCATCCGCGTGATCCAGGGCGACACCGACGTGGTGCCCTCGGGCATGACCGGAGGCAGCCGCTTTCTCGCCATCGGCGGCGTGGCGGCGCAGGCCGCGGCGGGAGAAGCGGTGGAGCACGGTCTGCCCCATGCCGCGGCACTGCTGGAGGCCGCGCCGGGCGACATCGAGTACCGCGACGGCGAGTACCGCATCGTCGGCACCGACCGCAAGGTTTCGCTCGGCGAGGTCGCCGCGCGCGCGGGCGGCCTGGAGGCAACGCACACGCGCAACCCCGACGCGTTCACCTACCCCAACGGCTGCCACGTCTGCGAGGTCGAGATCGATGCGGAGACCGGCGAGACCGTGATCGCGCGTTACACCATCGTCGACGACTTCGGCCGCGCCATCAATCCGCTGCTGCTGGAGGGACAGGTGCACGGCGGCACCGTGCAGGGCATCGGCCAGGCGCTGCTCGAGCACGGGCTGTACGACCCGGACACGGCGCAGCTCGTGACCGGCTCGTTCATGGACTACGCGATGCCGCACGCGGACGACGTGCCCAGCTTCGACTGCGGCTTCCACCACGTGCCGTGCACGTCGAATCCGCTCGGCGTGAAGGGCGCGGGCGAGGCCGGCGCGGTAGGCGCGCCGCCGGCGGTGATCAACGCCGTCGTGGACGCGCTGCAGCCGGTGACGGGGCTGAAGCACGTCGACATGCCGGCCACGCGCGAGAAGGTGTGGCGGGCGCTGGAGGCCGCGCGATGAGCGTGAACCTGGCCGACTGGCTTGGCCGCACCGAGACGCTCGCCGACGTCGTCACGGCTACGCCGTACGCGGGTCTCGCCGCTACGCTCGACCGCGATCCGGCGCGGCCGGCGGACGGCACGGAACTGCCCGCGCTGTGGCACTGGCTCTATTTTCTGCCGCTGGCGCGCCAATCCGAGATCGGCCCCGACGGGCATCCGAAGCGGGGCGGCTTCCTGCCGCCGGTGCCGCTGCCGCGGCGCATGTGGGCGGGCAGCCAGCTCGAGTTCCACCGGCCGCTGCGCGTCGGCGACCGCATCGAGCGCGCGTCGGTCATCGAAGGCGTAGAGGAGAAATCCGGCCGCAGCGGCACGCTGGTGTTCGTGAAGGTCCGTCATCGCATCTTCGCCAACGGCGAGCGCGAGCCCGCGATCACCGAGGTGCACGACATCGTTTACCGCGACGCGCCCAAGCCCGGCGACCCGGTCCCGCCGCCGCAACCCGCGCCCGCCAACCCTGCTTGGGAGAAACGCTGGGCGCCGGACGATGTGCTGCTGTTCCGCTACTCCGCGCTCACGTTCAACGGCCATCGCATCCACTACGACCGGCGCTACGTCACCGAGGTGGAGGGCTATCCGGGGCTGATCGTCCACGGCCCGCTGATCGCCACGCTGCTGGTCGACCTGCTGCGCTGGCAGCGGCCGGAGGCGCGGATCGCGGCGTTCCGGTTCCGCGCCGTGCGGCCGACGTTCGACCTGCATCCGTTCCACGTTTGCGGCGATCCGTCGGCGGACGGGCGTACGGTGAGGCTCTTCGGCCGCGATCACGAGGGGTGGCTGACCATGGATGCCACTGCCGAGCTCGCATGAGCGCCGCCGGGCCGCCCCAAGGCGCTCGTCCCGAGCGCGCCGTGGGCGCGAGGGTAAGCCATTGAGCGCCGCCGGGCCGCCCCAAGGCGCTCGTTCCGAGCGCGCCGTGGGCGCGAGGGTAGTCCGTTGAGGCCGCTGGCCGGCATCACCGTCGTAACGCTCGAGCACGCCATCGCCGCGCCATTCGCGACGCGGCAGCTCGCCGACCTCGGCGCGCGTGTCATCAAGATCGAGCGCCCGGGCGCCGGCGACTTCGCGCGCGGCTACGACGCGCGGGTGCGCGGCCTCGCGTCGCATTTCGTATGGACCAACCGCTCCAAGGAAAGCCTCACGCTGGACGTGAAGCACCCCGAGGCGCGCGCGGTCCTGGCGAAGCTCGTCGCCCAGGCCGATGTCCTGGTGCAGAACCTCGCGCCGGGCGCGGCGGCGCGCCTTGGACTGTCGTACGAGGCGCTCGCGCCGGCGCATCCGCGCCTCTTGGTGTGCGACATCTCAGGCTATGGTGGCGACGGTCCGTACCGCGAGAAGAAGGCCTACGACCTCCTGATCCAGAGCGAGGCCGGTTTCCTCTCCGTCACCGGCACGTCGGAGACGCCGAGCAAGGCCGGGCCCTCGATCGCCGACATCGCGGCCGGCATGTACGCGTACTCGAGCGTTCTCGCCGCGTTGATCGAGCGCGGGCGCACCGGACGCGGCCGGCGCATCGACGTGTCGCTGCTCGAGTCGCTGGTCGAATGGATGAGCTTTCCGCTCTATTACGCCTTCGAGGGCCAGCCGCCGCCCCTGCGCACCGGGGCGAGCCACGCGACCATCTATCCCTACGGCCCGTTTCCCGCGGGCGACGGCGGCACGGTGATGCTCGGGCTGCAGAACGAGCGCGAGTGGGCCGTGTTCTGCGAGCAGGTACTGCAACGGCCGGCGCTGGCCGGCGATGCGCGCTTCGCCGGCAATGCGCAACGCGTGGCCTCGCGAGCGGCGCTGCGCGAAATCATCTCGGAGGCCTTCGCGGGACTCACCACCGCGCAGGTGATCGAACGCCTGGAGGCGGCGCAGATTGCCAACGCCCGGGTGAACGACATGGCCGACGTTTGGGCGCATCCCCAGCTGCGCGCGCGCGACCGCTGGCGCGAGGTCGACACGCCCGCCGGCCGCGTTCCGGCGCTGCTGCCGCCGGCGACGAGCGGCGGCGACCCGCCGCGCATGGACGCTGTGCCCGCGCTCGGGCAGCACACCGACGCGATCCTCGCGGAGCTGGGCTACTCGCCCGAACGCGTCGCCGCGCTCCGCGAAGCCGGCGTGGTGTGAACCACGCGCCGACGGGTTGCCGTCGCTCGCCGCTTCGTCTTTGCCCCTGCGTCTCCATGGTTCATTCGTCGGACCGCAGTATCTGAAACGTCGCGCTCGACCGCGCGATGCGTTCCCCGCCGTGGTAGATGAAGCAGTTCACGAACGCCACGCGGGTGCCGGGGCGCATCACGTCCACGTGCGCCTCGATCCAGTCGCCGACGGTGGCGTTGCCGGCGAAGTCGATGGAAAGATTCACCGTGACGAGCTTCCGCGGCGTGCTGCTGGCGAGGCTGGCCGCGTGGCCCATGGCGAAGTCCGCCAGGGTGCAGATCATGCCGCCGTGCACGATGCCGCGGCGGTTGCGGTGCTTCTCGGCGACTACGAAGCCGATGCGATGGCTTGCGTCGTCGCGAAACTCGTAGAGCGGTCCGACCAGCTCGTGGAAGTTGCTGGTCGATTCCAGCATCACGAAACCGGGCGGGACGGCGTTCTTCTCGGTCATGTGCGGCTCACTCGGATGATGACGAGCCGCGCCGCGCCGTCGCCGGCGGCGAACGCGACATCGGTCGCGGGTGCTTCATCCACGATCACGGCGTCGTCGCCCTCGAGCGTGGCGGTGCCCCAGGAGCCGTAGGCCGTCACCGGCCCGGCGGGGCACCAGGCGATCAACGTCTCGTGCGCAGGCTTGCGGACCATCGCGGGCGTATCCCCGAGCGAGGCGATCTCGACGGACGCCGCACAGCGCCCGCGCCGCGTCATCACGTTGAGCACCTCGGCGGTGCCGTCGATGAGCTCGCACCGCACGTCCCAGTCGCCGCGGAAGGCGAACGGAGCGAGCGGTGCGTCCACGCGATGCGCGAACTCCGCGCCGTCGCCGCGACAGTGCAGCACTACGCCAGCGCCCGCGACCAGCATGAACTGCCGGTCGAGCCCGGGCAGGTGCGAAAAGGCTCCGCTCGCAGCGATGGTCGGTCGGGAGACGTGCCAGTCGACGGAGTCGTAGCCGGCGCCCTCGGGCGAGGCCGCGATCAGGCGCGAGACGCCGCCGCCGTTCTTCCAGGGCTGGACCGGCGCGTCCTCGCCTCGCTGGATTCTCATGCCGTCGCCAGGCGGCTCATGCCGCCCGCGCGGCGGCGGCGGGCGACCGGAAGGCCGCTAGCAGCTCGGCCTCCTTCGCCTTCGCCGCCTCGACGTGCCGGTGCTTCACGTGGCCGTAACCGCGGATCTCCTCGGGGATCGAGGCGATCGCGACCGCCGTGGCGTGATTCGCGCGGTCGAGCCTGGCCAGCAGCTCGTCGATGGTGCGCTCGTAGTCGACGACGAGCTGGCGCTCCATGCGGCGCTCGGCGGTGCGTCCGAAGACATCGAGCATCGACCCGCGCAGGCCCTTGAACTTCGCCAGCCATGCGAAGGCGCTCATCATCCACGGACCGTACTCGCGCTTCTGCGCGATGCCCGTCACCGGGTCGGGCTTGGCGAGCAGCGGCGGGGCCAGGTGGAACTTGAGCCTGTAGTCGCCTTCGAACGTGGCTTCCAGGCGCTGCCGGAATTCCGGCCGCGTGTACAGCCGCGCGACCTCGTACTCGTCCTTGATGGCGAGCAGCTTGTAGTAGTAGCGCGCCACCGCCTCGGCGAGGGCCGAGCTCCCCGGCACGCGCTGCGCCTCCGCCTCGCGCACGCGGTCCACGAGCCTGCGATAGCGCTCGGCATACGCCGCGTCCTGGTAGTCGGTGAGGTCGGCAACGCGCTTCGCCACGATCTCGTCCAGCATGCGGGCGATCGGCGCGGCGAACGGGATGACCGCGGCGGGAGTCGCGAGCCTTTCGACCCCGACCGGATCGTGCGCCGCATGCCGCCCCCAGCGGAATGCCTTGAGGTTCGCCTCGACCGACACGCCGTTCAGCTCGATGGCGCGCTCGACGGCGTGGCGCGAAATCGGGATCAGTCCCTGCTGCCACGCAAAGCCCACCAGAAAGAGGTTCGCGTTGATGGCGTCGCCCATGAGCTGCAGCGCGAGGCGGGAGGCGTCGGTGAACGCGCAGCGGTTCGCGCCGGCGGCATCGCGCAGCGCCTGCTCCATGCGCGCTTCGGGATAGGTCCAGTCCGGGTTGCGCGTGAAGTCGGCGGTCGGCGTCTGCGTGCTGCTCGCCACCACGCGCGTGACGCCCTGGTGAATCTTCGAGAGCGCCTCGGCGCCCACGGTGGTGACGAGGTCCCCGCCGATCACCGCATGCGCACCGCCGGTGGCGAGGCGCGGCGCGTGCAGCTGCTCCGGATGCTCGGCGATGCGGATGAACGACAGCACCGCGCCGTTCTTCTGCGCGAGGCCCGCCATGTCGAGCGTGGTCACGCCCTTGCCTTCCAGGTGCGCGGCCATGCCGAGGACCTGGCCGATGGTGACCACGCCCGTGCCGCCAATGCCGGTGACGAGCAGGCCGTAGGGCTCCATCACGGCAGGCAGCTCCGGTTCGGGCAGCGCCGGCAGGCCGTCCTCGCTCACCGCCGCCGCCTTGCCCTTGCGCGGCCGACCGCCCTCGACGGTCACGAAGCTCGGGCAGAAGCCCTTCACGCAGGAGAAGTCCTTGTTGCACGCGCTCTGGTTGATCTGGCGCTTGCGGCCGTACTCGGTTTCCAGCGGCTCGACCGACACGCAGTTCGACTTCACGCCGCAGTCGCCGCAGCCTTCGCACACCGCCTCGTTGATGAACGCGCGCTTCTGCGGATCCGGGAAGGTGCCGCGCTTGCGGCGGCGGCGCTTCTCCGCCGCGCAGGTCTGGTCGTAGATGATCGCGGTGACGCCCGGCACCTCGCGCAGCTCGCGCTGCACGCGGTCGAGCTCGTCGCGGTGGAAAACGGTCACGCCGGGCGCGAATCCGGCATCCGACGGGTACTTGTCCGGCTCGTCGCTAACCACGACGATGCGGCCGACGCCCTCGGCGGCGAGCTGGCGGCTGATCTGCGGCACCGACAGCGGGCCGTCGTGGTGCTGCCCGCCGGTCATCGCGACGGCATCGTTGAAAAGGATCTTGTAGGTGATCGGCACCTTTGCAGCCACCGCGGCGCGGATGGCAAGGAGGCCCGAGTGGAAGTACGTGCCGTCGCCCAGATTGGCGAAGATGTGCGTCTCGTCGGTGAACGGCGCCTGTCCGAGCCACGCGGCGCCCTCGCCCCCCATGTGGCTGAACGTGGCGGTCGAGCGGTCCATCCACTGCACCATGTAGTGGCAGCCGATGCCGGCCAGCGCGCGGCTGCCCTCGGGCACGCGCGTCGAGGTGTTGTGCGGGCAGCCGGAGCAGAAGTACGGAATGCGCTGGATCGGGATCACCGGCTTCGCCAGCGCCTTCTCCTTCGCCTCCAGGAACGCGAGGCGCGCCTTCATCCGGTCGGAGGTGTGGAAGCGGCCGATGCGCTCGGCGATGACGCGCGCAACCAGCGCCGGGGTGAGCTCGCCGGTGGTCGGCAGCAGCATGCGCGACTGCGGGACGTCCCACTCGCCGTGCGAGTCGAACTTGCCGACGATGCGCGGGCGTTGCGCGTCGGGCAGGTTGTAGAGCTGCTCCTTGAGCTGGTACTCGACCAGCTGGCGCTTTTCCTCGATGACCACCACCTCNTCGAGGCCGCGGCAGAACGCGGCGANGTGNGTCGGCTCGAGCGGCCAGGGCATGGTNACGCGGAAGAGNTTCACGCCGATCTCGGCGGCGTGGCGCTCGTCGATGCCGAGGTCGTCCAGCGCCTGGCGCACGTCGTTGTAGGCCTTGCCGGTGGTGACGATGCCCAGGCGCGCGTTCTGGCTCTCCCACACCGCGTGGTTGAGCCGGTTCACGCGCGCATAGGCCATCGCCGCGAACAGCTTGTGGTGGTAGAGGCGCTTTTCCTGCTCGATGAAGCCGAGGTATTCCGGCCAGCGGATGTGCAGCCCGCCCGGCGGCATCTCGAAGTCGTCGGGCAGCACGCTCGTCACGCGCGCCGGATCGACGTACACGGAGGCTGAGCCCTCGACGATGTCGGTCACGCACTTCATCGCCACCCAGCAGCCCGAGTAGCGGCTCATGGCGAGGCCGTGCAGGCCNAGGTCGAGATACTCCTGCACCGACGAGGGCGACAGCACGGGAATGCCNACCGCCTTCCAGATGAAGTCCGACTGCGCNGCCTGGGTGGAGGACTTCGCCCCGTGGTCGTCGCCTGCCAGCGCGAGCACGCCGCCATGCGGGCTGGTGCCGGCGGCATTGGCGTGNCGGAAGACGTCGCCGCAGCGGTCCACCCCGGGGCCCTTGCCGTACCAGATGCCGAAGACGCCGTCGTANCGGGCGCCCTGGAAGAGATTGAGCTGCTGCGTGCCCCAGATGGCGGTGGCGGCGAGGTCCTCGTTGACCCCGGGCTGGAAACGGATGTGATGCGCGTCGAGGTGCTTCCTCGCCTTGGCGAGCTGCTGGTCGTAGGCGCCGAGCGGCGAGCCGCGGTAGCCGGAGACGTAGCCCGCGGTATTGAGGCCGGCGAGCTCGTCGCGC
>Ga0031656_10000566_pt1 | contig 12968 bp, 10 predicted proteins | sample FrelakmetDIP11DI_FD_55080 | JGI IMG/M metagenome (GOLD analysis project Ga0031656, IMG submission 55080) | Freshwater lake sediment microbial communities from the University of Notre Dame, USA, for methane emissions studies - DIP11 DI | ecosystem: Environmental > Aquatic > Freshwater > Lake >... | reverse complement strand
CGCATACCGCCGTGCCCGTGGATCTGCGAAGGTACGCTTGCGTTTGAAAAGCGGCATACCCGTCGAGAGGCGGGGACGCAAAGCCACCGGTCCTCGGGCAGCGATGCCACGGACAGCGGGGTTGCCAGCGCTGACCCGCAGCCCGCTGCAGGGTCTTCCGCTCGTGCCTCCGCGAGGACCGCTGATGACGCGTCGTTGGCGGAGAAATCGAGATGCACACGAGCACACGAAGGTCAGCGAACTTTACCCTCGCCCTGGTAACGAGCTGCCTGATGCTCGTGGCCGGCTGCAAGGAGGACGAGCGCAGCGGCGAAGGCGCTGGGGACAGCGCTACATCCCCCGGCGGAGTCAATCCGGCGCCGACCCCGACGCCCACCGCGTCCAATCGTGCCCCGACGATCACCGGCTCGGCGCCGAACAAGGTCAACCTCGGTCAACAGCTCGACTTCCGACCGACTGCCAGTGATGCGGACGGCGACCCGCTGACGTTCTCGGCGACCAACATCCCCAGCTGGGTCGTCTTCGATTCCGGCACGGGCCGGCTCACGGGCACCCCGACCGCGACCGACGTCGCGAGCTACAGCCGCATCGGGATCACGGTGAGCGACGGCAAGGCATCCGCCACGCTGACCATCGCCAGGCTCGACGTGGTGCAGAGCTCCGGAGGGACGGCTACCCTCAACTGGGTGCCGCCGACAGTGAACGCCGACGGCACCCCGCTCACCGATCTCGCGGGCTACACGATTCGTTATGGCACGAATCCTGGGACGCTCGACCAGATCATCGAGATCAGGAACCCGGGCCTCACCACCTACGTCGTGGAGAACCTGGCGCCGGCCACTTGGTACTTCGCCATTAGCTCGGTGAACTCCGAGGGCGTCGAGAGCCAGACGACTGGCGTGGCGTGGACGCAGATCGGCTGACCCGGGCGCTGCGGACGACCGTCNCGACATCGCGGTTTTTCGCATGCGCACATGGCGAAGCCCGTCGCGTCATTCTGATCGATCCTTCCCCATGAGCCGTCGACGGCTCGGGCATTTGGGCCTCAGTCAATGAGGCTACAAGATCCAAATCGAGGCTTTCACGCATCCGGCGCCAACAATTCTGACGCGGGGTAGGACGGGCCAGGGCCGGATGGTGGTCGGCGGTCAGTGCGATCCGATCCTCCACCGCGCAAACCCACCTGCGCCGCCCATAGTCCTCGTATCAATTATGAAAGCGAGCACCGCGCGGCGGCGAGCTCCAGCCAGTTCCGCTGGCACATCAAATCAACTAGTCTGAACAGACTATCCCAGCCGGCACGCCATGAGTAGAAGTCAGAATGGAAACCCAACCAAACCAAAGACTTACCAAGGAAGCGAGCTTTCAGAACCGTCGCGTTATCGCAAAACACGATGGTCATGCGGAAGCGCGTGACAGATTTTACTACCTCACAGAGCGTGCAGTTGCCGACTACCGGTCTCATCTTGAAGCTGTTTCAGCAAAGTCGGTTCTAGTCGTCGGCTGCTCTGAGGGCGGCGTAACGCCGCTGGCGCGGAAAGGGGCAATTGTGGTTGGCATCGACATTTCCGATGCCGCCATTGCCAAGCTCACCGACGCAATCGCAAAGGAAGGCTTGGCCGAGCGCGCCACTGCGCGCGTCATGGATGCCCACAATCTTGATCTACCGGATGACAGCCTCGACATCATCTGCTGCTCCGGCGTACTACACCATCTTGATATCGAGAGAGCGGCGCGATCTTGGGCGAGAGCCCTCAAGCGGACCGGGTACGCGGTCATGCTCGAGCCAATGGCCTTGAATCCATTGATTGCGCTATACAGGAGACTAACTCCGTCAATGCGCACCGAGGACGAGCATCCTCTACGCCCGAAGGATTTTCGAATTCTCCGTGACTATTTTGAATCGGTTGAAGTCCGCGGTTACGTCCTAACTTCACTCGCGTCCCTCATTTGGGCGTTTCTTCCCAACGTCTGGTCTCTGAAGGAGCGGTCGCAACGTCTGCTTGAAGCTCTGGATGATTGGCTACTGAGAGCCTTCCCAACGCTGACCTACATCTGCTGGACGTCGGTGATTGTGCTTGCAGCTCCCCGCAAGACGGAGAAGTGAGCGCAAGAACAGTTAGCATGACCGCGTGGGCCGCACGATGAAATAGCATACCGTCGGGGGTATCCACTGCCGGCGCGTCGTGAGCGTCTTGCTAGTGCAGGGTACGAATTACGATAGGCTTCTCGGCGCCACAAGTGCACACGTCAAACAGTGAGACCAAGGCTCAGCACCTTGTCGGAGCTAGATAGTAGTGGATTTTGCCCGCAACCTTAAGCATTAGCGCATGTTTGACTAGTCCTCGAATCTGAAACGGACGATATCGGAACGACGGATATCGTTCTTGGAGGCCCGACTTCGAGAANAGTTCCAGCCAGCCGCGCTCTGATTGAAAACAGACGCCTACGCCCGCTGTGTTGGCGTGCCTGCCAACCAGCCTGGCAATCGCAGGCGTTTCTATTGATGTAAGACGATAGATAAGCCAGGAAGAGATGTTTGTGTCACCGATGCCTTGGTATCGATTTTCGCCGACGCAAAGCAGACCGCCATCATTTAGCGCTGAACAACAGACTTGCAGCGCGCTGATGATGTTCCGTCGAGACTCCTGATAGGTGCGTCCTACCAAGTGGTGCAGCATCCAGTTGATGGAAATCAAATCAAACCGGCGCCCCGGCACTAGTGTGCGCAAGTCGAATATGCTCCCTTCCAGTAGCGTCTTTCGTTCACTCACCGTGTTCTGCGCCAACAAATGACGGGAAACATCGATGACTGTGGAGGTCCAATTTGGAAATTCCCCCAATACCGCATCGGTAAATGAGCCATTACCGCCGCCGGCGTCCAGCATTCGCACAGGTCGCGCGCCAAAATGCCGATTCAGCACGGCTACCTTTGCAGCAAACTCCGCCGGCGAGTGATACTCGGTATCGAACGTGGCGTTTTGCGCCTCCGAGAGCACCCGTTGTTCTATGTTCGATGACATTCGTTCCGTCCGTTGCTTGATGTAGTCTTTCTAGCCGAATTTGCCGGCCGGATCCACGCGATTCCGCCGGCACCGCCAGCGTCTGCTATCTGGCAGACGGGATGTGCGGTCAACGATGGACTTTCTTAACGTAATATGCACCTCATCGCATAGTTCCCGTGCGGCATGTCACATGATCGATGCCCCGCACCGCGCCGGCGGCCAACCGGCGGCGCCGGCGCGCTACATTCGTTCATTCGGTACTATGGCCGCATGAGCGGACGTGACCTGAGTTGGACCCCTTGGAGCATGATCGGAGACGACTGAAGAATGATTAGCATACGTCAGTGGGCGATTATCTCTGTTGTGCCGCTCCTCGGCATGCTGCCGCCCGGGTCCGCATGGGGGACGGAGGAACCGAGCGCACCGCCAGACGATTTGGTCGTAACGTGCGGCGCTCCGCCACCGGGCCATCTAATTCGAGGCAGGCGCGACTATCGCGATGGCAACCTGAACAGCGTGAATCAGCGCGATTTCCTCTCTATGGAACGAGTCCATCTCCGTCCGGCCAGAGCGCGTGTCAGTTCGGGCAAGAATCTTGACTGGGACGTGATGAACAACTTGCACTTCATCCTTTCCAAGGTTCCGAACCACGAGCCTGCACTTCGCGTTCTGATCGACTGGGATTTGATGGGCGGCCGACATCACAGTCAGGAGTTCGCGGCGCCGGTCTGCTACCTTGTTTGGGCAGCTCAATTCGCGCCTGATGACGTGGTGGTCTGGAACTTCGGTGGCTTCTACTTTCAGCGCAAGGGGGACACGCTCCGCGCCATGCAGTGGTGGCAGCAAACTCTGCTCATTGATCCGTCGAATCCGGACGTTCACTACGCGCTCGGACTAATCGCATTCGAGAGCGGCGACTACCAGCAGGCGCGGTCCCACGCCCAGGCCGCCTACGCTGGTGGCTATCCGCTGCCGGCGCTGCGCGACAAGCTGAAGTCCGCTGACCAGTGGCAGGAGCCGCCTGCCGTGGCCGCCCCGCATGGGCAGTGATCTGTGCCCAATCTGCCTGGCATCACCTGTGGCGCGGGCGCCCCAACGTCTTTCGTAACGCGCCGATGCTGACCGCCGCGTTTTTCGTGCTGCTGTACCTGGCGGGCTGCCTGATCGCACTCGTCCGGGGCCCCATTTACGGACTCATGACGTACGTTCTGGTGCTCTACGTCAGCCCATCGGACCGCTGGTGGGGCAAGGGCCTGCTGGCTGATATCCGTTGGGCAATGATCGCTGCGGTGATCACCATGATCGCGCTCTTGCTTCACCGCACCAAGCCGCCGCCGCTACCGTTCCTCAGACAGCCAATGGTGCTGGGGCTGATCTTGTTCGTCACCTGGGTGAGTATCCAGAGCTTCTGGGCGCTGGAGCCGGAATCGCACAATTCACTGCTGGTCTATTACGTGAAAATCGTGGTCGCGGCATACCTGATCTACCGGTGTCTCGATTCCACCGAGCACGCGAAGCTATTCCTGTGGGCCCACGTGCTCGGGTGCATTTACCTCGGCTGGGTTGTGCACACGACCCACACGGGAGGGCGCTTCGACAACTTCGGCGGCGCGGGGATCGGCGATAGCAACGCCGGGGCACTGGCGATCGTGACCGGCGTGCTCTCGGCGGGCGCGCTGTTTCTCGCCAGCGGAACGGGCGCCCGGCTGGTGCTGGTCGTGACAGCTCCGCTCATGGTCAATGCGATCATCGCGACGACGAGCCGAAGCGCCTTCCTGGCGTTGCTGGCCGGTGGACTCGTGTTCAATCTATTTGCGCCGCGCCAGTTCCGCCGCTGGGTATTCGGGCTGTCCATCTTCGCATTCGGCGGGTTCCTGTTCCTCGCCAATCCCGACTACTGGGGCCGGATCGAGTCAATTCAGCACAAGGGCGCGCAGGTCGAGGGCGTGGACACCGGTCACAAGCGGCTGGTGCTCGCTCAGGCGCAGTTCGAGATGTCGCGCGAATACCCTCTCGGCTGTGGATCGCGGTGCACCGACATGCTGAGTCCGCTCTACCTCCCGGAGACGCAACTCGCCGCCACCACCGGCAGGCGATCGTCACACAATACGTTCCTCACCATGCTGGTCGAGCAGGGCATCCCGGGGGCGATCCTGTACCTCGGCATGGTCGGGTGGATCATTTCCTTCCTGCGATCGGCGTCGCGGCCCGTCTCGACGTCGCCCAACGAGGCGACGCTGCTTATCCCTGCCGTGGCGGGCAGCCTGGTCGCGATCCTGGTCGGCGACCTGTTCGTGCAGTATCCGAAATTCGAGATCCGGTTCTGGTTCCTGACGCTGGGGATGGTGCTACTCGGCATGGTGACGGCCCGCAGTGTTGCGACGGACCCTGCGCCGACAGCGGCAACGGGCACGACCAAGCCGGTCGTGAACGGAATCCCGGCAAGGCGCGCGTAAGGCCTGACGATACGCGGACCGCGGCGACCTCGACGATCACCGCCGGCGGCCTGCGAACATGAGCAGCGATGATCACCAGAAGAGAAAGGCTCGAGAAAGCCTACAAGCACCTGCGCAACCTGGCGGTCGGCCGTCGCGGGAACGCGATCCCGGTGCTCATCTTCGGCGAGCAGCGGTCCGGCACCAACATGCTGCTCGATTGCTTCAGGCTCTCGCCAAGGACCGCAATCTACAACGAGACGGACGTTGACGCGTTCGTCGACTACGAGCTGCGCGACCTCGGCGTCATCGCCGACCTGGTGCGGCGTTCCCCTGCGTCGCACGTCGTGCTCAAGCCGACCGCCGATGGCAACCGCGCGAGCGAGATCCTCGACGCGCTCAAGGGTTCGCGTGGCGTCTGGATCTACCGGCGGTACCAGGACGCGGTCACCTCGGCCCTGGCACTGTTCCGCGAGACCAGCCTCGAATACCTGCAGAAGATCGCGACTGGTGCACCCAACGCACGTTGGCGCGCCCTCAACCTGTCTGCTGAGGACATCGCGTTGGTCGACGCACACCTTGCCCGCGGGATCTCGGAGGCGTCGGCGCGGGCCCTGATCTGGTACATACGCAACGGCTTCTACTTCCGGCTGGGACTGGACCGTCGATCCGACGTGCTGCTGATCAACTACGAGGAACTCGTAGGCGATCCGGCCGCCGTGGTGGCGCGCACGTTCGACTTCGTCGGCCTGGACTTCGAACAGCGCTACGTGACACGAGTGTTCGGCAGTTCCGTGGGGCGGCGGCCGACTCCGGACCTAGGCCCCGACATCGCCGCCCTGTGCGACAGATTGATGGAGCGGTTTGCGCGACGCTCCGCATGACCAGGGACCGATCCTCGTGAGTCCACCGCTTCACCTCGAGACCGTCACGAACGCGGCGGCGTTCGCCGCGCTGCAACCGCATTGGTCGCAGCTCGTCGAGCGTGCCGCGAATGCCAGCACCTTCCTGACGCCGGAATGGCTGCTGTCGTGGTGGGAGGCTTACCAGCCGCCGGCACAGCTGCACATCCTGACCGTCCGCCGGGGCGACGAGCTCGTCGGCGTCGCCCCCCTGATGATCGTCCGGGAGAAGCGCCTCGCCATCCCGGTGCGCTGCCTGAGATTCATCGGGGACGGCAGCAGCGAGACCGACCACATGGACTTCGTGCTGCGGGAGGATCTGCAGGACCCTGTTCGAGCAGCGCTGCTCGACGCCATGGAGTCCCTGCCCTGGGACCTCGCGGTGTTCAGCAACGTCCCGGAGCAGTCGGCTTCGGCGCCGCAATTGATGGCGTGGGCGGAACGCCTGCGATACCGGCGGGAGCAACTCCCGGTCGCCTGCCCGGTGCGTACCCTGCCGGATTCTTACGAGGCCCTTCTCGCGACGATGCCGTCGCGCTTCCGGACTTCGGTGCGCTCGACACGGCGCAAGCTCTCCGCCGCCCACCTGCTTGAATTCGGCCTGCACGATGATCCGGCCGGGTTCCCGGATGCGCTGGACACGCTGTTCGTTAACCACGAGTCGCGCTGGCGAGCCCGCGGACAGTCCGGTGTGTTCGTCAACGAGCGGCGGCGGGATTTCTACCGTCGACTCACACAGCGCTTGCACGAGCGGGGTGCCCTGCGCTTCTTCTTCCTGCGGCTCGACGGTCGCATCGTTGCGCAGGAGTATTGCTTCGCGCACGACGGCATCGTCTACCTGCTTCAGGAGGGTTTCGACTTTGAACTCTCCAGGCAGAACGTGGGCAATGCCCTGCGGGGCCACGTGTTCGAGTACCTGATTTCGCAGCGCTATCGCGCCTATGATTTCCTCGCGGGTGTCAGCCGCCACAAGCTCAACTGGGCCGATGCCACGCCCAACGACGTGACCGTGACCATCGGTCGATCGAACCTGCGGGGCTGGCTCGGCTTCCAGGCGCCCCGTATCGTCGAGGCCCTGAAGGACCGGCTGCGCCCGCTGCGCGATCGCTTGCGGCGTTTCTCGGCCGGCAACGTGCCGGATGCTGCACCTGAGCATCCCGAATCATGACGCGCACGCCAGTGGTGGTGCTGAACATACATTATTCGGGACTCGGCATCGCCCGGGGCCTGGCACCGCACGGCGTCCCTGTGTTCGGGCTGAGCGCCCACCCGGAGTTTCCCGGCAGTGCCTCTCGGTACTGTAGCTTTCACGAGGCGCCCGACTCGTTGCTCAACCCGAACGGTCTCGAGGACTTCCTGCTGCAATTCGCGCGTCGGTTCGACTTGCGCCCGATACTGTTTCCGACCCGCGACCACGACATCGAGTTCCTGCTGGCACGACGTACGAGCCTGGAGGGCTCCTACCTGATTCCCATGGCGCCCCGCGAAGTCATCGAGCGGGCCATGAACAAGGATCGTTGCTTCGAGGCGGCACGCGACTGCGGCATCGCCCTCCCACGCAGCCATACGGTGCGCAGTGGCGCGGAGATCCGCAACCTGCGCGGGGAGATCTCGCTGCCCGTCATCGTGAAGCCACTGTATGCGAAGCAATGGCGCAAGCCAGGCATCTGGGAGGCGGTAGGAAGGGAGAAAGCCGTCCAGATCGACGCCTGGGAGGAACTGGAGGCCTTCTATCGGAGGCTGGAGCCGATGGACCCCGTGGTCACCGTGCAGGAATACGTGCCGGGACCGGAGTCGAGCCTGGTGATTTTCGGCTCTTACTGTCGGCCGGGCGGAGACCTGCGCGCGCACTTCACGGCGCGGAAGCTCCTGCAGGTTCCACCATTGCGAGGCACGGGCGTGGTCGTCGAGGGGCGGCCGATCGAGGCCATCGTCGAGCCCAGCCGTCGATTGCTGCAGGCAATCGGCTTCAGCGGCCTGTCCGAGATCGAGTACAAGGTGCACGAGCGGACGGGCATCGCCTACCTGATCGAGATAAACCCGCGCCACTGGGATCAGCACAATCTCGGCACGGCCTGCGGCGTCAATCTGACCCTGGAGTGGTACAGGGATCTCACCGAGCCGGAGCGGCTGACACCTGGCAAACGTCCGGACGCGCCACCGCATCAAGGAACGGTCCCGGTCCGTTGGATCGCCGACCAGGAGTTCGCCCTGTATGCAGCCGCGGCGGTCGCCCGTCGCGGGCAGGCGCTCGCCGACCTTCGCGAACTGGTCCGCGGGCGCAAGTCGTATGCGGTCCTGGACTGGCGCGATCCGCGGCCGTCACTGCGCCAGTTGCGCAGCATCGCGCGCATCCTCGGTCGCGCGGCGGTCGCGCGGGCGCGGCGAGTAAGCAAGCGGAACTGAACGGAACCGCGAGGCACCCGCCCGCGCCAACTATGGTGCAGCCTGCAGCCCTGCGCATCCTGCTCAAACAGTGCTGAACTAAATTTCAGTCACCCCACTATCGTTGCAGGGATGCCTCATCCGCGCCGACCGAACCGCCCTTTAACCACCTCGCGTCCTTTGGCTACCACGTCCGAAGGGGAAGAATGCCAAAAAAAGTGTCCAAGGCGTTTCCAGTAGGGCTTCTCGAAGAGCTGTTTCGTGTAAGGATTTTTCGGCCAATCCGCTCTGTTCGCCGCCCCTCCCGCTAATGCACTTCTCAGAGACTCTTCAATCACCTGCACGGCCCGGTCCATCTCGGCCCGGGTGATGATGAGAGGTGGGATGATTCGGAAATTGACGCCTCCGAACCCATACGTGAGATGCACTCCCCTTCGCCGGCACCCGAACATGAAATCGTTGACCATGGCGGCGGATTGCTCACCATCACCTGGGACCAGATCGAATCCGATCATGAGGCCCTGTCCACGGACGTTCGCAATCGCCGGACATTTGTCCGACAGGGCTCTCAACGCACTCATGAAATATTCCCCCGATTCCCGCGCACGTTCCACAAGGCCCTCCTCTTGCACTATGTCAATGATCGCCGCGACCGCAGTCGCGGCGACGGGATCGGACTGATGGCTCGAGAGGTTCCAGAGACCCTTGGCAACCACGTCGTCTGCAATCTTGTCGGTGGCCAAGACGGCAGCGACAGGAAAACCGTTGCCAATCGACTTCGACATCGTGAGGATGTCTGGTTCAGCGTCATGATGCTCGATCGCAAACCACTTTCCAGTTCTTCCAAATCCCGTCTGAGCTTCGTCAACAATAAAGAGCGCACCATTCGCGTGCGCCAATTCGCGCAGTCGCTTCAAGTAGCCGCCAGGGGGGAACAACATGCCGCCGGCAGACAAAACCGGCTCGACGATCACCGCCGCGATGTTACTCCAGTCCCCAATCCAACTCTCGACATCAGCCAGACAGGCCAACTGGCAGTTCGCTCCAGCGGGTGTGGAAAAGCAACTCACGCACTGCGGCGTGATTGGAAGCCGTACACTTTCGGGAACCGTGGGCAACGAATCTCGCAGGCGGTGCGAGGCGAGACTGGAACAGCTTTTTGTCGCAACCGACGTACCATAGTAACCGCGAGAAAGTCCCATGATTCCGGTACGCCCCGTGTACGCCTTCGCGACTCGCAGCGCAAACTCATTGGCCTCCGTTCCGGTCGATAGAAAGATTGCCTTGTGCAACTGTCCGGGCGCCACTTGAGTCAGTTTATGGCCGGCCTCAAGCACCGCAGGGGACAGGAACTGTGTTCCGGTATGGAGCAGCGTCTTGATCTGGCCCACAATCCGATCAACAAATTTTGGATGGTTGTGTCCAAGCACGCAGCAGAACATCCCGGCGGCTAGATCCAGGAACTCCTTTCCGTCAGCGTCGTACAGAGTACAGCCTTGCGCCGTGACGATTACTTCGTCGGCATACGGCATTGCCATGAACACGTTTTCGCCGTACTTGCGCCACAATTCTTCGTTTACCGAGTTCATCGGCTCCAACCCTCCGCAGCTGCCACTGGTACTGACAGCAGTACCGGCGCATCAACTGCAACGTTCCATCGACACAAACCAGGCTCAGTCGAAAAATCTCGCGCCATCGTATTTTCCTTGAAACTCCTGAAGGCGAACGAGCGTCGCTCTAAGCAAGCACGCTCGGGCTGGTAACAGTCTATTTGGAGTGCACTTCAGATTCCTGCGAAATGGCTTACCATGCTAGCCGGAAGCGACGGAAATCTATAGGCTTTTTTCTGCGAACGAAGATGCATTGTTGATCGGAAAGTGTGAATCAGGGCACCTCCGACTGCGTCGCTTTAATGCAAATTCCGCGTATAGACGGGACGATTTGGTCGGATTTGACTATGGTAGAAGCATGAAGCGACGCGAGTTCCTGAGATCGGCGGTCGGCCTGGCGGGATCCTTGGTCCCTGCGATGTCTAATGCGAGTAAGGTGCCGTGCCCGCCAGAGCTGCTCGTTGCAACAGGAGGAGGCACCGCCAGAGGAGTGTGCGGCGTTGCACCGGGCGGCTCTAGTACAGGGGTTCCCGGTTGGGTTGCAGACCTCCCGATTAACTCTGGTTGGCAGCCCATCGCTGGCGGAGGCGGGTGGCCAGGACTCGAGCCTTGGCAGCGCGGCTCGCGTCTGATTGACGTGGCACCGGTGCCGAATCCGAGCTATCCGGGCTACGGAGGGTTCGACACCATAGTGCGCTCGTGGTGCGGCGGTACGGTTGATCCAGGACGCAGGGAACTGCTTCTTGTGCTCAATGGCGGACACAGCAGCAGCCCGAACAATGCGAGCTATGCGTTGCAGTTGAATCAAGCGATACCGGCGTGGAAGTGCCTCTGCGACCCGACGCCTAATGATCGTTTCGATATGATCAATCCGCCTAGTTCGTTCTCTCCGTCCGATGTTCCGGCGGTTCACCTGGACGGACGACCTCGCGGCTCGCATACAGCGGGAAACATTCAATTCGCCAAGGGTCGGGCGTGGTTCGTGATGCAGACGTCGGTGTCCTGCGGAGCCGGGACCAGCGCGCAAGGTATCGTTTCATTCAACCGCGATGGGATCGCAACACTCCCCGGCGATTTCGCCGCGTACTCGGTCTACAACCCCTACTCACTGCACGGCATCGCGGCCGCAACTGGCGGCCCGTCTGGGTACATATTTGGGCCCAGTGCGTATGACCCCGTCGACGGGCTCGTTTGGGGCTATGGTCAGTCACGCTGCTGGGCGGTCGACGTGGACACAGGCTCGATCGCGATTCCGCCGACATTAACGGGTCGCAATTTCGGTTCCAGCGCGTTCAAGGGCGCCTGGGCAGTATGCCTGCCGGATCGGCGCGTGAACCTAGTTGGATTAACTCGCACAGCCGGACAGGTTGTCTACGTTCACGACTTGACGAAGCCCATTGGCCCCAGCGCTTTCACGCTGATCAATACGATGCCTACTCTCGATTGGGACCCGGACTCGTACTGGGTTAATTACGCGGGGCCGGAGATACTAAATGATGGTCTCAACAACCCGCCCTATGTGCTGCCGGGCGTAAACTATAGCCGCGGGTCGTTCGCATTTGGTCTTGGGGCGGTGTATTCGGGCGGTCTCGTGTACGTCGGACCCGTGCCTAGCCGGAAGACGGGTACCTTGGGCGGTGAGGTGCGCGTGCTCGACCCTGATTCGATGACCTGGACGGAGCTCAGCAATCCGGGAATGCGGCCGGTAGCACTCGCGGGCGACCCGTTGGGCCGCTGCACGCAGTGGGGCAACTTCCAGAGGTTTAACATCGTACAGTGGGGCAGCGTTCGCGTTTTGGTCCACGCTGCTGATACGCACGGCCCAACCCATGTATGGCGCATCGCATGAACGTCCATGTCTTGCCCAATTTGACTTTGGCCTGCGGCCGCTGTTGAAGCCCAGTAGCCGACGAACAGGGTGCCCAACGCTCCGAATCGTGCGAACCGGAAGGTCCGCCGGACTCGCGGCATGGCGCAGAGAAGGAATTTTTTCGACCTCGATCGGCATCCGCCGAGAGCTTCGCCACCCGACATGAGCATTCTCGGCTTCTTTGCGCATCGCGACGCCCGAGCATCGGGCGACGCGATGAAGCACCACGCCCTGCACGGGCAACGCGACGGGACGACGAACCGCACCGAGCTTGCGAGCAACGCGACGCTCGCAGCCTGGGCCCCCGACGTGGCGTCAGGGCACGGGATTGTCGTGGCGGTCCGCGGGATCCCGACGTGGAGCCGTCCCTTCGGGGCGGCCTCACGACGTGCAAGTGCCGTCGACCTGCTGGAGGAATATCGTCGGGACGGCAGCGCCTTGGTGTCGCGCCTCGCCGGGCGATTTGCAGTCGCGATCCTGGACAGTTCGGCCGCCCGGGTCGTGCTCGCCATCGATCCGATGGGCATCGAGCGCCTCGCCTACGCGGCGGCGCCTGGCCTGTTCACTTTCGGATCCTCCGCCGAGGCCGTCGCCACCTGCCCCGGCATCGAGTCTGGCCTCTCGCGCCAGGCAATCTTCAATTACCTCCTGCTGCACATGGTGCCGGCGCCGGACACGATCTTCGCCGGCGTGCGAAAGCTGCGTGCCGGTCACATGGCCGTCTGGAGCGAGGGTCGCGTCGAGGTGACGCCCTGGTGGCG
>Ga0031656_10000565_pt1 | contig 12974 bp, 11 predicted proteins | sample FrelakmetDIP11DI_FD_55080 | JGI IMG/M metagenome (GOLD analysis project Ga0031656, IMG submission 55080) | Freshwater lake sediment microbial communities from the University of Notre Dame, USA, for methane emissions studies - DIP11 DI | ecosystem: Environmental > Aquatic > Freshwater > Lake >... | reverse complement strand
CTCCTGGTGTTGTCTCGCTCGAATGGCTTCTTATCCCCTTTCTTTTCTGTCTTGCCCTTGAAAGTCTTTTTATCCCCTTTCATCTCAGTATTCCGTTCAAATTTTATCCTATCAGCCGGATGTTTTCCAATACCTGCTTTTTCAGGAGATGTCTTGTATTTCTGTGGGGCTGCAGATGAGTCAGCAACAGATTCGTAGAGCGCTTCCATTTCTGGCTCACTCAGGTAACGCCACTTGCCTGCAGGTAGTTTGTCGAGCCGGATATGCATGATGCGGGTGCGTTGCAGATTGGTTACATTATACCCCAGGTACTCACACATCCGCCTGATCTGCCGGTTCAATCCCTGTGTCAGGATGATGGTAAAACTTTGCTTTCCCGTCTGCCTGATCCTGCAGGGCTGTGTTCGGGTATCCATGATCGGTACACCTTCCGACATGGCTTTCAGGAAAGCGCCATCAATGGGTTTATGCACCCGAACAGCATATTCTTTTTCATGCTGGTTGCCGGCCCTTAGAATTTTATTGACAATATCACCATCGTTAGTGAGAAATATCAAACCCTCAGAATCCTTGTCCAGCCTGCCGATAGGAAAAATTCTTTTGGGATAACCGATATAACTGATGATATTATCTTTTATATCTTCTTCTGTTGTTGTTGTAATACCAACCGGCTTATTGAAAGCAAGCATCACCCTTTTATCTTTCTTAGCAGGTTTTAAGATACTGCCATCCACCACTACTTCATCCCCTGGCTCATACCGGTTGCCTGTACGTGCAATTTTGTTATTAATCAGTACCCGGCCGGCTTCAATGAGCCTGTCGGCCTCACGGCGTGAACAATAACCCGTATCGCTGATGAATTTATTCAGACTAACTAACTGCTCCAAATACTATAAGTTTTAAAAAGTTAAGCCGAATCTTTGTCCTCTTTTATAAACTGAGCACATACTGACTCTTGACTAATTATCAGTTAGTTGTTAGTTGATAGTTGTTAGTTGTTGGCAACAGCCCTGGCGACTGACTGCTGATTACTGTCTCTTGACTACTGACTACTGACTATTGACTACTGACTATTGACTATTGACTACTGACTACCTTATCCGTCCTCCGCGTCCCGGCATACAATTCATACTCCAGCAAGCGGCAATCGATCTTGGCATTGTAAAACTCTATCCGCTTTTTGGGATTCAGCCTTATCTTTTTTGCCAGGTCGAGGTTACCGGTAAACACATAACCCGTATAACCTTTACATTTTTGTTTAAGGAAATCCCCAATTCGGCTATAGGTTTCCAAAAGTTCTTCCGCTTCGCCCAATCGTTCTCCATATTCTGGGTTAATAAATATGATGCCCGATTCAGTTTCCGGCAAGGGTGTGTCGGCAAAATCACAAATCTCAAAACGAATAAGATCACGCACACCCGCTGCAACTGCATTCAGTGCAGCATTCTCAATGGCACGTCCACTGATATCACTGGCAATGATCTGTAATCCCGGGACAATCGTGATTTTATTTTTCACTTTTTCAAGGCAATCCGCATACATTTTCTCTTCATAACCTGCCAGGTACATAAAACTATAATTTGTCCGGTACAAACCGGGATACCTGTTGGTGGCTATTAGCGCCGCTTCGATGGCAATGGTACCTGAACCACACATGGGATTGATGAATGGCGAGCGCTTGTCCCATCGGGTAGCCATCACCGTTGAAAACGCAAGAGCTTCCAGCATTGGCGCCTGGCCGGGAATCTTACGGTATCCATGTTTGGCAATGCTTTCGCCTGCCGTATCAATGAATACTTCCGCATTTTCATCTTTCCAGAAAAGATGGATCACGAGGGCCTGTGACGATGATCCGGTAGCAGGACGAATCCCTGTTTTTTCCCGCATGCGGTCTACAATGGCATCCTTAACCCTGAGGTTGGTGAATAAAGAATTATTGACACTTGGATGCTGGACATTGCTTGTTACTGAAAAATATCCGTCTTCCTTTAGGATATCTTCCCAATCAATTTCCTTTACAGCATTATACACATCATCGGGATGATCGGCCTGGAAATTTTTCAATGAATAAAGTACCTGGCTGGCTGACCGCAACTGAAGATTCAACGGGATACAATCCGCAATACTGCCATTAAGTTCAACACCAGTGGCAAAAGCACGGACAATGCTATACCCAAGATCCCTGATTTCCTGTTGCAGGTAAGGCGACAAGCGGTTATTACAGGTTATGATTATGCGTTCCTTCCGGGAAAAAAGATCATTCATTCCTGCAAACTTAATCAATTAAATCAAGCCTCCGGGATGCCCATCCTGACTGAGTCATCATACGCGACAAGGCAGGCCTGGTCTTTTTTTGCCGGATACATCCTGCTTTTACAATTCNATAGCCACAAAAAAATGACGTAATTTGACTCGAAAAAAAGAACATCACCATGAAACCGCGCATCAAAATTTGTTGTATCAGTTCCATCGAAGAAGCAAAGCTGGCCATTGAATTTGGCGCCTCAGCATTGGGCCTGGTGGGCAATATGCCGAGTGGGCCTGGTATCATTACAGATGAACTGATCTATACAATTGCTCGCTTGGTGCCGCCCCCAATCGGCACTTTTTTACTGACCAGTGAAACAAGCCCGGGGGAAATAATAAGCCATCATCTGAAAACACACACCAACACCATACAACTAGTTGATGAACTCAAAGAGGGAAATTATCATGAGATAAAAAAAATAATTCCCTCCGTTAAAATCGTACAGGTAATACATGTCCGTTCTGAAGCTTCAGTTGAAGAAGCCCTTGCCTTGTCGGAATACGTTGATGCCCTTTTACTAGATAGCGGCAATCCTGCGCTGGATGTAAAAGTATTGGGCGGAACAGGCAAAGTACATGACTGGTCGCTTTCGAGAAAGATCGTTGAACAATCGAAAATTCCTGTTTTCCTAGCAGGTGGTTTGCATGCCGGTAATGTGAAAGAAGCAATTGATAAAGTTCAACCCTTTGGACTGGACCTATGCAGCGGCGTACGCACTAACAAAGCCCTGGATCCGGAAAAACTGGAAGCATTTTTTAAGGCTGCATTATCTTAAATTATTTAGTGCGCAAAGTGGGGAAGCACGACCAGAACTTTGCAAAGAAGATTTGATTCTAAAGTGGCACCCATCATGGTTTTTACACTTTGTTGAAATAAAGCAACAGGATGAAATGCAGTCAAAACCGGCCAGGAAATGTTTTCCATTCAAGAAGATGATTGAAATAATTATTCCACTCCATTCTTATGTGAGCTGGAGTTTACAAATCAGGCCGATTTTAGCCTGGTAAACCTGTCAAAAGAAAAATCAAATATAGAAATTAATGAGTCAGGCAATCTAACCACCCACCTGCTTTTAATTTCGGCTAACAACTTCAGGTCCCTTGTAATTTTCTACATCAACATGGAAATGCCGGGTATTCATTTNACTCTGATTCATCTTCAACTTCAGATCGATTGCCATAGCTTCAAGTATTTTGCCATCCTTTGCAGCATATTTATTTATTATAAGTTCACTGGCTTCCTGCATAGCGAGTTCCGGCTCATCGAGATAATAATAGATTTTAGATAAGTTATAATGACAAGCATAGCGGATTTTTCTATTGGCTCTATCACCGGATACATAACTATTTTTGACCTGAGTAAAATAATCGATTGTTGGCTGTAGTTTCGACCGTACAGAATCTATTGGTTCATTAGCGTTCATATTCATCATCGACAGACTGACATTCATCCAGGCCTGCTTAAAACCTTCATAAGCCGGATGATTCTCTGAATTAATTACCCATAAAATATCATTACTTGTTCTTTCCGGATACCCATAACGATAAGTCAGATCTTCTGAAAGTGATTGTGCAACCTGGGTGAATGCCAACAGATTTAACTCGTTTAAAAGTCTTAAATTACCAAAACGGGTATATGCGCTTGCCTCCAGTTCTGAATTAGCAACCGGACTTAAATGTGAATTTTTTTTCTGCCTCGTTACAATTGTATCCTCACGTATTAAATTCCCCTTAAAATCGGTNATCAGCAATTTGGCTGTATAAGTATAAAACACTTCAGTCTGGGATGTTATTTTTTTGCCAATATCCTTGCCTGCATTGTCTTTCAGAATCTGGACCTTCGTATTTCTCTCCTGACTTTCAATAATCACATCTTCCATATAAATGGATACCCGAAGATGTGCATCATTGGGAATAAATCGCCACCCGGAGATGTTTATCCTGCCTGCTAATTCAGTTGGTTTGTTTAAAGAACGCATCAAAGGACCGCATTTCAAAAAAACGGTATAAGTTTTGTATGAAGGATCTAGCGGTTCTCGTGGCAGGCTTCTAAAGTTGGCGGAAAAGCTAAATTTGTCAAGCTCAACTTGTTGAGATAGCGCGGTAAGTCCAATAATGAGTGTTATAATAAAAAACCAAAGCTTTTTCATAGTTCCGGGTAAAGGTTATAGATATAACGGATAAATGACATGAATATTCTTTGGTATATGTCAGCCGGATAAACAATTTTTACAATGATTAATTCAAAAAACAGGGTGCAGACTAACAATTTACAAAAGAGAGATACGTTATTTACCAGAACAAATAACCCGCACTCTTTAAACATGAAAAACGCTGATCGGCCTTTCATTATCATCATCCTGATCGCTATTTCACTACTCTACACGATCATGGCCTTCATCAGTTAAAACTTTCAATCAAGGCAAACCACTGGTTTCTTTATTAATGCAGATTATCCTGATCTGTATTACCAAATTTGCATTTGTTTGCTTCCACCTTGAGATTCTATTTTGGGGTAAAAAACGGTGCTTTATTTCCGGGCCTTCGGCCTATGTTCGGGAATGAATTTGCTTTAGAAACATCTGTTTTGACTTGCTTGTATTTTACCGCTTCCACGAATAATATACCTCTAAAAAAGATAATTGCTTATTTTTAAGCACTTATGCAAGCCTATAAACTTGAGGATATCAAGATCCGTAATTTGTTGCAAAAAGACAATGCTGTGATGGCTTCAATCATCCGGAACAGCCTTGCAGAATTTGGAGCAAACAAGCCAGGAACCGTTTTTTTTGACCCAACAACGGATGACCTTTTTAAACTTTTCCAGGAACCCGGATCCTGGTATTTTATAGCAGCGCAAAATGAAAAAGTCCTGGGAGGTGCCGGCATCTTTCCATCACATGGACTTCCAGAAGGCACCTGTGAATTGGTAAAAATGTACCTCCTACCTGAAGCCAGACTCATTGGGCTTGGGAAAAAACTGATAGGGCTCTGCCTGGAAAAAGCTAAGGAAATAGGATACCAAAAGGTTTACCTTGAAACATTGCCAGAATTGAAACAGGCCGTAAAAGTGTATGAAAAATTCGGGTTTAGTTACCTCAAACAGCCAATGGGCAATACGGGCCACTACGGTTGCAATGTTTGGATGATATATGAATTCCAGGGCATTGCATCGAAATCTTTGCAGATTTAGAGCATAATATATTTACAGGAACTGATGTTGTCTATCTATTTTGTAAGAGTTGATTTTACACCTTGAACCTGGTTCTTGTTAATATAAACCTGAAAACCAACTTTGAAGTTTAAACCTCCGTTGCCTGATTCCCCTTTAACCATGATATGGTTATAACCCAGCAATCCCTCTACGGCAACATTATTATTAATGAAAAATGCTACACCGCCGCCGAGGAAATAATTAAATGCATTTTCTGTTGAAGACCCCTGGCTGGTCTTTAATTTCCGNTTCTGGTAATCAATGTCTCCATTGAAAAATGGTTTGATTTTACCTTCACTGAAATAATACCGGACAAAAGGCCCCGCACCTACTGAGGTTATATCCAGATTCCCGAGTTCTTCATAGGCAACCACGAGTTTTCCGCCAATGGCCAGGTTCTTCATAAAAAAATACCCGGCGTTTGGACTGAATTCAATTGTTGTATTATTTCTGGCCGTATTAAGTTCGAGTAAACCTCCTACCAGCCAATCACCTTTTTCAGTTTGAGCACTTACCTGGTTTGAAATTAAAAGGCTGAGTGAAACTCCAAATGATACACTTAAAAGATATTTTTTCATATAATTTAATTGTAAGATAAAGCTATAACAATAAGCATCCAGGCACAGGATTTTTTAGTTGATTTTTCGCACTTCATAAACCGGGCTAAAAAGATAAGTCTTGCCGGTTTGCAGTTCTGTACAACTAATCCGCTTACGCAAAACATCTCCCTTCTTAAAAATCCTGCCCCCTTTTATTGCAAATAATTCACCTTTATTCAATTCCTCGACCAGATGAATTCCATCGCGCTTATCGTCGAACTGTCGCAAAACCCGCATCAGATCGTCATCTGCGCAGGAACTGGCTGCCGGGTTGTGAAGTGATTTCACTAACGATTCACGGATGATGGAAGGAAAAATATCTGCCTGTATAAAGGTCTTTAATATTTCTCCGAACTCTTTCTTCCATTCACGGCCATGAGCGGCCACCCGGTTTCCATGAAATTGAAATGTAAGAAGGTGTGCAAGTTCATGGAGCAGGGTGATAAGAAACCCATATGGATTGAGGTTCCCGTTAACTGAAATGCGGTGATTTTTTCCATGTACGGCATGCCGGTAGTCGCCCAGTATTGTGGTTCTTGACCTTGTGATTGTGAGGTGCACTTTATAGTGAACCAGGTACTGTTCCACCATATTAAAAGAACCTGGCGGTAAAAATTCTTCCAGTGTCTGCAGCGGTGATTCCTGTTTAGGCATTTGTGCTCTTCTTGGAAATTTTCAACAGGGTCCTTATTTCTAAAAAAGTATAGACAAGATACAGAAACATGCAGGTAAAAAGCGAAGGTTTATTTATTTGTTCTTTATACAGGAAAGCATACCCGAAAACAACAATGGCGGCAAGAAGAAGTTTTAACATGAAAGACCCGTAAACGGACCTCAGAAAACCTGCCGTGGTAGAGGCTTTCATACCTCTGTGGAGCATATAAAAAGAAAAACCAGTTAAAGTAAAAAGAAAAAAATTACCAATCAGTAATATATCAATATGGAATCCAATTCCGGTAAGGCGGTCACGAAAAAGGATTGCAAACGAATTTACCACGACAAAAAGAGAAATCAAGGGCATCAGCGATTTTCGGACAGTCATGGTTACTTTTTTGATGTATCACGTACAGCCTTAATGATAAGGCCTGTAATAATCAGTAAAGGTAATAACCAAACTAATATCGGGAACGAAACCCCCAAATAATCATCGGCTTTCAGGCCAATAAAAACCATGAGCCCAATGGCTGCAAGGAATTGCGCGGCCAAACCCGAATAAACTAACAGGAGGTTCCGCTGCGGTTTTTTATTTTTCCCGGAAAATTTATTTTGCGATGGCATGTGGTATTTCGTCGGCAGCCATTTCCACTACATTGGCTTCCTTACCCATATGACACTGTCCATTGAATGTGACAGTAGGCTCAATCTGAAGCTTTCCAGCATGAATATTTCCACGAATGATGGCCTCACTCCTAAGGTTCAATAACTCCTTGATAACCAGTTTACCAGTTACTTTCCCCTGGATATCTGCCTGCTGGCCTTCAATATCACCCTGCACTTCGCCATCCTGGCCAATCAATACTTTAGCCGAACCACTGATATTGCCAATCAGTATCCCATCAATGCGAACATCACCGTTGCTTATCAGGTCTCCTTTTATGGTGGTTCCGGCACCGATTAATGTATTACCCCCGGAAGAGCCGGCTAAACCGTCAGATTTGGATTTTGCGTTGAACATGGATTTTTGGTTTTTATGGTTTCAAATATGATATCTTAATCAACAGTCTTTTCCACTTCAGGCAAATTCAATGTAACAGTATCCAACTTTTCCGGCAATTTGCCAGCCAGAACATTCCGGATATTGTCCCAATAAATCTGCTTGTTCCGCAGGTTAGCCTCGAGGGAATCAGCCCGGATCTTCAGGTTAGCCATCTCCCTTCTTTTTGCCTGACTGCCATACCCCGGAATATAATATTTCAGGGGCGTAAACACGATCAATGCCACAGTCAGGCCCACCAACACTACAAAAATGGTACAAAGTGCGATATACACACTTAACCGGTTTAATTTAAACGTAACAACTTCCTCGTAAGTATCGTCATTCATGACAACAAGCCTGTAGCGATTCCTCAAACGGGTCAGTGTCGACAATTCATCTGTTATCTTAGCCATTAGGTGACTTATTTATGGTTCAATTTTCTTGCCGTTTTTAAGGTTTTTCCCCGGAACTAAAAAGAAATCGTCAGCCAGCAATAAACGGCACATAGTATTCAATTTATAATATAACCTGTTAAAATTTCATTTTCTATTGGCTTTCATAAAGTTACAGCGAATATTTTAGCGTAATTTTAAAATAATTTTGCCAAAAATCAGTTTTAATTGTGCAAAAAGATTTTTCCTTTTGATCCAGTATATCCACATTGCAATATACCTGTTTTTATTGGCAGCCATACCCGGGAATGACCTTTTTGGACAGCCAGGTGCTTCTATAGACCTCCCTAAGCCCAAAAAATTTGAAAACAGGATACTGGCCTCGGAAAAAAGTACTTCCAGCAAAATGAATTTTCTGAAGCGCTTCAACCATAATCTGAATACACGTTATAATTTCTATTTCCTTGCAAGTAATGAACTGAACGATGTTGTTTCGTCCGCAAAACAATCATTTCGTGACGATTTCTCTCAACTCCTTCCATTTTATAATCTTTCACTCGCTCAGACCCAAAGCCAGAAAAGTGAACTGGACTCGGTAATGCTGAAATGCAATAATGGGATATTGCTGCATGACCTTCGCAACGATTGGATTGATGATCTCTACCTCCTGATGGGTAAAGCCTATTTTTACCAAAAGATCTTTGATTCCGCAGCCATTACTTTCCAGTATATCAATTACGCTTTTCAGCCCCGGGACAAAGATGAAATAGGCTACGATAAATATGTCGGATCAAACAGGAATACTACCGGAAACGTATACACTATTTCAACACCTGAGAAAAAAAATATTGTCAGCCGAACAATAGGGCACACGCCTGTACGTAACGATGCCATCCTATGGCTTGTGCATACCTTAATTGAATTAGGTCAGCAAAATGAAGCCTGGAGCCTAATGACAACACTTCGCAGAGATGCTGCCCTGCCGGGCAGGCTTGATCCGAAGCTGGAGGAAATGCTTGCCTTATGGTTTTATAGATCTGAACAATTTGACAGTGCAGCATCTCACCTGGTACTGGCATTGCCCTCAGCTGATAACCAGAATGAAAAATCACGGTGGGAATTTCTAGCGGCACAGCTATTTGAAAAATCAGGTAATAAAGAGGATGCTGACCGGCTCTATGCCCGTTGCATCAACCATACAACAGACCCGGTGATGGAAGCTTATGCTCGGATCAGTCAAATAAGGCTTGTTACGGGTGATGATGAAGAAAAAAGAATCCGGATGAACCTGGAAGCCTTGATGGACATGGCCAAAAAAGCCAAATATGAAGAATACAGGCATACCATTTACTATGCTGCAGCCCAGCTTGAGTTAAGCATGTCTAAGCCTGCAAATGCAATGGATCTCTATAAAAAAAGCCTGCAGAACAATTATACTGACCCTGATCTTAAAAACAAAACTTTCCTGGAACTTGGCAACCTTGCATTTGATCAAAGGAATTATAACCTTGCTTATACCTGCTACGACAGTGTCAGTGTTGCCGATGGCGATGAGTTGGAATTGAACCTGATAACCAGCCGAAAGGCAATCCTGAGTGACTTACTCTTAAACATGGAAAATATCCGGGTGGAAGACAGCCTGCAGAAAATAGCGGACATGCCTGAAGTTGAGAGAAATGCATATCTCAAAAGCCAGGTTCGAAAACTCCGGAAAGAAAAAGGCCTAAAGGAAGAAGAAGCAGTTACTAACGGAACAACATCTGCTGCAAGTACCGATAACCAGGAAAATCAAGCAGTTGATTTATTTGCAACTAACAACGGCAAAGGGGAATGGTATTTTTATAACGCAAGCCAGAAAGCACAGGGATTCAAACAGTTTCAATCCAGATGGGGAAAACGCCCCAACCTGGATAACTGGAGAAGAATGTCAGCCGTTAGTAAACAAATTAACCTCATAAATGCCAAAGCGGCCCGCGACCCTGAAGCAAGCAGTGCCCAGCTCTCTAATGCTAAAACACAAGTGACCACTATAAGCCTTGAAGCGTTATTGGCTAACCTACCCCTGACAGCGGAACAACGGGAAATATCGAACGATACCATTCAACAATCTCTTTACCGAATAGCAAAGATCTTCCAGAACAAGCTTGGAGACTGCGAGGAGACCATTCGATATTACGAAGAACTGCTCAACAGGTTCCAGGATACCAAATACCAGGAGGAAGCCCTTTTTGGACTCTGTTACTGTTACCAGAAGTCGGGCAATACTGCAAAAGTCAATTTCTATAAAGGCTTTCTGACTCGTAATTTCAACAAGAGCAAATATCTTGACTACCTAAACAATCCAACTATTGTAAAGGATGAAGTACAAACTTTCAAAAAAGAGGCCACCAAAAAATATGAGGATATTTATCGCTTGTTTATAGAAGGCGATTTTGAGAAAGCATTAAAAGAAAAAAAGAAAGCAGACAGCACTTACGGCGAAAATTTCTGGAGCCCGCAACTTCTTTACATTGAATCAATATATTACATAAAACAAAAAGAAGACAGTCTTGCCCTTGCAACACTGAATAATATACTTGTCCTTTATCCTCAATCGCCCATGGGTACAAAGGTGGGCAACCTTATGTCAGTCTTAAGCAGGAGGAAGGAAATAGAAGCACATCTTGATAGCTTACAAATTACCCGTTATCCGGAAGACAGTTTTGTTGTGATTAACGAACCACCTCCCGCCCAGGAAAAAGTTACTCCCAGGGAAAAACCTGTTATGAACGTTCCGGTTCCGGTAAAACCGCTGGAGACAAAAACAGATACTTCCAGTTTCAAAAAGCCTGTCAGGGAAACAGAATCACATCCCGATAGCTTACCGATCACCAGAAATCGGGAAGACAGTATTGTTGTGACCAAAGAACCACCTCCCGTTCAGGAAAAAGTTACTCCCCTGGAAAAACCTGTTTTGAAGGTCCCGGTTCCAGTAAAACCCCTGGAGAAAAAAACAGATACCAGNAGTTTCAAAAAGCCNGNAGTTGAAACAAAATCTGCCGGATNTGTATTTAGGCCTGCAGAGCCGCAAATGGTTGTGCTGGTTCTGGACAAAGTTGATATAGTATATGTTAACGAAGCCAGGGTGGCACTTAACAGGTATAACAAAGAAAAATACAATGGCCAGACACTGGAAGTGGTCACTATTCCTTTTGATGACAACCTTAAACTGGTACAAATAAAATCNTTCAGTAATGCTGCTGAAGCATTGAGTTACCTTGAAAAAGCACGTAGTCTGGCGGCAACTGAAATATTCTCATGGCTTCCTGTGGATAAATACCGTTTTATATTGCTTTCAGAACAAAACCTTGAAGTGCTTAAAGAGCAGAAGAAGCTGGATATCTATATCAAATTCCTCAAAGAAAATCTGCCAGGGAAATTTTAAGAAAACCTTTTCGGGTTTAAACACTTATTTTTTTAGCTTTACCCCAAAACGGCATGGCTTTTTCATATAGATAAATGTCATAACTAAAAAAACTTATGTCTAAAACAGTCAAATTATTCTGGAAGCTATTTTTTATTGCCTGGGCGGCTTTTATCGTTTTAATTTTAGCGATCAATATTGGAATATTTGGCAAACTACCTTCCCTTGCTGAACTGGAAAACCCGTCTATGCTTTCTTCGTCAGAAATTTTTGCATCAGACGGATCTCTGATGGGTAAATATTATCTGAAAGACCGTACAAATGTCAAATACACTGATATATCACCCAATGTATTCAATGCATTGATTGCGACTGAGGATGAAAGATTTTATAAACATTCAGGCATTGATGTAAAGGGAACCGCCCGGGCTGTTTTATTTCTTGGTACAAAAGGCGGCGCCAGCACCATTACCCAGCAGTTAGCAAAAAACATGCTTGAGCAGGGATCGAAAAATATTGTCAGGCGAATCATTGAAAAAATAAAAGAGTGGATCATTTCCGTAAAACTCGAACGGAACTTTACAAAAGAAGAAATCCTCGGCCTATATCTGAATACGGTAAGCTTCAGCGATAATTTGTTTGGTATCGGCAATGCATCCCGAACATTTTTTCAAAAAAAGCCAGATCGTCTGAGTTTGGAAGAAGCAGCTGTGCTGGTAGGTATGGTTAACGGCCCTACCATATTCAACCCACGCAGGAACCCCAAAGCTGCGCTTGACAGAAGAAATTTGGTAATTAACAGGATGGCGTCCAATGGCTATATACCCGAAAAACAAGCGGAAGAATTAAAACTTAAACCTATCCGGNTGAATTATCAAAAATTGGATGAAAACGCCGGNATTGCNCCNTATTTCCGGGAAGTACTCAGAGATGAAGTAAAAAAATGGTGCCGGGAAAATAAAAACCCGAAAACCGGCAACCCGTATGATATTTATAAAGATGGCCTGAAAATATATACAACCATCAATCCCAAAATGCAGGAATATGCTGAAATAGCTGTATTCAGGCACATGCAGAATCTGCAGAAAGTTTTCAGTAACCAGAAAAATATTAAAGACGGCAGTATCTGGAAAACTAAGGATGGCAAGGCCATTATCCAGGCTTCCATAAAACAAACAGANAGATGGAAGAATGGAAAAGANGATGGATTAACNGACGATGAAATCCGGAAAACTTTTGAGGAAAGAGTACCNATGAAAGTATTTGCATGGAATGATAAAAGGGAAAAGGATACTGTAATGACCCCGCTGGATTCTATAAAATACCACAAACAGATCATGCAGGTCGGTTTTCTGTCGATCGA
>Ga0031656_10000564_pt1 | contig 12982 bp, 9 predicted proteins | sample FrelakmetDIP11DI_FD_55080 | JGI IMG/M metagenome (GOLD analysis project Ga0031656, IMG submission 55080) | Freshwater lake sediment microbial communities from the University of Notre Dame, USA, for methane emissions studies - DIP11 DI | ecosystem: Environmental > Aquatic > Freshwater > Lake >... | reverse complement strand
GGTGTTCTCGCGGAAGATCACCATGTCGACCTTGTCGGGCGCCTTCACCGGGGAGGGCACGCCCTTGAACCAGCGCACCGGGCGCAGGCACACGTAGAGGTCGAGCATCTGGCGCAGCGCGACGTTGAGGGAGCGGATGCCGCCGCCGATCGGCGTGGTGAGCGGACCCTTGATCGACACCAGGTACTCGCGACAGGCCTCCACCGTCTCGTCGGGCAGCCAGGTGTTGTAGAGATCGTTCGACTTCTGACCGGCGAAGACCTCCATCCAGTGGATCCTGCGCTTGCCGCCGTAGGCCTTCGCGACCGCCGCGTCGAGCACGCGCACCGAGGCCCGCCAGATGTCGGGGCCCGTGCCGTCGCCCTCGATGAAGGGAACGATCGGCTGGTCGGGCACCTGCAGGCGGCCGTTGGCGATCGTGATCTTCTGACCCGCGGCGGGCACGTCGAGCTTGACCGAGCTGGGCATGTCGGGCTCCGTGTTGGCGTTCTGAGTGGGGAGAAATCCCGTGGAAATGCTAGCACATGCGACACGCGCCGGGCCGCGCCGTTGGTCTAACGAAGCCGTGCGCGCGCGGTCCGCAGCTGCGGTGGATCGCTGGAGTCGGTCCAGGCAAACAGCAACTGGTCGCCGGCACCAAGCATCTGCGGGAAGCCGCTGGAGCGTTGCACCGTCGCCGAGGCGATGACGACCTCGCTTCCGGCGGCGCCACGGGGGTCGTAGGGGCGCGCGACGATCTCCGCGCCTTGTCCTGATCGCCGCAGCCAGCTCACTACCGCGCGTCCGTCGTCGAGCATCACGACGTCCACGCGACCGATCACGTCGCCGCTCGCGACCTCGACGGGCGGCGAAAAGCTCTTGCCGGAGTCGTCCGAGAAGGCGACGCGCACATGCGGCCGGTCAGGCGCCGTGAACCAGGCGACCGCGACGCGGGCGCCGCGGGCGTCCACGGCCGGTCCGTTGACCGGGCAGGCATCGATCTTCCAGCCGTCGGGGTGCAGCGGCACCGGTGCCGACCACTTGCCGTCCACCAGGCGGACCACCGCGATGTCACGCTGTTCCCCCTCGCTGCGATCGCGAAAGACGGCGATCAGTCCCCCGGAGGTGCGGGCGACATCGGTCTGGCAGCAGTCGCAGACCCGGCCGTCGAGCTCGAGGTCGGGGCCGATGCGACGACCGTGATCGTCGATCGTGGTCGTGCGCAAGGTCATCGCCCCCGCCGCTGCGGAATGGCCGCCCTGGTGACCGGGTGCGCCCGCCGTCTGTCGCCCGTCGAGCCAGAGCGCCTGGACCATGCCGTTCTCGCCGAGCATCGACACGAACCCGTGCTCGGTGGGCGTGCCGTCGTCGTGCGGCGAGATTGGTTCGGACCAGTTCGCGCCGGCATCGCGGGTCACGGCGAGTCGGACGTCGTACGCGAACACGTTGCCGGGGCGTTGCTCCAGCCAGTGCGCGGCCCAGGTACGCTCGTCGATCGGCACCACCGACGGGAAGTCCGCCCAGTTGACGAACCAACCGGAGCCGCTGGTGACCGTGACGCTTTCGCTCCAGAGGTCATCCCGCCACAGGGCGAACTGCAGCGCATGCCGGTCGCCGCCCTCGGGCTGGAGCCAGCTGATNACGACCGGCNCGTCGCCCCCGCCGGCGAGGTGCGGATATCGGCTGCCCGGGCCTGCCGGGGCGGTGACCGTTTCGACCTCCGAGAGCCAGGGACGGTCCGATCCGGTTCCGCCGCAGGCTGCGAGGCACCCGAGCACGATCACTGACGGGCAGGAGAGCAAAGTTTTTCTCATGAACCTGTCTTGCCGACTCAGGGAGTTGCCTCAGATTCTGCTCCCTTCCGGGAGCTTTGCTTGCCGTCGCCTGTCTTATAGGGGTAGGGTTTGCCGTCCGCTACGGAGTAACCGCAACTTGGACCTCGGCCTGCACTGGATCAGACGGCGTCAGCATGCCCTGACGCGAGCCGTGCTGGCCCTGTTCTGCGCAGCGTGGCTCCAGGCGGCCGTGGTGCCCTGCGTCATGGCGTCGGTCCCGGAAGGGCTGGCGCCTCAGCACGAGGTGGCGGCGCACGTTGTTGCCGGGCATGCCATGCCCGCGGACGGCGTCGCGCTTCCCGATCATGCCGGCCACGGGCCCGCGGGCGGCACCGGAAGCGACTCCGCCGACGCGCCGCTTCACTGCCCCTATTGTCCGCCGGGCGCGCACGGCGGTGACGGTGGCTCGTGTGACACGCACGGTAGCTGCGCCTACCCGCATGATCCCCAGGTGGATGCACGCAGCGCGATTGCGTTGCATGCCGCGCTCCCGGTGACCTACCTGCTGCCGTCGCCCATGATCGTGCTCGTCTCCAGCGACGCGGTCCTCATGGCACCCGAGGTGGTGCCCAGGGTCAGTCTTCCGGTCAGCTACTGCCGCTTCATCGAGTAGCCCTGCCTCCAGGTCGGCGCCCGCCGCGAGGGCGCACGTTCGCATCCTGACCGGAGGTGGATCATGTCCCGTGTTCATTCGGCGCCCGCGCGGCGCCGGCGACAGCCAGTTTCCAGTACGCGCGCCCGCGCGTTGACGACGGCCTTGTGGCTGGCCGCGGCCACGTCGCCCGTGGCTTCGGCACTCGACCTCGCCGAAGCCGAGCGCATCGCCGTCGAGCGCGATGCGGTGCTCCGGCAGCTCGCCTCGGAGTCCGAGGCCATGCGCCAGCGCGGAGTGGCCGAAGGTCAGCTGATGGATCCGAAGCTGCGCTTCGGCGCCGTCAACGTGCCCGTCGACAGCTTCAGCCTCGACGAGGACGACATGACCATGCTCGAGGTGGGTGTCAGCCAGGAATTCCCGGCGGGCCGCACGCGATCGCTCGCGCGCGAGCGCATGAACCAGTCCGCCTCCGCGGCGGAGGCCGCGGCGGCAGACCGGCGGCTGCTGGTGCAGCGTGAGGTCCGCCGCGCATGGATCGAGCTCGCCCACGTGGCGCGCGCCCGGGAACTCGTCACGGGACAGGTGGAGTGGGTCGAGCAGATGCGTTCCTCGGCGCGTGCCCGATATGCCTCCGGCGAGGGACGTCAGCTCGACGTGCTGCAGGCCGGACTCGACGTCGCGATGCTGCGCGAGCAGTTGCTCGACCTCGACCGCGACGAGGCGATGCGTCGCGCACAGCTTGGCCGCTGGATCGGTGACGAGGCGGCGCGCGACGCGCGACCGGCGGCCCTGCCGCCGCGCGCGCCACTCGAGCCGCTCCCGGTGCTCGAGGAACGTCTGCGCAGTCACCCGGCACAACTCGACTACGAGCGGCGCATCGAGGCCGCGCAGACGGCCGTGCAGCTCGCCGAGCAGAGCAAGCGGCCGGCATGGATGCTCGACGTCGGCTACGGATTCCGCAGCGGTCGGATGGAGGACGGAGAGCCGCGCTCTGACATGCTGACTGCGATGGTGAGCGTGGACCTGCCGGTGTTCCGCGGCAACCGCCAGGACCGCGAGGTCGCAGCGGTGCGCGCCGAGGCGCGCGGCCTGCACGACATGCACGACGACCACCTGCGCGAGATGCTCGCCATGCTGAACGAGGCGTGGTGGGTCGCCGAGCGCACCGGAGAACTCGAACGCTACTACGAGAGCGATCTCATGCCGCTGGCCGGCCAGTCGGTACAGGCCGCGCTGCTCGCCTACGGCTCGAACCGCTCGATGATCGACGACGTCATCGAGGCACGTCGGGCGGCACTCGAGACCTCGCTCCGGCACCTGAGGCTCGCGGCCGATCGCGCCCAGGCCCGTTACGACGTCGAATACCTCGCTGGAGGCCCCGGCAATGAATGATGAAAACCTGCATCGCCGGTCTGCTGCGGCCGTGCCGACCGTGATCCTCGTGCTCGCCGCGCTGCAGGTCGCCGGCTGCAGTCGCGAGCCGGCTTCCGAGCCGGCCGCCGCTGCCGCGGGCGACACGCCGGTGGAACATGCGCTCAAGCACACGAACCCGCAGTACCGCTGCCCGATGCACCCGGACGTCGTGCGCGACCGGCCCGGCGAGTGCCCGATCTGCGGCATGGACCTGGTGAAGGTCGAGCCAGAGCCGCAGCCGGGCGCCGTGCCAGCGGCGGCTGGAACCGGGCAGCCGATCTACTATCGGCATCCGCACGACCCGAACCGCACCTCGCCCGTGCCCATGAAGGACGAGATGGGCATGGACTATGTCCCGATCTACGCGGATGCGGCGGGCCCGGAGGTACGCATCTCGCCGGCCGTGATCAACAATCTCGGCGTGCGCACCGAGCCGGCGGTGCTCGGCACTCCCGAGAGGCGCACCACCACGGTCGGCTACGTGACCTATGACGAACGGCGCATGCAGCAGGTCCAGCCGCGTGCCGAGGGCTGGGTCGAAGGGCTGGAGCTGCGCGCCGTCGGCGAGCCGGTGCGGGCGGGGCAGCGCCTGTTCACCCTGTATTCACCCATGCTCGAAAGCGCGCAGCAGGAGTATCTCGACGCGCAGCGCATCGGCAATCGCGACCTCATCGAGGCCTCGCGCGAACGGCTGCGGGCGCTCGGCCTGGAGCCCGGGCTCACCGAGCGGCTCGCGCGAGGCGGGCGTGCATCGGGCCGGGTGGCATTCCACGCCCCGATCAGTGGCGTGGTGACGGAGCTTGCCGTGCGCGAGGGTGCGATGGTGACGCCCAACATGGTCGCCCTGACCATCACGGAGCTCGGAAGCCTCTGGGTGATCGCCGAGGTGCCCGAGTCCCAGGCGGCGTGGGTCCAAGCCGGCACCGTGGCGGAGCTGCGCCTGCCGTCGCTGCCCGGTGAGACCCTCGTCGGGCGCGTCGATTACGTCTATCCCGATCTCGACATGGAGTCCCGCACGCTGCGTGCGCGCGTGGTGCTGGACAGTCCGCCCGCCGGCATCCGCCCCAACATGCTTGCGAACGTCACGCTGGTGGGCGAGTCGGGCGCTCCGGCGGTGACCGTGCCGCGCAGCGCGCTGATCCGCGGCGGCCGCGAGGACCGCGTGGTCGTCGCGCTCGGCGAGGGACGCTTCGCGGCGCGGCGCGTGGTCGCAGGTCCCGAGAGCGGCGATCGAGTCGTGATCCGCGAGGGCCTGGCCGCTGGCGAGGCGGTGGTCGTCGCCGGGCAGTTCCTGCTCGACTCGGAAGCCAACCTGCGCTCCGGGCTCGAGCGACTGTCGTCCGGTGCCGAGCCGCCGCCATGATCAACGCGATCATTCGTGCCTCGCTCGAGAACCGTGCGCTGGTGCTGCTGCTCACCGCGATGCTCACTGCAATCGGGGTGTATTCCTTCCTGCGCACGCCGGTGGATGCGCTGCCCGATCTCTCCGACGTGCAGGTGATCGTTCGTACGCCGTATCCGGGGCAGGCGCCGCGACTGGTCGAGGACCAGGTGACCTATCCGCTCACCACGGCGCTGCTGTCCGTGCCGGGCGCCACCACAGTGCGCGGCTACTCCTTCTACGGCGACTCGTTCGTGAACGTGCTGTTCGAGGACGGCACCGACCCCTACTGGGCGCGCTCGCGCGTGCTCGAGTACCTGAGCCAGGCCGCCGCCCGCCTGCCGGAAGGCGTGCGCCCGGCGCTGGGGCCGGATGCGACCGGCGTCGGCTGGATCTACCAGTACGCGCTCGTCGACCGCACCGGCGCGCACGACCTCGCGCAGCTGCGCTCGATCCAGGACTGGTTCCTGAAGTACGAGCTGCAGGCGCTCGACGGCGTGTCGGAGGTCGCCACGATCGGTGGCATGGTCCGGCAGTACCAGGTGGTGGTGGATCCGCTGCGCCTGCGCGGCTACGGCCTCACGCTCATGATGGTCGAGCAGGCGATCCGTGCGGGCAACCAGGAAGTCGGCGGCTCGGTGGTCGAGATGGCCGAGGCCGAGTACATGGTCCGTGCCACCGGCTACGTCAAGAGCATCGAGGATCTCGAGCGCATCCCGGTGATGACGACGAAGACCGGCACGCCGGTGCTGCTCCGCGACATCGCCGAGGTGCGCGTCGGTCCCGAGATGCGCCGCGGCATCAGCGAGCTCGACGGCGAGGGCGAGGTCGTCGGCGGCGTGATCGTGATGCGCAGTGGCGAGAATGCGCGCGACACGATCCATCGCGTGAAGGCGAAGCTCGAAGAACTTCGCGGCGGCCTGCCGGCGGGCGTCGAGATCGTCGAGACCTACGACCGCTCCTCGCTGATCCAGCGAGCCGTCGACAATCTCAACCGCAAGCTGCTCGACGAGTTCATCGTCGTGGCGCTGGTGTGCTTCGTGTTCCTGTTCCACGTGCGCTCGGGACTGATCGTGGTGATCGTGACACCGATCGCGGTGCTGTCGGCCTTCATCGTCATGAGGCTGCAGGGCATCAATGCGAACATCATGTCGCTGGGCGGCATCGCGATCGCGATCGGCACGCTGGTGGACGCGGCGATCGTCATGACCGAGAACGTGCACCGCAAGCTCGAACACGGCGTGGCCGACGAGCGGCAGCGGCTGGCGGCGATCCTGGAGGGTTGCCGTGAAGTGGGCCCGTCGCTGTTCTTCTCGCTGATGATCGTGGCGCTGTCGTTCCTGCCCGTGTTCGCGCTCGAAGCGCAGGAGGGTCGCCTGTTCGCGCCGCTCGCCTACACCAAGACCTACGCCATGGTGTCGGCCGCGCTGCTGTCGATCACGCTGGTGCCGGTGCTCATCTACTGGCTGGTGCGTGGCCGCATCCGCCCCGAGACGGCGAACCCCGTCAATCGCGCGGCCATGGCCGTGTATCGCCCGGTGCTCGACGTGTCGCTGCGGGCGCCCTGGGCCGTGACGCTGGCAGCCACGGCTCTGGTGATGGCAACGCTCTGGCCGGCCTCCCGGCTCGGCAGCGAGTTCATGCCGGAGCTCGACGAGGGCGATCTCCTGTACATGCCGACGACGCTGCCGGGGCTGTCCACCGATGCCGCGCGCGCGCTGCTCGCGCAGACCGACCGGCTGATCAGGACGGTGCCCGAGGTCGAGCGCGTGTTCGGCAAGGCCGGGCGCGCCGAGACGGCCACCGATCCCGCGCCGATCGAGATGTTCGAGACCACCATCAGGCTCAAGCCGCGCGAGCAGTGGCGTCCGGGCATGACACCGGAGAAGCTCAAGGCCGAGCTCGATGCACTGGTGAAGTTCCCGGGACTGTCGAATGCGTGGGGGTATCCCATCAAGACGCGCATCGACATGCTCGCCACCGGCATCCGTACGCCGGTAGGCATCAAGATCATGGGGCCCGACCTCGCCGTGATCCAGCAGCTCGGGCAGAGCATCGAGGAAATCCTGCGCGGCGTGCCGGGCACGACCTCGGTGTATGCCGAACGCACGGCGACGGGGCGCTACGTCGACGTGGACATCGACCGCGTCGCGGCCGCGCGCTACGGTCTCAACATCAAGGACGTGCAGGACATCGTCGCGAGCGCCGTCGGCGGCATGACGGTCAGTTACACGGTGGAGGGACTCGAGCGCTACCCGATCAATCTGCGCTACCCCCAGGANTTCCGCGATTCGCTCGAGACGCTGCGCGCGCTGCCGATCGTCGCCCCGACCGGCGCGAACGTCGTGCTCGCGGATGTTGCCCGCGTGGACGTCGCCGATGGCCCCGCGATGATCCGCAGCGAGAACGCGCGTCCCTCTGGCTGGGTGTTCGTGGACCTGCAGGGCCGCGATCTCGGCGGCTACGTCGAGGAAGCCAAGCGTCGCGTGGCCGCGGACCTCGACCTGCCGCCGGGCTACAGCCTCGGCTGGTCCGGGCAGTACGAATACCTGNCACGCGCGGCCGAGCGACTGCGCCTNGTGGTTCCCCTCACGCTCGCGATCATCGTGCTGCTNCTGTATCTGAACTTCCGCAACGCGCGCGACGTGCTGATGATCCTCGGTACANTGCCGTTTGCGCTGGTGGGCGGCGTGTGGCTGCTGTACCTGCTCGACTACGACGTATCGATCGCCGCGGCAGTGGGCTTCATTGCGCTCGCGGGTGTGGCGGCCGAGACCGGCGTAGTGATGATCATGTATCTCGAGCACGCCTGGGCGGCGCGCCGGCAGCGCGCGGCCGAGCAGGGCCGGCTGCCGACGCGGGCCGAACTCCGCGAGGCGATCGTCGAGGGAGCCCTCCTGAGGCTGCGTCCGAAGTTGATGACCGTGATCACGGTGATCGTGGGCCTGCTTCCCATCATGTGGGGCTCGGGCACCGGATCGGAGGTGATGCGGCGCATCGCCGCGCCGATGGTGGGCGGGATGGTGACGGCCACGGTGCTGACGCTGGTGATCCTGCCGTCGCTGTACCTGATCGTGAATGGCCGCAAGCTGCCGGCCGGCTAGTTGCGCGGCGTAGAATTCGGGAATGAAACAGTCGGACCCGCACGCTCACGACTGCTGCCGCGCACCGGCCGCACCAGCCAACGGGACGCCGGCACCGACTGCGGCCGCTCACGACTGCTGTGCGACGCCGGTCGCGCCGGCACCGGCGGCGCCGTCTCACGACTGCTGTCACGGTGCCGCTGCGACGGAGGTTCCTTTCGCAGGGGTGGCTGCGCCTGCCGACTCGGCCTACGTCTGTCCGATGTGCCCCGCCGTGGGCAGCCCGGTGCCGGGAAGCTGTCCGAGGTGCGGCATGGCGCTCGAGCCCGCCATGCCGGTGCTCGGGTCCGGCGAGGATCCGGAACTCGCCGACATGCGCCGGCGCTTCATCGCTGCACTCGGGTTCACCGCGCCGCTGGTCGCCTGGGAAATGGCGGCGATGGCAGGTCTGCTGCCGCCGGCGCTCCACGGCTCGGCGGCGGTGTGGATGCAGTTGCTGCTCGCGACGCCGGTCGTGGTGTGGTGCGGCTGGCCGTTGCTGGACCGTGCGTGGCAATCGATCGCGAATCGCAGCCTCAACATGTTCACGCTGATCGGCCTCGGCGTCGCGGTGGCGTTCGGCTACAGCGTGATCGTGACGCTCGCGCCGGACCTCGTGCCACAGGCCTTCCGCCACGGCGGGCGCGCGACCGTCTACTTCGAGTCGGCCGCCATGATCGTCACGCTCGTGCTGCTGGGGCAGGTGCTCGAGTTGCGCGCCAGACGTCGCACCGGTGAGGCATTGCGCGCACTGCTCGATCTCGCGCCCGCGGAAGCCCGGCGCATCGGCGAGGACGGTGCCGAGTCGACCGTGCCGCTCGCGCAGGTTCGAGCCGGCGATCGCCTGCGCGTGCGTCCCGGCGCCAAGGTTCCCGTGGACGGAGTGCTGCTCGAGGGTGAGGGCAGGGTGGACGAGTCCATGGTCACTGGTGAGGCGCTGCCCGTTGCGAAGCGGCCCGGCGATGCGCTGATCGGCGGAACAGTGAACGACAGCGGCTCGCTCGTCATGCGTGCCGAGCGCGTCGGCACGGGCACGATGCTTGCGGGCATCGTGCGCGCCGTGGCCGAGGCGCAGCGCAGCCGGGCACCGGTGCAGGCTCTTGCGGACCGGGTCTCGGCGTGGTTCGTGCCGGCGGTCGTGGCCGTGGCCTTGCTCGCGGCGATCGCGTGGTTCGCGCTCGGCCCGGAGCCCCGGCTCGCACACGCCATCATCGTGGCCGTNAGCACCCTGGTGATCGCCTGCCCCTGCGCGCTCGGCCTCGCCACGCCGATGGCGATGACAGTCGCAATGGGGCGCGGCGCCCGGGCCGGCGTGCTGTTCCGCGACGCGGCCTCGCTCGAGCGGCTGCACGAGATCGACACGATCGTGTTCGACAAGACCGGCACGCTCACCGTCGGGCGACCGGANGTCGTCACGGTGATTCCGGTGGACGGCGTCGCCGAAAGTGAGCTGCTGCGCTTCGCGGCCAGCCTCGAGCAGGCGAGCGAGCATCCGCTCGCGGGAGCGGTCGTGGCGGCGGCGCAGGCCCGCGGGCTGAGGCTGGGGCGCAGCTACGGATTCCGTGCCCTGCCCGGCAAGGGCGCCTTCGGCGTCGTGCAGATGCGCAACGTCGCGGTAGGGAATGCCGCGCTGATGGAGGAGGCGGATGCGGACGTACGGGGTCTCGAGCCGGAGGCCGAGCGCCTGCGGGAGCTGGGGCAAACGGCGATCTATGTGGCGATCGACGGAACCGCGTTCGGCGTGCTCGGCGTCGCAGACCCTCTCAAGCCCGAGGCCTGGGAAGTCGTGCAGCAGCTCAAGACAGAGGGAATTCGCGTGGTCGTGCTCTCCGGGGATCACGCCGCCTCGGTGAATGCCGTCGCCGGGCAACTCGGTCTCGACGAGGTCGCGGCCGGCGTCCTGCCGGAGGACAAGGCCGGGCGTGTGCGTGCGCTGCGTGGCTCGGGACGAGTGGTCGCGATGGTCGGAGATGGCATCAACGACGCCCCGGCGCTCGCCGCGGCCGACGTCGGCATCGCGATGGGTGCCGGCACGGACGTCGCCAAGCAGACCGCCGNCGTGACGCTCGTGAGCGGTGACCTGCGCGGCCTCCTGCGCGCGCTGCGACTGGGCGAGGCCACCATGCGCAACGTGCGCCAGAACCTGTTCTTCGCGTTCGGCTACAACGCGCTCGGCGTGCCGCTGGCCGCGGGCCTTCTCTATCCGTTTACCGGCATGCTGCTCATGCCCGCGTTCGCGGCCGCCGCGATGTCGCTGAGCTCGGTGAGCGTGATCGCCAATGCGCTGCGCCTGCACCGAGTGCGCCTTTGACGCNCGAATCGTGACCTGCGTCGCGCGTGTCATGCGGGCGTCATGGCGGTGCAACAGGCACTTCATGTGACGGGTGCACGCTGCGCGCAACCCTCCTGGAGGGGTCGCAGCGATGACTGTAACCGCCGTCGCACGAATCTGGCAGCGCATGGATCGGGCCGAACGATCCCTTTGTCTGCGCATCAACCGCGGCTGCCGCCGAACGGCGGTACGCGCGTTCTTCGTGGCGGCGAGCCGGCTCGGCGATGGCATCGTGTGGTACGCGCTCATCGCCGCCCTGGCCATCACCGGTGGCGAGCCCGGAGCGCTCGCGGCACTCCAGCTGGCGGTAACCGGCGCGACCGGCGCGGCCGTCTACAAGATCCTAAAGCAACGACTGGTGCGCGAGCGTCCCTGCATGTCCCATAACGACATCGTGGTCGGTACCGCGCCGCTCGATCGCTACAGCTTCCCTTCCGGCCACACGCTGCACGCGGTGTCGTTCACGATGCTCGCGGTGTCCCACGATCCCTCGCTCGCGGTGCTGCTGGTTCCGCTCGCGCTTGCGGTCGCCGCCTCGCGCGTCGTGCTCGGGCTGCACTATCCCACCGACGTCGCGGCCGGTGCGCTGATCGGCGCGGCGCTGGCGACCGCCACGCTGGAGTTCTGGCCGACCTGACGGCCCGCCGTTACCATCGCGGCCAACCACCCTGGTCGGCACGGCGATTCCACGGCGAGACCCATGACACGCACCCTCGACAGCGACCCGCGTCGCGACGGCTACCGCATGCCCGGCGAGTTCGAGCCGCACTCCGGCTGCTGGATGCTCTGGCCGGAGCGGCCGGACAACTGGCGACTCGGGGCCAAGCCTGCGCAGCAGGCGTTCGTGGCGGTGGCGACGGCGATCGCCGGCAGCGAGCCGGTCTCGGTAGGAGTGTCCGCGGCGCAGTACGCGAATGCGCGTCGCCTGCTGCCGGGTGCCGTGCGCGTCGTGGAGATCTCGAGCAACGACGCGTGGATGCGCGACGTGGGACCGACGTTCGTCGTGAACGATCGCGGCGGCGTGCGCGGTGTGGACTGGCAGTTCAACGCCTGGGGCGGGCTCGACGGCGGGCTGTACTTTCCCTGGGACAAGGACGACGCCGTTGCGCAGAAAGTGCTCGAGATCGAGGGCCGCGATCGCTATCGCGCGCCGTTCGTGCTCGAGGGCGGGGCGATCCACGTCGACGGGCAGGGCACGCTCATCACGACGGAAGAGTGCCTGCTCAACCGCAACCGCAATCCCGGGCTCACGCGCGACGAGATCGAGGATCTGCTGCGGCGCTACCTGGGCGTCGAGGCGGTCGTCTGGCTCGGGAAGGGCACCTACATGGACGAGACCGACGGCCACGTCGACAACCTCTGCGCCTACGTCCGGCCGGCCGAGGTCGTGCTCAACTGGACCGACGACCGCAACGACCCGCAGTACGAGAGCTCCCGCGAGGCGTACGAGCGCCTCAAGGAGGCGCGCGATGCCCGCGGCCGGAGGTTCAAGGTCCACAAGCTCGTGCAGCCCGGGCCGCTCCTGACGACGGCCGAGGAAGCGGCGGGGGTCGACTCCGCCGAGGGCACGAAGCGGCGCCAGGCCGGCGACTGGCTGGCCGGTTCCTACGTGAACTTCTATCTCGGCACGAAGCGCGTCGTCGTACCGCTGCTCGACGGGAAGCGCGACGGGGCCGCGCTCAGGAAACTGAAGTCGCTGTTCCCTCGTCACGAGGTGGTGGGCGTGCCGGGCCGCGAGATCCTGCTCGGAGGCGGAAACGTCCACTGCATCACCCAGCAGGTGCCCGCGGGTGCCGCGCGTCGCCGCCGCGCCGCCGCGACACGCTGAGATCGCGCGCGTGCTGCACGAGGTGCTCTCGGGTCGCAGGCTCACCAGGCTCGAGTTCGCGCACGAGCTGCCGAAACTGCAGGACCAGTTGTTAGATGCCCAGTTCGAGCTCCGGAAGTCGCGCGCCCGTGCCGTCGCGGTGATCGTGACCGGAATCCCCGGGGCCGGCCACAGCGAGGTCGTCAATGAACTCCTCGGCTGGCTCGATCCCAAGTTCGTCACCGTGTACGGCTTCCGCGCACCGAACGACGTGGAGCGCGAGCGGCCACCGTTGTGGCGCTACTGGCGCGTGATGCCGCCGCGGCCGTAAGGCGCGACGTGGACCGCTGGTACGTTCGGCACTACGCGCACGTCGAGCGTGCATGCGAGCATTGCCTCGAGGCGACCGAGCAGCCGTGTGCACCCTGGCAGCTCGTGGACGGCACGGACCGGCAGCACCGCGCACTCGAAGTGGGGAAGGCGCTGCTCGCTGGCATCGAGGGTCGGCCCGTGCCATG
>Ga0031656_10000563_pt1 | contig 12982 bp, 11 predicted proteins | sample FrelakmetDIP11DI_FD_55080 | JGI IMG/M metagenome (GOLD analysis project Ga0031656, IMG submission 55080) | Freshwater lake sediment microbial communities from the University of Notre Dame, USA, for methane emissions studies - DIP11 DI | ecosystem: Environmental > Aquatic > Freshwater > Lake >... | reverse complement strand
CGCGTGTGTTGCCAGCNCCGTTGTCAAGAAGATAAAGGGATCGAAGTCAAGAAAAAGCCGGACCGGATAGCCGAGCGTATCATTCCCCTTCGATTCCGTCTGGATAAAGAGGAAAAGGAAAAGGATGAAGAAAAGGACCTGTGAAATTATTCGAAGTTTTCTTTTCGTCAGCATATAACGCCTTATATTGTAACCAGTCAGTTATAGGAGGTAGCCGCAACCTTTAGGTTGCGTGTTTTATATTTTCAGTGCCTTACAAACGCAGGCTAAAGCCTGCGGCTACCCTATCAATTTCCATGGTGAATAAAAGGAGGATATCGTATTTTCTCGGATTTAGCCCGATGAATATCGGGGTACCTCGGAGGTCCCGAAAGCTTTCACGGCCGAGAATGAGCGAAAATACGATATCCTCCTTTTATGATTCACAACAACCTAAACATTCAGATTCTTTATCTTCAGCTTTGAGAGATCCATTACGCCGATGCCTGCTGCTGCGCCTGCCTTTACGTATGAAAGGTCGCTCCCTTTCATGCCGAAAAGGGTTGCGCCATATGAGTCTATCGCAACCTGATCTCTGCCGACGATAACTGTGTCCAGTCTTTTTACGTCCTTGAGGTTTCCTCCCTGGGGGCCGTTCTCCGTGAGAATGCGCACTGCATCCAACACAGTCAGGGTGGGTTTTATCACAAGACAGATGTCCGCCAGACTTTCCCCGATCTTCTGATGGATTCTCCCACGCTCTCCCCCCATGACGCCCATCCAGTTTTTCATCGACATCGTGAGCTTTGCGAGACCGTGATGTTTTGCTATCGGCACATTGATGATCTTGTCGGCTTCGAACAGGTCTTTGTATAATGGCCAGTCTTTCAAGACCTGACCTTTGATAGATATATCGGTAAACCGTCTGTCGTCCATAAAGCTCACCTGCGCGCCAAGGCTGCCTACGGCATCTGCAATGCCGCTCTGCTTATAGCACCTTCGCGGATCATTGACGGTACGGTCAAACACCTTCACTTTTTTTGCCCCGGCCTCAAAGCAGAGCTTTACAATAGTCGCAACGACTTCGGGGTTGGTATTTGCCGCCTGCTCGGGAAGCCTGTCCCATCCCATGTTCGGTTTGACAATGACTACATCTCCCCTGGAGACGAATTTATTCATGCCTCCCAGCGCATCGATGGCTGCTTTTGTAATAGCCGAAGGCGATTTTCCCTGGCCATGCGCAACAACAAGGTCAAGACGTTCTGGGCCATTGGCAAAAGGAATCTCGCCGTTCACTGCCTCATGAAGCAATACTCCGCAGCCGCCGATTGCCGCATATCTGAGAAATGTTCTCCGGTCCATGTCACCCTCCTTTTCTCTTTTAAGTTTACCTCGTATTTTGTGTAAACTACAAATAGAATTCAACGGGTTAATGGGATCATCGTTATGCTGAAAAGAGTATTGCAGAAATCATCCGGGAAGAAAAGAGGGACCCTTCCATTCTTTCTGTTTTTTGTGGTTATTCTGCTCTTTGCCGGGTGCAGCAAAAGTCCGGAAGGCTATAAAGCGGACATAGAGCAAAAGGGAATTCCCTATTCAAATGAAGCGTTTTTTAAAGCTGTGCAAGAGGGGGACAGGGAATTAGTTGCAACATTTATTAAGGCAGGTATTGATATCAGCGCAAAGGAAGAAGACGGGCGCACTGCCCTGCTGATCGCAGTTGAGAAAGGAGACGCCGGAATGGCCGCGTTGCTCGCAGACAACGGTGCTGATGTGAATGCCCGTGACGTAGACGGTTATACGGCATTGATGTACGTGGCATACAAAGGAAACCTGGAGCTGGCAGAACTCCTCCTTAACCACGGAGCCGACGTTCATGCAAAAGACAAAGACGGCTGGACGGCGTTGCGAATCGCGCTGCTGCAGGGAAAAAATCAGGTGTCGGAGTTATTAAAGAAACATGGATCAGTTAAAAAGTAAAATTGAGGTTCGATGCCCTTTTTGCTATGATACGGCTTAAGGTGACGGTGTGGGGAAGACAGCAGGCATAATCATTATCGGTGACGAGATCCTCTCGGGCAAGGTCCAGGACTATAACTCCTTTTTTATGGCCCAGGAACTGTGGTCCCACGGCGTACGACTCTGCCGTATTTCGATCATATCAGACTCTATTGACGAAATCGCCGCAGAAGTGCGAACGCTCTCAAAGAAGTTCGATTTTGTTTTTACCTCGGGAGGAATCGGGCCGACCCATGACGATGTAACGATAGCCGGGGTGTCGAGGGGGTTTGACGTGAGAACTGTTGTTGATCCTTCTCTGAGAGAACAGCTCGAAAAGAAGCAGGGTCCTTTGTCGCCCGAGGCCATGAAGATGGCCGAGGTCCCTGAAGGCGCCGAACTCCTCAATGACGAAACACTTTCCTTCCCCTTGATTAAATTCAGAAATGTCTTTATCTTTCCGGGGATACCGCAATTACTCAGGAAAAAATTTCTGGCGGTAGAAAAATTGTTCGATGAACCGCTCATCCATCTCAAAAAGGTGTATCTCAACGAATCGGAATCAAAGATCGCCCCTGTTTTGAACGAGATCGTAAGGCGCTATATAAACGTCAAGATAGGATCATACCCCGTTCTCGACAATACAGAGTACATGGTGATGGTCACCCTTGAATCTTTGGATAAGACGACCCTGCGCGAGGCCATGACGGATCTTCTGAACGGCGTCCCGGATACAAAGCTCATGAGGATAGAAGAGTAACGATACGGAAGTATCAGGGAAAATCATGATACGGCAAACCGGTTTGCTCTCTTTGTTATAAACCCTTCTTTCTGCAGCTGCCGGAGGACTTCCCTAATTTTTTCAGGACTCTGTCTCGTCTGTTTCACCAAAGAAGATTCAGTGACGGTAGGATTTGCCAGAATCTGCTTGAGCACTTTTCCCCGGAGCTGGCGCCGGGAGCCTTCAAAGGATTCCTGCCGCTTGTAATGGGCGCTTTTCCTGTTCGGATTTTGTATTGTTGTTTTCAGTTGTGATCCATAGTCCATAAGAGCGTAATACCATTCCCTTGGATTAGCTCTATCGAGAGTCTTTTCGACAATCGGCAGGATGTCGGCATCCCTGATATTCTCCCCGTTGTTAAAAAAGAAATGTATAAAGACTCGCCGGATATTCGTTTCGATGAAGACAGACGGCGTATTAAATGCGAAGGCGGCTATTGAAGATGCGGTTGCCTTGCCGATGCCCGGCAGTCGTAAAAGCGTCTCCTCGGATGAAGGGAGGATGCCGTTATGCGATATCATTACTTCCACGGCGATACGTTTTAATGCTATTGCCCTGCGGTTATACCCCATGCCCTGCCATACGGAGAGAATATCCCTGAGCGGCGCCAGTGCAAGCGATGCAAAATCAGGGAAGGCAGAGAGGAATTGTTCGTATTTTTCGATAACCCTCCCGACCTGTGTCTGCTGGAGCATGATTTCGGACACGAGGATGTGATAGGGCTTCCTTGTATTTCTCCATGGCAGTTTTCGTCCGTGGCTCTGATAGTGGTCAAGAATGGCCTTCCGAAATCGCTTTATTTCGACGGGTGATATCTTTCTTGTCGTAATGATTGAGATATTGAACCTGTTTTGGCTATCGGGGAGAGACAAGCGACCTATTTCTAACCATGATACTTGCTAAATATCTCTTCAAATACCGGGGATATCTGAATAAAGGCGCGCAGCACATCAGAGTCATAGTGATCAGGCATCGTTTTTACGTCCCCTTCGGTGATTATCGTAAAGGCCCGTTTATGGTCAAGGGCCTCTTTATAGGGTCTTTTGCTCCTTAGGGCGTCATAAATGTCACAGATTATTATTATCCGGGCTTCGACAGGGATATCGGACCCTTTTAACTGTTTTGGATATCCCGTACCATCCCATCTTTCATGATGGGACAGGGCGATTACCGCTGACATCTGTATCATCGGATGGATTGAACCTGAGAGTATCTTTGCCCCGATAGTAGTATGGTTTTTTATCACCTCGAATTCCTCGGGTGTAAGTTCGCCGGGTTTCATCAGTATATGGTCCGGAATACCGATTTTTCCTATATCATGCATCGCACTTGCCAGCGTTATTTTTTCGATGAAATCGGAAGGCATCTCAAGCTTCTCGGCTACTCTGCCCGCATAGAGGCCGAGCCTCGATATGTGTTTCCCCGTATAGTCATCCTTGGACTCGGCAGCGGCTGTCAGGCGTATAATCATTTCATTGCTCATTTTATTGATCATTGTCAGGGCTTGCGACAGCTCATGGGTTTTTTCCGAGATGGTATTCTCGAGTTTTCTCTCGTACTGATGTTCCACCCATATGAGCCGCTGTATTTTTGTATTGATCCCTCCCGACGAAAGTAAACCGGGCAGCCCCCTGTCATAGGTGAGAAGCGGAGGCGCCTCTGCGGTTCCGCCAAGGAGGTTTGTGACAGCAAGATATTTAATGTCAAGCTTTCTTGCGGCCTCGTCAAGGCGGAAAAGATAGGTGAGAAGGTAAACGAAGCTGAATGAACAATAGAAAAGGGCAGGCCCCATCCAGCGGTTGAAAACTGAAAAAAGAACAAATACTACCAGCGTGATAGTCACGAGGCTGAGTAACCACAATAGTGCAGCATTTTTCTCGCTGAATCGAATGAATAGGAAAAAGCACAGGAGAGAAATCAGAAGCACGGAAAGCCACCTGATCCATTCCGGCACATCCTGTACGGCGTTTCCATCAAACAGATTATTGAGTATGGCTGCATGCACCTCAACCCCTGACATCTGGTTTCTGTGCTGACTGAACGGTGTGGATACCATGTCGACAATTCCCGGTGCCGTTAATCCTACCAGAACTATCTTCCCGTTGAAAAAAGCGGGGGGGTATTTCCCATTTATGACATCGAGCACCGAAACCTGCTGAAATGTGCCGGGCTTGCCATAATAATTTATCTTCATCGGGTCTGCCTGCAAGACCGTCCCCGCCGCTGCTTGCTCCGGGGACTTGACATGCGGTTTCTGCCGTTTCATTGCGGTGTTTGTCACAGTTTCGTATATGGCTGACGTCAATGAAGGCAGGGGCATGTCTTGAAGATAGAGGGTATGAAAAACCTCTCTGACGACGTTATCGACCCCCTGCTCTATATGGATATGGCCGGTCATGAAGGGGGAAAGCGAGGGTAGCGGCTCTATCCTGTTCAGTCCGCGGTCGATATATACCGGCAGGATAACCTTCCCCTGCTTTCTGATCGCATCTGCGAGCAGAGCGTCATCCTCTGTACGCTCTGCGAAGATGACATCAAAGCCTATGACTGAACTCTGATGCATTTTCTCAAGGAGCGGGATGTAATGGGTCCTCCTGATCGACCACTTCCCCAGTTGTCCGAGCGTTTTTTCGTCTATGGCGGCGATGATAATATTTTCAGAAGGTCTATGGCTGCCGCGAATCCTGAAGGAAAGATCGTACATATATGCATTAATTCCTTCGAACAATCCGACGTAATCCGTGAAAAAAATCAGGATGATACCGGTAAGGATTATCAATGCGTAATGTGATTTTTTCCTGTACGAAGTCAAACTATCTGCTCCGAGGGGTGTCCTTCTGAAGAACAATAGTGCAGAGCAGTTCCCGTGAAATCAGTCGATAAGGAACCCCTGATAATCATTATTTCTGGACGTCTGGACGAACAGGTGAGGGGGGAGCGATTGTAAATCTCATGACATCAGACCAGTCACCCTGATAATTGTCTTTGGCGACTGAACTGATCCTGAAATAATAGGTTTTAAAATCAAGGCCTGCAGCCTTGTACTCTACATCTCTTATGTCGGTGCCGGCCTCCACGATTTTCCTGAATTCCTTATCTTCCGCAAGCTGCACATGATACCGGACTGCATCATTTACTCTTAGCCATCTGAACATAAGGGATTGCGGTGTGTATTCCGCGTTGTCGACAGGAGCCTCGATCAAAGGAGGCATCGGGTTCATTCGTATCCTGATAACAGCCGGCTCAGCCGGGACTCCCTCCAGCCCAAGATTGTCTATGCTCCGGGCTTGCAGAAAATATGTACCATCCCCCGCAGTATAGATGGCGAAGCTATCCCCGGGTTTGATCGCCTGCTCCCTGATGATGTCTTTCCCCTCGCTGTCTTTCGCAAACATAACTCTGTAGGAAACAGCATCCGCAACTTTCTCAAAGTGAAAATAGAGCGGGATACTCTTGTAAACCGGCAATACATCAATTACTGCCGGCGGCGGCAGAAGTTTCCTCGGTTCAAGGGGAGGCTCGCCTTTCCTGACAAAAGTTCCTTCCCCTTCGTTGACGGCAACTGTCTGATTCATTGCCTCAACACCAATTGTGCCGTTCAATACTTCCGACCTTGTCGCTTCAGAATCATCGACTGAGACCCTGAAGGTTGTTCCTCGGGTAGCAGCGATAGCCGAGGGAGTCTGTATTTCAAAGCGGGATCCTTTCCCCGTAGCCTCTCTGAGGTTGGAGATGGTTTTTCCTGCGCGGAGATAAAGCTCACGCAGAAAATAACCGGAACTTTTCTTTTCAACCGTAGTCATTTTCAGGAAAGTGGAGGGTTTAAGCAAGAAAGACGCTCCGTCTTCAAAGGTTATTTCGACTGTCCCTTCCTCTTCGGTCCTAAGGACACTCCCTTGTTTTACCCGATTGTGTAAAAGAAGCGCGCGCCATTCTTTGCCCGCTTCTTCCTGCACGGTAACGTTGCCTTTAATAAAAGTGACGGTGCCATCTATTGGAGTCCCTTTCAGCAGGTGAACAGGAAAAAGCAATTTCTGGCTGGGAGATATGAAATCAGGATTCTTAAGCCGATTGAGGTGAGCAATTTCCCGCCACTGATGAGGGTCTGTCAGGTGTTTTTTGCAGATGCCGGTAAGGGTGTCCCCTTTCTGCACCACGATTTCCACGACCGGTTTATCAGACGCATTCGCACACAGGGGAAAGAGCACGATAAGCGAAAACAGAATGGCAATGAATGTATTCCCGGAAATTGATAATGTGTTTTTTATCCGTAGTCTTTTCATTATTTTATACATTTTTAATATCACATAATCGAAATATTGTCAATGATATTGAACGACAGCTGTCTAACCCAAATCTCTGCCAAAGGTTTGGCCTATTTTGAACAGCAATACTTTTGAAGTAACATATTGACTAAGTCTGTCTTCCAGTCTAAAATGAATGTTATGAAAAGATTTATTGTGGTATCGGTTATCTGGCTGAGTCTGCTGTTGCTGATTTCCTGCTCGCATTCATTGAAAGGTGCGCCCCCGGAGCAGGATGGCATGATCACGGTGCCAAAAGGTATATTCAGGATTGGCCCGGATGGGGATGAAATGAATACCCGGGTTGCCCATGATGTTTTTATCGAGGCATTTATGATTGATAAATATGAGGTATCAGCAAAGGATTTTGCGAAATTCCTGAATAACAAGGGCAACCCTGAAGACCGGTATTTTTCTCATGATCAGTACTCAACAGTTATGGGAGCACTCTTTGGCGAAGGCAGGGGGATTGAAACAAAAGGATTGCCGGATATTTATGTGCCAAGACCCGGGTTCGAGGATTTCCCGGCGAACAATGTCTCATGGTTTGGGGCCTACGAATATTGCTCATGGAAAGGGAAGCGCCTTCCGACAGAAGCCGAGTGGGAAAAAACAGCAAGGGGAAATGACGGCAGAATATTTCCGTGGGGGAATTCTCCGCCAAATGACGTGAAAGCCAGATATAACCAGAAATGGAAAGAGAAAGGTCTGAACGTCATGGTCCCCGTTGTTACGCTTCCTGACGGGGCATCCTATTACGGCGCCTTCAATATGGCCGGCAATGTGTGGGAGTGGGTTGATGACTGGTTCAAGAGGGATTATTGTGAATACTGTCCGGAAGAGAACCGCTGTCTCCCCTGTCAGGAAGGAGGCCCCTGTAATCATTGTCCCGAGAAACCGCCTGCCATCGGTGATTTCAAAGCGCTGCGCGGCGGGTCATGGTACGACAGTTTTGGCGAGTCGGTCGTGCGAAGCACACATCGTTATTGGTTGGGGCCTGAAGAACGATTTCTGCATACCGGTTTCCGTTGCGCGAAATAGGACGGAAAGAAAGACCCTTCAGCTATTCCACCGCAGTAATCAACGGCACAGGAGGAACAACAATGAAAGTAACAGTATCGGAAAAAGGACCTTCTGCGCCATCTTTTGAAATGGCACTGACCTTCAGAAAATAGGTCCCGTAATCAAGGTTCCAGAATGTGAGCGCGGTATTCGTAATGTTTGGATTATCGTAGATCCTATATTGAAACGTCCTGTCCCTCGCAAGGACAACGCGATAGACTGCTCCACGCGGTACGTTGGTCCACGTAACCCGTATGTCATAGATATCCCTGTACTCTCCTATTTCTTCAGGAGTGATTATGCGTGGCGGCTGCATATTTGTGTTTGTCTCATAGCGCTGGGCAGGGGAAAAATTGCCTGCCTGACCATCCGGTCCGATAGGCCTAATGCGAATGTAACACGCGCCTGGGGCAGCAGATTCCGGGAATGTTATCTCCGGTTTATCGCATTTCTTGTCAATGAGTATTTGCCGGAACTCTTTATCTTTAGCCATCTGGAAGTGATACATGAAGCCATCCCCCATGTTTTTCCACGTAAGATGCACATTTTCTTCATCAATGGCCAATGTATCCCGCTGCCCTGCAGCAAACGCATAGTCATTGAAAGCTAATAAAGGAGATAACGCAGGATTATTCGCTGAGAATAAAAAGAAGGCAATACTCCAAAATAAATATACCAATTTCATCTTGTCCTCCACTGCCGTATTCTTCAAAATTATACTATAAAAAGCTAAAATATGTTGACACAGCTCTTTCAAACAATGCTATTTTGCTCTATAGGGGAAATAGAGCGTGAAGGCAGAACCTTTTCCGACAGCACTGTCTATTTTGATTAATCCACCATGACCTTCTACAATTTTTCTCGTTATCGGAAGCCCCAATCCTGTCTCTTGTTTTGTGTTTTTTGTGCTAAAAAAAGGTTCATATATCATTTTCAGATTTTCTTCTGCAATGCCGACTCCGGTATCTATAACTTTTAGCGCAACATGGTTTTTTCCGTTTATTGATTCTGTATTGGTAGTGACAGTCAGTGTTCCCCCATCCCGCATCGCATCAATAGCATTTGATACAAGATTGCCGATTGCGGCTCTCACCTGTCTTTCATCTACATATACCGGGGGGACATCACTCAAGGATTTATTGATAGTTATTGGGGTATTTTTGCATGCATCTTCATAACCTGTTAACGATTCCTCAACTATTTTGTTAAGATTTTTCATCTCCCTCTGAAAAAAAGACTTGTCGGAAAAAAGCAGAACATCCTTCAGAATATCTTCAAGCCTTTTTGCCTCTGCTGAAATGAGGTCCGCATATTCCTTTTCTTCTGCTTCAGGGGGCAGCCTTTTTCTGAGCCTTTCGGCAAGTCCGCCGATGATGGTAATCGGATTTCGTATTTCATGTGCTACGTTCGCGGTAAGTCTGCCGAGGGCCGACAATTTCTCATATTCAATAATTTTTTCCTGTATCTGTTCTTCAGCTTTTTGGAATTCGTCTATGGCTTCCTGCAACTCATCGAGCATCGAGCGAAGGTCGCCCAATTTGTTCAGAAGTCTCTTTTTTGTTTTTTCTCTCTCCTTCATGATCAAGCTATGACCTCAACCCGGTTTCTCCCTTTTCCTTTCGCTGTATACATGGCATCATCGGCCCTTTTGATAAAGCTGTCGTCAGAATCATTTTTTCTGTATTGCGTTACGCCGAGGCTTATTGTTACCGTGCTGGTTAGCTCGAATCGGTAGCCTTCTATAGCCTTTCTAATCCTCTCTGCCAGTACCTCTGCGCTTGCTACATCTGTTTCAGGGGTGATGACAACAAACTCCTCTCCTCCCCATCGTACCAGGCAATCAATTTCCCGGAGATTTTCCATCACTATTTGAGTTAATGTCTGCAGGACATAATCACCAGCCGCATGCCCATAGGTGTCATTGATTTTTTTAAAATGATCTATATCAAACATAATTAGGGATAATGAATGATCATACCTTTTTGCTCTCTCAAATTCTATCTTGATTACTTCATGAAATTTCGTCCTGTTATAGGCTTGTGTCAGCGTGTCTGTGGTCGCAGTTCTTGCAAGTTCGTTCTCAAGCTCCTTACGCCTGGTGATATCGCGAATAATTCCGGAATAGAATAACCCTTCCCCTGCTTTCCACATGGAAACAGAGAGTTCTATAGGGAATACAGTGCCGTCTTTTCTCAGTCCCTGCATTTCAGTTATTCTGCCGAAATATTTGGATTCCCCCGTTGATTTTACTCTTTCCAGCCCTTTTTGATGCCCGGTCCTGTATTGTTCGGGCATTAAAATAGTTAAAGGATTCCCCGCTATTTCTTCTTCCGTATATCCAAATATTCTTTGGGCGCTTGTATTCCAGAAGATAATGTTCCCGACGCTGTCACCCAAAATAATCGCATCTACCGCTGTCTGTGCTATATTTCGGAATTTTTCTTCGCTTTCCCGCAGCGCTTCTTCCGTCCGTTTGCGATCGGCGATATTTTCAATTAAACCGTCATACCTGATCAGCAGACCTTTCTCATCATAATATGGCACCATAGTGTTTCGGATCCAGACTACAGAACCGCCACGCCTGGTTATGCGATGTTCAATGGGAGGTACAGGATTGCCTTTAAGAATTTCCTTGAGCGCGTTTTCGACTAACATCCTGTCATCGGGATAAATCATTGAGTGCCATAGAAACGGATCGGCTATATAGTCCTCAGGTTTATAGCCGGTGATTGGAATACATCCTGCGCTATGCCAGGTGGATATCGCCTTTTTTTCGCTAATTTCAACGGCATAAATATAGGTGGTAACGGCATTCACCATTTTTTTGTAGCGCTCTTCACTCTTTCCGGGGGCAGCTTCAGACTCTGCACATTCTGCAAGTCGCTGCCGCGTCTCCTGCAATTCGCGTATGAGTTGCTCTTTTGTTTTACCCTTATCGTGCATAGAGTATGTCCCCTCAGTTCAAAGCAGGTCCGCTTATCTGGCTATGATAATTATAATCTATAGATATTAGAAAGAACTGTCAACGTTTTGGATGGGAAATTCAAGTATGTCTTATCTATGCCTTGACAGGGAATAACGTTCGTTTTTATTTACGGATAATCGATTAACTTAGGTGGGAAGATGTTTGAATGAAGGATACAGGGAACAGCTTAATTTGTTCGGCGAGGATTATCGAGTGAAACGAAGGCTAAATGCATAACCGCAAGCCTGACCCTATGGGCTACACAGTGCACATGTGTCATCTCCTTCCGGGTGTCCCCGAAACGATGACGGACTGGCTGAAAATATTTCAAGTCGATAACAGATGCTGTTCTCATTTTTATGTTATGCTTTCAATACGTTATATGCTTTTACGCAAAAAACTGTCGGACATTTCTGATAAGGAAGTACTATGAAATTATTTGAAGAGAAATATAACTATTCTGAAAGAAAACACAAAGAGTTCATCGAGATTTCTAAACTAATCAGCTATAACTTTGACACAGAAGTCATTGTTGCAAAAAGTCTCTCTTTTATAGCGGAAAGGTTAAAGAAAAGGGTAAGGATATATCTTCTTGACGAGCGGGGAGATTTGGTCATCAAACAATGGAGCGGGAATTATAGGCATGATTTAAAAAAGGGAGTGACTGTAAATAAAAAGAGTATTGTATGGCATACGTTTGTAAAAGGGACATCCCTTAATCTTACTCGTGAAGAAATGTTCAGCGGCTTTAAACATTCATTAAAAAATGCGATAACCCTCAAGGCCGTTATTACCATTAAACATATGGATAACAGCGATCTTGAAAAAAAGAAATTTGGTGTTATGGTTATAGATTCGGGTATAGATAAGACACCTATCAGTCAAGAAGATTTTATATATTCAAAGGAAATTGGCATGTTGATTGGGCAGGCCATAGCTCGGGCTAATTTCTTTAACGAATATAAGAGGATGAAGGATAGATTAAGCCTTATACAGGAGGAAAGGATAAAGGTATTAGATGCCATGGTCCATAATCTTAGAAATCCCCTGACTGTTATCGGTGGTTTTACAAAAAGATTTCCTAAGATTATTCATGATCTCTTTCAGTCCGTAGACGAAAAGAAGAAAAAGGGGTATCTTGATAAGCTCCTTGAATATTCAAAGATTGTTGCAAAGGAAGAGTATACGATAGAGGAAAATATAAACGACTTTGTAAATTTCTTATCAGTTACCAATATAAAATATAAAAATGAGCTATCAGAGTTCCCATTAAATCCATTAATGCAGAATATCATTTCAAATTTTACTCCCCTATCTGAAATCAAAAATATCCGATTAAGTTATCCTCAAAAGGATATAAAGATTCACGCCAACAAAGATGGTATCTTTACCATTCTTAATAATTTGCTCTACAACGCTATCAGGTTTTCTCCTGAAAACAGTACCATATGTGTCGGTGCCTTAGAAGATGATGAAAAGGTAGTATTTAGTGTGAAAAGTGATACCTTCATCCCAAAAGAACATAGGAAGCACATATTCGATTATTATTANAAAATGGGTTCAGAAAAAGAAAAAGGGACAGGCCTTGGGCTCCCTATTGTAAAGCTGATTGTTGAGAAACATAACGGGACAATAAAGCTCATAAGTAAAATGAGAAAAGATAAACCTCCCTTTACAAAATTTATTATTCAGATTCCTAAATAGTTTCTGTTCATGAACAACTTCCTACGTGGAGCATAGGTTAATTCTATCATTAAAAAAGAGGGGTGATTCCATCAGTCTAACGGAAATTGTAATGCTTCCTCAGAGCTGGCCGGGAAAAACTGGACAGAGACATAAGTGGTAAAGCTGCTCTAAACTAAAACGCAGGGGGTACCAGAGATCGAGACATTG
>Ga0031656_10000561_pt1 | contig 13006 bp, 16 predicted proteins | sample FrelakmetDIP11DI_FD_55080 | JGI IMG/M metagenome (GOLD analysis project Ga0031656, IMG submission 55080) | Freshwater lake sediment microbial communities from the University of Notre Dame, USA, for methane emissions studies - DIP11 DI | ecosystem: Environmental > Aquatic > Freshwater > Lake >... | reverse complement strand
CTCTCATCGACGATGACCATGTCGGGGGCCTCAAGCCCTACGTCTTGAACAAACTGGGTCGCTCGTTCAAGGCGCTCTTGCCCCTTGGTTCGCAAGGCGACGAGTCCCCTGTGTTGGCTCTTCTGTCCCAAAACGCGACCCCAACCGGCTACGACATCGTGACCGAGCAAGTAGACGTCAGGGGTCAACGAGGTATTCAACGGGTCGTACTTTTTTTTTGGTCCGTCGGTCAACACCTCGGCGTGAAGCTTGTACAACCCCCGGAGGTCGAGAACTTCGACTCGTCCAAAGAGGAAACGAAGCTCGTCGAGCCAGACACTTTTTACCGAGGTGGGCGTCACTATCGCCAGATGTCGGGGTTTGAGAGCTCGAGCAGCGGCGAGCGCGCAGTAGGTCTTTCCAAGACCCATGTCCAAGGCCAAGAGGCATGAACCTCTGATGGCCCAGGCGATCGCCTCAACCTGATAAGGTCGCGGACGACGTCCCGACACACCTTCGAGCTCGAGACAAACGTCTAGAGCCCGTCCGAAGTAACTTGAGTTGACCACGGAATCCCCTTGTGCGCCTCAGACTGTAAGCACAGTCGAAATATTCTGTCAATCGAGAAAAAGAGAAAGCCCCCAGTTTCCCGGGGGCCGCTCTGCACAAGAGTATAGGGGAGACGAATACATTGTAAATTGTAGAGCGAAGTTGTCAATAGTAATACCGACTCTTTCACTTGATCTTTGACGTTCCTTGCTCAATAGTAGACGGGCACAGCACAAGAGCAGTAGAGGGGACATGTCAAAACACTTGGTTGAGCTTCCGCCTCTGTGGAGCATGGAATCACGCCGGGCCAAAGCCGAAGTTGAACACAAACACAACTGGGAGAACATGAGCTTGTTTGTGTCGAACGTTCTCGGTAGTGGAACGACACTCAGAAACAGCCTGAGAAAGGGAGAATGGGCTATGAGAGATTGGTTGATTGAAGGTCTGCTTCGGCGTAATAGCGTCTCACTATTCGTCGGAGAAAGCGGCGTCGGTAAGACAATGATTCTTCTCGACCTCGCTTACTCGGTGGCAACCGGGCAGAAGTGGTTGTCACACTATGAATGTTGCAAAGGACCAGTTGTGTTCCTCGCTGGGGAATCCTCGATGTCCGCCCTTGAATCTCGTCTAATCGGCTTGAACCATGGGAGAGGGAAAACCGCCCAATGGCTTCAAGACAACGGACTAGACTTCTTGACTATCATCGCGCAACGAGAGCTCGGAACGAGCAACTTCCCTCTCTCCAATGAAGAATGGTGGAAGAAAGCCGAGCTCCTCCTCGCGCAAAGTATCGAAGGAGCAAAGCCCATCCTATGGATCTTCGACCCAATTATTTCATTGGTAAAAGACCCGGATAAGGAAGAGTCCAGGGAAGTCATGTCCCGGTGCTTCCAGCTCGCGACTCAGTCAAACGGTCACGTCCTCCTCGCGCATCACACGAGGAAACCTCCGAGCGGGAAAGTTACCGAACGACAGAATGACAGAATAAGAGGTGATTCGTCTTGGCGAAACCTCGCTGATGACATCCTCTTCTTCGAGAAGGTTTCTCCCGGGTTCACAAGCGCATTTCTCAACAAAGCCAGAGACGAAGCTACCAGCGGAGAAGACCACCCACTCTTCCATATCAAGAGCGACTTCTCGGGGATTACCGGCTTCGACTTCTTCAAACTTCTCGAAGCTTACAACATCGAAAACAATGAAATGGCTGTCCCCGGTTCAATCAAAAACATTTCACTTCAGTGGGTACCTTATGTGGAGAAAGCTACCGAGGAATACACTGATACAAGCGTGAAAAAAGAGGAGCTCGAGGAAGAGAAAGAAGAGCAGGAGGAACCTCGCCCCAAGCAAAGCGCCGTGTCTCGGTTCGCGGCTACTATCAGAGAACAGAACCGAGAGGCGCCTACTAACTCAACAGGGAAGGTCAACGGAACCAAACTTGAGTTGCTACCAAGTGACGGCGAGACCGAAGAAATGGGAGAGGAAGAGGAGGACTCTACCAGCGAAAATGGCCGAATTCGTCTCAAAGGTAAGCGGGGGAATAAAGAGATTCCAGAAGACGGACAAGACGCCGTTGGTACGATGATCCTTCAAATACTCGAATCTTCCAACAGTGAAGCCCTGTCTCTCTATCAGATATGGTCCAACCTCAAAGCCAGTGCGTCCGGTGTAGGCCAGTCCCGCATACAGAACCGCCTCGATAAGCTCCACCTCGTAGGCCACGTTCAGATTAGGCAGAACGAAAAGGGAGCGCTGGTCTACTCTTCCAGCAGAAAACAAAGTCAAACGGCTGAAGAGGCTTTCTAGTTCCGTCAGGGTTCCGTCAGGGTTCCTCGCCTTGGCCTGTGGAAGCGTCTCGAGGTCTTCCCCTGTCTGTAGGGAAGGATTGAGGCTCTCGAGGCTTCAAGGGGTCTTCCCGGCCCAGGGATAGGGTGGCTCGGGAATTCTTTCTGGTCCTGTTTGGGGAATTCTCGAGACATAATTCGGCCCAGAAGAAGCGGCTCTGCCACCGTATACGAGAAAAAGCACCATTTCAAGCCTGTCTCAGTCGTTTTTGTCAGTAAATGTAGGTATTTGTCTCCAAACTAAAAACCCACTTGGAAGTTTCACGAAGAATTAAAAAAAACGGGCTAAAATTGCCGTTTGGCAGCCTAGTGTGTTTCTTTCCCCCGGAACATAAGTTTTGCCCTTGACAAGACCCCCTTTCGACTATACGCTCCAGAGCGCCGGTTCACCCGGCGGTCTGGAGCGTATTGTCGAAAGGGGGTCNGAGGGCTAAACGATGAGAGGGGGGGAAGAAAACACTCTGAGATTTTTAAATCAAAAATAGATTCCTCTCAGATTAGAATCCCGTTGATCTCTCAAAAACCACCCAAGGGGAAAGAAAATGAATGAGACACTTTTCCGAGACACCTGTGAGACATGTTCCTGGTGGAAGCAGTATCACGCCGAGGTCCTAGACCGAAACGTTTCAGCTCGGGACTTCTCAGTCGAAGAGTTGACTCGAGCTCAAATTTGTACCCGAGCGGGTCAAGGCTGTTTCTTTCTTTCCCTGAAGGAACACACCTGTGCTTTGCATGAGACGAAGCTCGAAAGAGCGTTCTGGTGGGTCAAGTGGGTGTTCCCCTGGAGAGCTCTGAAAAAAAGCCGACGATTAGGTAAGAAACAGCTTGAAATTCGTTTCCAGGAGGTAGATACTCGACACGCCCTTCGATGCGGGGTGAAGTGTATCTACAAGGCTCTCCTGCGCCTCTTCGACTTCTGGAAGACGAACCCACCCATTGACGAAGCCCTCAAGGACGCTCCCGAGCTCTATGTCATCAAGCCCTACCAGGTAGTTCTCCAAGCTCTAGATGATGTCGGCTCTATGGCGGACGATCCAGCGTTTTCCGGTCTAATTCAGAATCTGGGAATTCTTCGCCCAGAAATAGCTAGCTTTCGCAAGGAGAAGAAGTCATGAAGACTCCCGAGCAAGGAGAAGCGTTACCCTTCGCGTTGAACTTGGTCGACTTTGACAAACCCCAGGGGGAGGTTCCCGAGGAGGAACGAGTCAACCGAGACAAGACGCTTGAGACACGCAAGCACCTCTTAGACGACCTTGGGCGATTGCCTCGAGCGGCTCGAGGTATCCAACAAACGCTCGGTGTCGGCTTGGCCCAACCCACACCAGCAGAGATCAAGCAATACTCTCAAGCGAGAACCGACCAGCTCTTTGCCGTTTGTGGAGAGTGCGCTCGGTTCTCCTACGCTGCTGGACAGGAAGTGTTGAACAACGGGGGCGCGTGGGCGATCAAGGAGAAGCTCGGGGAAGCGGCGGCGTACCTGGGCGACTGGCGGAAGTTCGGCTGGTGTGAAGTGCTCTCGGGCCCGTGTGACTTTCGAGCCCCGAAGTGCGACAACTACCAGGCGAAGAAAAAGGGGCTCTTTGGGCGAATTCTCGGAGGGACGTGGAAGCGTCTCAGGGATATATAAAGTAAAGGGGAGAAGATGACTCACCTCATATCTTGGTGTCTTCTGGTCTTTGGTCTGACGTACCTCATCACTGCTTCGGCGATAGCGAAAGTTCCTCGAGCTTGGTTGAAGAGACGCCGGGGGATTCTCGGGCGGTTCTTGCGCGGAGTTTTGTCCTGTGCTCCTTGCACGTCATTTTGGGTAGGACTCGCATTAGGTGAAGACTTTCTCTTGCCTTCAGACGTGTTTTTCCCTATCGTCACTGGACATATATTAGGGGCAATCATGGCGGTTGGGTTGGTCTCTGGCTTTCAATTTGTGACCGCTGTGGCGATAGCAGAAGAGGGAGATGGAGAGAATGACGAATAAGACGGCGATGCAGCAGATCAAGGAGCTGCGGAATACGATCGAATCGAGTTACGGGGCGACGCCTTCAAACTACGGTCCGTTCGAGCGCGGGAAGATTTCTCAGATCGTGATGAGCTTCCCGGAGGTCGACGTTTCGGTGACCGAGCTTCGCCCTGTGTCTATCTTCGGCAAAGCTCGAGAGCCGGTTGACGCCGGTTTCTATCCACGGGTCAAGACCGAGGACCTCCTTGATATCTCGGGCTGGTTTCACTCGACTGCGAGCGGCGGCGGGAAGTACATTATTGAACTCTTCGAGCCAGACAACCGGCAATTCATCGACGGCTACACAGTGAAGATTGACGGCCCCAGTAAGAAAGCACCACCAATTGTGAGGCAAGAAGAAATGCACCGAGCAGACATGTCCTTGAAGACGACACAGATCGCCCAGCAATTGATCGCCTCGGGCATCGAACCAGCGACCGCTTACGAGGCGGCGAGGAAGATGGCCCAGGACAATCCCCAGGCTCATCTTCTCTTCTCCGGGATGGGGGGAATGGGCGGCAACGGCGGTATGGGTGGCGTGGGTGGCAACGGCGACCGAATGAATGACCGCACGGATGACCGGATGAGACGAGACATGTTTCCTCCCAAGGAAGAAGACGGGATGGAGAAGCTCTTCCGTATGATGCTCATGAAAGACCTCGTGGGCGGGGGGAAGAAGCACGAGGACGACTCCGAGACGCGCGCCATGCGGGACCAGGTGAAGCGGCTCGAGGACCAGTTAGCCGAGGAGCGACATCAGGCAGAGCTTCGAGAGCTTCGTTCTCAGATGGAGAACATTGCGAAGAGCTTCGAGCACAAGCCGGCAGAAGCGCCCAAGACCGATTGGCCCGTTCTCGCCTCAACTATGGTGACCGCGCTCGGTGGGATGTTTTCATCGATGAATTCCCAGCAGCAAGCGCAGGCAACCCAGCAGGTCTCCCTTCTGAAAGAAGTTCTTGGCGGGCAGAATTCTGGAAAGAGCGACATGGTCAACGCCGTCATGAGCAACATGATGGGGATGATGCAGATGCAGGTTCAGCAGCAACAGGCTCGTATGCAAGAGCCGATGCAACAGATGCAGATGATGGGGGAGATGGCAAGGATGACCGGCGGGCTTCTGCAAGCAATGGTAGAAATGCAAAAGCAACTCTCCGGCGACGATCCCGCTTGGCTCAAGTTGGCTCTGGATATGATGGGCGAGCTCCCCAATGTGATTAGAAGCGTCGCCGAGCCGGTCAAAATGAGAACCATCGCGGTTGATCCCAACCAACAACGAAATGGGGGAACGCACGAGTCCAAGGACGAGTACCTCGTTCGAGCAGAGTACGAGCGAAGCCTTCAGGGCCAAGCAGACAAAGCGCTTGCCGAGCTTGAGGAGAAGCGACTCGCGGAAGCGACCCGCACGTCAGTGACGCCCCCGCCCCCTCCACCAGCAGCACCTCTGACAGAACCAGCGGCGCCTCTGGTAGTAGCACCACCAGCAGCGGGAGGAACGCCAGACAACCCTATGAGGGGAGATGAGCCGGTCGCCGGCGACGAGTCGGGCGAAGAGCCAAGCGACGAGGTCAAGCTCGAACGGGCTCGGGCTCTCGTTCAAGCTCTTGGGTTTGAGGTCTTGGTTCCTCTTCTCGAGTTCGACGGTTGGGTGGAGTTCTTCTCTTCGATGGCAGAAGAGAGCCTCGACCCGGAGGAATTCGGTTACCGTTTCGTCGAGTTTGTCTTGGCGACACAAGAAGCAGGATCGCCCCTCGACCCAGCGCTCGAGGAGCTCGCGCTCAATTCCAAGCTTTGGACAAAGCCCCTTGAGAAGAATCTCAAATGGCCGAAGCAAGCGGCGCGTGACTTTACTTTGGGAATTGACCGCTTCTTGAAGGAGCACAAAGTTTCGCGCAAGAAGTAATACGACGGTCGTGCTGGTAAACAGGGAGAGAGAAAATGCTGTCGTTTAACAGGATCTCGACGTGGGAGCCGGGATTCGTCGCGGCGATCCGTCGCCACTACACGGGCTCTCGTGGTGCTCCTGTTGGCAAGAAGATGGCGTGGGAGATTCGCGATGACGGCATGCTTCGCGGGTGGATCGGCATCGGAGAGCCGGCCTTTAAGCTCGCGCCTCGCCGTCTATTGGGGCTCGAAGATGCCAGGCCAGCTCCTCGGACGGTCGGCAACTTCATCTTTCGTTTGGAGCTACCGGGCACCACCAAGGCCAGCGGCATCCTGCGGGAATGGCACCTAGTTGCCGAGCATGATTGGGCAGACGAATACGGCTGGACGATCCAGCACTGGGAGACGCTGATCGATCCATCCAAGACGGCCAGCGTCGTCTGCGGAGCGTGCTACCGGCGAGCTGGCTACCGACACATAGGCAGCACTACGGGCAAGTCGTGTAGTCGCCCTGCGGGGCATTCGCATGGTCCGAGGGTGTGGCGCGACGGGACGGTCAAGGAGTTGTTCTATCGAGGTCCCCTTGTACGGACAAGTGTGGACTTCTGCGGAGGGACGGGCCATGCGCTCAGAGATCACAAATGAGCCCTGTCCGTGTAGCGGGGCAGTTGCGAAGGCAACTAAGCCTATCCTCACCCAAGCGTCTATTCTGGACGGGTGAAGCTCACCAAGAAGCGAGTCAGGACTCCCGACCAGCGTATTCGGATGATTGAGCGCGTCGTCGCCCAAAGCGCCCTTGAGGCACAAGGGGTCAGGCTTCGCCAGATTGTCATCCAGGACATGCTTTCGACCGCCAAGGACCGAGACGACCTCGGCCAGATTCGAGCGGTTTTCGACTGGGTCAAGGGAAACATACGATACATCGAGGACCCGGTTTCTCTCGACCTCTACCCGTCCGCGCTCGTGACGCTTTCGCTCGGGGGTGGGGATTGCGACGACCACGTCATCCTCATCGACTCCGCGCTCGCGGTCATCGGCTTTCAGGTAGGAGCTCGGGTCATCTGCACGGACTCCGGAGAGTGGCACATTTACGCGCTGGTCTGGACGCCGAAGAATGCTCCTGACCTTGTAATCCCGCTTGATACTACCTGGCCCGGAGCTGAAAGAATCGGGCAAGAATACCCGAAAGAAAGTGTGTCTTACTCGAAGTCTTGGGTTTTCAACTTCAAGAGGTAAAACATGACACTCGACCGTGCGGATTACAATAACTGGCGGGAAGCAATGGCGGCCCATGACGCGATCAAGATGGATAACGCCACTCTCCATGGTTTGGGTCTGGCCCCATTGGGTGATCCCAGAGTCATCAAGAGGTACATCCAGCAGAACATCCTGGAATATGTGGGCGCCCTTCACAACGGAGAGTTTCCAAGGATCTACGCCATCCCGATAAGAAATAGTGCGGTCCCTCTCCTTCTACCCGAAACGGGCTTGTCGGAAGCGACGATAAACAGCTTCGTTCGAGCGGCGGACCAAGGACTCGAGCAAGTCTACGCGGTAACAGAGCAGGTTCGTGGGTCGATGGACCGTGAATCGAGCGGGAATTGGAGCGAGTTTTCCCCCGAGACGGTGAACGGGCTTGCAGTGACAATCACGTCCATCATGGACGCGGCGATTGACTCGCAAGCGCGGGTTCCGACTGACGAGAATATCGACCTCTCGATCACGATTCTGAACGGAATAGCGGGAATTTGTGACTCTGTCGCCAGCATGGTTGGGGGAATCGCCCAGGTTGTTTTGATCGTGGTTGCGTGGCTCTGTCGAATCGTCGGATATATTCTCGACGCGATTCGAGGTTACTTCCGTGATTCGAACGAGGGATATAACGCTGAATGGGACGGGACCGAGCGCCGACGAATCCTTTTCGATAAGGTGAGAATCCTCGTCCAGTGTGAAAACGAGGTCCTCACCAATGACAAGCTGCACGGAGCTTTCGAACGGATGGGCGTGGACCTCGGTAATCGTGACGCGGTATGGGATGAGATCAGTAAGATGCTCGTCGCACTGTCTGATTACCCCGTGGTGGGCGACAAGAGGACCAACGCGATGACCATCTGTCGAGCCCTCGGGGGAGCGGCAGAGAGTTATCGTATGTGTATCCAGATCCAAGGTTGGCTCTCCTATGTCGGAGCTGGAGACAACAAGGCGAACAACGTTTTCAACTGGCTTTACGATGCTCGCCGGGTGACGACGATAGTTGACCGTCACGACTACTACCTGAACCACAGGAACGAAATAACGGGGTCTCAAGACAACTTCAGATATATAAATTCCGACGAGGAGAAGTACGGAGAAGACTGGTCGAAGANCACGGACAAGAATTGCAAGCGCTCGAACATGTTCACGGGGTCTCCCGAGTGGTTTCTACACTGCGGGGGACTAGATGTCACGGACGCGAAGCGGTTCAGGCGGTTCACCCTGTCTCAATTGAAAGACGTCTACATGTGGCTTGCAACCAAGTTGCAGGTCAAGGGTATTCCGGGAACGGGGTTTACCACGGCCGTGCAGACATATTCGAAATACGGGGGGGATTGGGCGGCGTCATCCAAAGCGGGGTATGGCGGTTGGGGACCGAACCAACAAATGGGTGTGACCGCGTTCAACCAAATGGCGGCATCGGAAGGCTGGACCACCGATAATGCAAAGGACCTCGAATACCTTCCTCCAGCTTTTCGCGTCCACGTCTACCAGGTCCGCGTTGGACCCTTCCATTGCCTGGCAGTGAAGGGACTCGAGCTTAGTCAGGTAGCAACACCTGTCAGGAAAAACTACACCTACACTCAAGCTCGAGGGGAACTTTGGGGGGCTATTTGTGCCGTCCAAGCTAGCTCGAGTTCCGCGGCGAGCTCCACGGCAACCTCGAGTTCCGCGGCGAAGAGCGCCGGGACGCTGATTCAGGGTGGCGTATGGGGGGCGTTGCGATCGAATGACCCCTACTTGACCGAGCAACTCAAGCTCATCGGAGCGGCCTCCGGGTTCAAAGGAGCTCGAGGGTTCGGGGCGCTACCGACCGGCTACACCTGGGCTCTGACCAAGGATCAAGAAGAGATGATTGACTCCGACGGGTTCAAGCAAGCTTTGTCGGCGTCGATCACGCAAGCGACGGCGAGCTCCTCCTCGAGCACGGGGCTCATTCTCGCCGGCGTCGGTGCTTTGGGACTTATAGGCTACTTGGTACTTCGCCGAAAATAGAACCAAACTTGAGGCAACTCGGCAGGTAACCAGGTTTAGAGAGGAAGAAAAACATGGCGCGTAGACGGAGAAGCAAGAAAGCGGCGAAGGGTCGATGTGTGAAGTCGAAGGGCCGTTGCTTCATGAAGACTTCGAAGGGTATTCGTGGTTGTAAGTGCACCGCGAAAACTCCTCGATACTAGGAGGAAACAACATGGCAAAGGCAAAGAGTGGACGGTGCGTGAAGTCAAAGGGTCGCTGCTTCATCATCAAAAAAGGGACGAAGATCAAGGGTTGCAAGTGTACCCCCAAGACTCCCGCATACAAGAAGAGCAAGAAAAGTAGATAGGTAAGGAGGAAACCATGCAGTATGAGTTGGACACCATGGGCTGGTCACATGTTTCGTTGGCTGACGCTGCCCTTGGTGTGGGTGCCGGTTACGTCGTTCCGATCCTCGCTGAGAGGATGTTGGGACAGTACAGCGGTTCCCAACCGTGGGTTAGCGAGTACCGGCCACAGCTCGCTGCCGCGGTTGGNCTTGGCGCGTGCGCACTTCTGTACTTCTGGCGNGGGTTNGGTCCTGCCGTTATCGGTGGGATGATGGCTCTCGCCTACGGTCTCCGAGCGACGATCGAAGGGTACTTGGCTTCGTCTCCGGCTGTCGAAGGAGCTCGACGGCTCGGGGGCATCGTGGCAACGGCCCCTCGGTTGCTTCCAGCAGCGAACAGGAATCAGGGTTTGCGCGGAGTAGTCGCGACCCAGGCGAAGAACCCAAGTTTTCAAGGAGCGGCTTTCTAGGAATGAAACCCCGCTTGAAGGAGGAAGAGTAAGATGTCTCCCAATATGAATACGATTCGAGTTGCAGGCGGCGGCGTGGTCAATCTTGAGGACCACCAAGGTGACCGCCCCCTTTGGTCTTCAGCGCTCGTGGCTTCGACCCAGAGCACCGACCTGACCTGTTTCCGCTATTCCCGCGGTGACACGATCCCCGGGAGCTCGACGACGGCGGACGAGCGACATACGAACAGCGACTACGAAGGACAGATGCCGGGGACCGACGACATGGTGGTTTACTCCATCGCCGTCGAGTTCGACGCGGACGTTCCNTANGCCGCGATTCGTACCCTGATGGACGACCTCTACGGTGAGTTTTACGCCGGCGGGTCAAAGCCCCTGTATGACGGTCTCCCCCGTCATTTCCCGGGCGGAAGTGGTCTCGGCGGGCTGTCGAACGCGACCGCTATCGAGTCCTACTCGAACGGTGTCGCGGACGCGAACAGCCGAGCGAAGATGATAGTTCCGATCCATATCCAGCCGTTGGCCCAGTTCAAATGGAATTGGAAGGTTCCAGGCGGCGCCTTGACCCTCGGGACCGCTGCGATCCCGGTCCGCACCGTTTACCGCGGGTATCGCAAGCTCGCGGTTCAGTAGTCTTTTCTACTTACCCACAAAACACCCCGGGTGATAGTCTTGTGCTCAAGGAGAATGAGCACATGGAATTGACCCCTTATCTCCCTTGGATAGCATGGGAACAGGTAGATATACCGACGACGGGACTCAAACAGTCTGACGCCGAGGAGTTTCGCAACTCGACGGACGACGACATCTTCATTGATCGCGTGCTCTTCGATATAGGAAGTACATCAAATACAGTCTCCGCTCGTTTCGGAAAGCACGGGTCTGTGTCTCATACCCAAGACTTTTGCTATCTGAACGCGCTTCACAATGTTCCGATAATGGCGGCGGTCACTGATTGTGCTTACCCGCTCCTCAAACTGAGGAAGCCCGCTCTCTTCAAGTCTGGTCAACCCATAGTGGTTGAGATCAGAGATACAGGAAGTGACGGGGATACTTATTATGTGTCTTTGATCGGCTATCGAAGGAACAGTAAGGGCCTGTTCATCTTTCATGACTGGTGTGCTGTCGGGTCCTTGTCTTCAGCCGTTCTCCGTTTCCAGAACGANCTAGGNGAAGACTTCATATTGACTGANNTCGCNCTGAATTTCGTTGATACGGGNACNGTCGCNCGTATGAGGGGACGGCAGTTTCGTATCAGCGGAGGAGGACTCGGGTCATGGTCGAATAGGCCAGTCCCGATGAGTCTTCACTTTCCCGACCGTAACGGAGCGGCTTACATTTGGTCACCTCCCGGTCCGCTCATTCTTCGACCGGGAGAAGCGATGTCCGCTGAATTCCGCGATACGACAGGATCGGCGGTAACGGTCTATTGGTCGGTCATCGGCTACCGGCTAGACCGGAGGTCATAATGTCGGAGTTGACATTAGGGTTGGGTGAGTGGGTTCCCAATTTCCAATACTGTAGTGACGTAGCGGAACACACGGGAGGGTCACATTACTATCCATCGGGCGACACCAACGCGCAGGGACAAGACCCGATGAAGAACATTTTCGATACTCCTATGATTGTTCGTCGACTGGCAATGATGCCCTACTGTTCCGGAACGGGAGTTGAAGTTAGCCGTATAACTGAGGGAGAGGGATCTTTAATAACCTACCATTACATAAACCTTCTAGCTTACAAGAATTCTGAGAAGGGAAAGGTCCCTATCTTCAAAGATCCCCTACATGATAAATACCTGTCATTCAATGAAAAGGTTCACGAGAAGCCCGGTCTTATGTTGGCGGCGCCTTGCCTCTTGAAAAAGGGAGAAAGCGTTCTGGCTTACTTGGGATCGATAGGCAGTGAAATAACGCCTTACTTCGACTCGACAGACAATTCAACAACCTGGAGTGCAACGCTGCTTTGTGTTGGGCGAGACACCGGAAGACCCCTGAATTTCGATTTTAGTGGAACTTGTGTAAGGGGGAAGTATGCTAAAGCCTTCACAAATATCTACGGGGAAGACTTATCGATTCTTGGGATATGTGGAGAAGGGCTTGCAACCTCTGGTTTGTTCGGAGTTTTCCTGACTACAAGCTCTGCCAAGTGGAGTAGTTCGGAACGGATGTTATTTCTTCCCACGTATTACAGGACTTACACTCTCAATTTCTCCAATTTCGCGCAAGGTGGACTTGTCCTACTTCCGGGAGAAAGTTTGAGTTTCTCCGTCAAGTTCTTATGCGATGGTGCTGGTTCATTCTCTTCATTCATGATGGAGTCTTACGTTCCTCGGAGTATCGCGAAATGAAGACCAAAACATTCCAAATCAGTCCCGGGGATCACCAACTCGTTACACTCGACGGAAACCATCGAGTGACGCTGTTACTGAATAAAGTTACTTATGAAGTTTGGGTCTCAGATTCGGACGAGCCAACGTTGAATAATAGTGCCCTTCTCCGAGCTTCTGACTGTCCAGTTTCGTTCGTCCATCGAGGGAATTTGACCCTTTGGGTCTCGTCCCAATTGCGGGCAACGATCGGAGTCTCGATGGTCTTTGAACCGTTGGACGAGAAGAACCAAGAGACCAGCGGGGAAGAGGACAAGCGCCTCAAGTTCCCCGTGGCACAACGACCGGCAATGTTCCGGCTGGCGAGGTAATCATGGGCTGGAGAGAAGATATCGCCGCTTGGTC
>Ga0031656_10000560_pt1 | contig 13007 bp, 15 predicted proteins | sample FrelakmetDIP11DI_FD_55080 | JGI IMG/M metagenome (GOLD analysis project Ga0031656, IMG submission 55080) | Freshwater lake sediment microbial communities from the University of Notre Dame, USA, for methane emissions studies - DIP11 DI | ecosystem: Environmental > Aquatic > Freshwater > Lake >... | reverse complement strand
CACATGATTGTTGGCCAGGTTCACTAATGTAATCGATGCTTCTTTTAAAGTATTGATTCTGTCGGGAGCAGCTTTGAAGTTAAAGGTCTTTGACACTTTTTGATTGCTGTGCGTAAGTGCAGCTTCAAGATTGATAATATTGATATCCGTATTTTTAAAAAGGGGTAAGACATTTCCCCAGGGATAGAGATATCCCTTGCTGCCAATAATGGTATCAACAGTTCTGCCAATCATTACATCGCCTGTCAATCCGATGATAACTGAATTATCACTCATATTTCAGGGATTTTAAACCTTGCTTCCGATTGGTCTGGTATCCAATTACAAGATTAAGAAAATTTAAGGCAGTGGCATATAATCATAACCCATTGAAAACATGATTGTAGTCAGCAGGATTTATATTCAAAGCCTGTTCGGTGAGAAGTATCAGATTTTATACTGCCAGATATCATTTTATATATTATTATGTTATATCAACTTGGTATGGCAAAACCTGCTTCTGCATGAACAAGGCTCTTTGGATAAAATCTTTCCTGTTTGCCTCATTATGCATTTGGGGGACTGGCCTTGCTCCCAGGCAGGATAGATTAAAATCTAACCTTAAAATGAGCACTTCTGTCCAACAGGTAATAAACCTCCCTCCTCCCTTTTACAGCAGTAAAACATCCATTGAAGAGGCCTTATTGAAAAGAAGGTCTGTTCGAGCGTATAAAAACGAACCGATGGACATTAAAGACATTGCACAATTGCTCTGGGCGGCACAGGGAATTACATCTGCAGAAGGACACCGTACCGCACCTTCAGCAGGGGCATTATACCCCCTGGAAATATACCTGGTCAGTGGAAATATAAATAATCTCCCGGCAGGCGTATATCATTATACCCCCCGGGACCATAGCCTGACACTCGTTGAAGCAGGTGATAAAAGAAAATTATTGGCTGCTTCGGCACTTATGCAGGGAAGTATTAACAGGAGTGCCGGGGTTATTGTCATCTCCGGGGTTTATGCGCGTACAACCATGAAATACTTTGAGCGGGGGAAAAAATATGTTCATATGGAAGCAGGGCATTGCTCCCAGAATATCTACCTCCAGGCAGTTTCCTTAGATATTGGGACGGTTGTGATGGGCGCATTTACAGACACATTGGTAAAAAAGATACTTAAACTTCCCCGGGAGGCAGAGCCATTATATCTGATGCCCATAGGAAATATTTGAGTTGTAAAGCGTAATTAAAATACATTGTTAACCTGTAAATTAAATACAATGGAAACAACATTAGATACAGAAAAAGCATTAATTCAAGATACCTTGAAGTTAATATATACGCGCAGGGCCATTAGAAAATATAAGGATGAGCCCGTGGACAGGGAAATAATAGAAATGATCATTGATGCCGGCAGAATGGCCCCTTCTGCTTTGAACAAACAACCATGGCAGTTTCATGTTGTTACAAACAAAGAAACGATCAGGGCTTTTTCAAAAGCCATACTGAAAATAATGCCGGGTGAACTCATGAAAGCAGAACCTAGGGTGATATTCAGACAAATTGTACATTTTTTACATTTCCCTCACGGATTGTCTTTTTTGAAAAGTACAGATCCGGTATTTCATAATGCTCCTGTCGTAATTTTTATTACGTCTGATCGTGAAAATGAATGGGCGCCACTGGATATTGGAATGTGTGCCCAGAATATGATGCTGGCCGCAAAATATTTTGGGCTTGACAGCTGCCCGGTAGGGTTTGGAAAGTATATTGAACATACTCACCTGTATCCGCAATTAAAGATACCGGCAAAGGAACAGGTTCATCTTGCCATTATTTTGGGTTATGGAGATGAAAAGCCCGAAACGCACGAAAGAATAAAAGCTAATATTTACTACGTTGACTGAGTAAATTTTTATCCTGCTGAAAAGGTTTTCAGTATAACGTTGGAGTATTGTGTAATTTATGTCCCGGCCTTATCCCGTCTTTTTAGAACCCAGTATAAACCCTTGACATCGGTTTCCCACGCTGGCAGAAAATGAGTTATGAGAAGCTCTTCCACAAGTTCTACGCCGGTTACAACAGCTGCGATATAGAAAAGAGGGTATAATGGCTCTGGCAGAAAGAAAAGCAGGATGAAAAAACTTCCCTGCAGTATGGCAGCAAACTTTGCCGAATAGGTATGAAAGCTGCTTATTTTACCATAGCGGAAAAGGGCATAGATTGTCTGAATGATTAAAAGCGCAAATAAGCATATGAATATTATGCTTTGTTCTTTAACGAATTCAGTTTTAAATACAAAAACCGCAGCCATTGCAACAACGATGGTTAGGTCATCGGCAATGGAGTCAAGCTTTGCACCTGCGATGCTGGCGACATTAAATTTCCGCGCAAAATATCCATCTATGACATCCGTAAAAAAACTGATGCCTATCATCCACTTAAACAGGTCCGGCCTGTTATAAATCAGCAGGAAAACCATTAAAGGGGCAGCCACCAGGCGATAGAGCGTTATGGCATTTACAAAATAATAAGCCCGCTTATGCATATTGAATTGATTGAAACCTGGCAGACAAAATAACAATATTGAAATAAGCTATTTTTACTGAATCCTCATTTAGATATTGCTTTTTTCTTATCCATGATATAAGAAACAAGGGTATTAAGGGTGGTGATCTTGCCATAATCCTGTTCCGGTGTTTCCACTCCCAGTTTTTCATCCAGCGCAACGATGAACTGCAATGCATCAAAAGAATCGATCTCCAGTTTTTCACGGATATTATCATCCGGTAATAATTTAGCAGGATCCGTATCAGGCGCAATCTGCTTAAGTATATCGGCAATGATTATTTTTAACTCATCTTCTGTCATAATAATTCCGGTTTTTGTAAATGATTTTTTAGCGCCATCAGAAATCGACTGCCTGTTGCACCATCCGTAGCCCGGTGATCGGCAGACAGCGTAATATTCAATACAGGCCGTACATCCAGCATACCGTTTTCTGCCCAGGGCTGTTCTGATATGCTGCCAAAACCAACAATGGCAACCTGCGGCGGATAAATTACACCGTAAACGGTTTCCACAGATCCTTCGCCCAGGCTTGTAATGGTAATGGTTGTTTCGCTCAAATCCGAACTGCGTAGTTTTAATGCCCTCGCCCTTGGAATGACATCATTCAAAGAGGCCATAATTTCATCGATGGTTTTTGCTCCAACATCATGAATGGCCGGGATCATTACTCCGCCTGTTCGCAAAGAAACCACAAAGCCCATATTGATCTCTTTTTTGGCGAGGAACGCATTCACCCAATGGCCATTCAGGTCCGGGGTTTCAGCTAATGCTTTTGCAGTGGCCTTCATGTATAAAACCACGGGCAACAAACGCTCTTTCACAGATCGCTGCAAATTGGCAGCCGTAAGCCAGGCAAGCGCTTTGGTCATGTCAACTTCTGTTTCAAGATAGTAGTGGGGTATTTCGCGGTTCGACTTGCTCATCGCTGCTGCCACCGCCATACGGATACTTTCTGAAGAAGCTCCTTTCTTTTCTTCTGGCGGTGATGTTCTTTCTGCAACAACTTTCAATACATCCTCTTTTGTAATAGCGCCTTCTTCGCCTGTTCCGGTGACGGTTGAAATATCAACGCCATTCTCCTCTGCTATTTTTTTAGCGAGGGGTGATGCTTTTATCCGGTGAGGCAATTCCGTTTCGATCTTTTTTTCAACCGCCGGTGTGATTGTTTCCGTTGTAACAGGAATCAGTACTGTTGCTGAAACGGGTGTGCCTTTTCCATCATCAATTAAAGCCATCAAGCTACCCACTGGAACTTTTTCATCTTCGCTGATCAGGAGTTTTTCAATCCGGCCTTCCTCAAAAACTTCAATATCGATCAGCCCTTTTTGTGTATCAACCGTTGCCACAATATCTCCCCGCTTTACGGTATCGCCGGGTTTTACCAGCCACTCACATAACGTACCGGCTTCCATATCAGCACCCAGGCTGGGCATGCGGAACTCAATCATGTTGGAGCATTTTTTTAACTTTATTGACTATATCTGCTTTCTGTGGGATCGATGCATCTTCCAGGTGTTTAGGATATGGAATAGGAACCTCCACGCCGCCCAATCGTTGAACCGGTGCATCCAGTTCATAAAATGCATTCTCCATGATCCTGGCACTGAGTTCTGATGAAACATTTACAGAACACCATGCTTCTTCCACCAGCAACACTTTATGTGTTTTCTTTACGGAGGCCATAACGGTATCATCATCCAGCGGACGCAATACCCGAAGATCAACCACTTCTGCTTCGATGCCAGCGGATGATAACTCCGCCGCTGCTTCCAGTACTTTGAAAAGCGCCGGACCATAAGTGATGATGGAAATATCCCTGCCTTCCCTGCGCACTTTTGCCCGGGTGATATCCACCGCACCTGCATTGACGGGGATCTCTCCTTCAGCATTTAAAAGGAAAGTATATTCAAAGATGATGACCGGATCCGGATCCTGCAGTGCAGTCAGCAGCATACCCCGCGCATCTTCATGTGTGGCGCAGGACAAAACCTTAAGTCCGGGTATATGCGCATATAAGGGTTCCCAGCTATGTGAATGTTGTGCAGCCAGTTGGCGGCCAATACCTGAGTTCATTCGAATTACAACGGGCACATTTACCTGGCCGCCCGACATATGCAATAAGGTGGCTGCATTGTTTACGATCTGGTCCATGGCCAGCAGGCTGAAATTCACTGTCATCACTTCTACGATGGGCCGCATGCCCGCCAGTGCCGCACCGATGCCGGCTCCGGTAAATCCGGCTTCAGACAGTGGCGTATCCATAATCCGCTCGGGGCCAAACTCATCGAGTAGTCCTTTGCTAACGGCAAAAGCTCCTCCATACCTGCCAACATCCTCGCCCATAAGAAAAACACGCTCATCTTTTTGCAGGGCTTCCCTTATGGCCTGCTTGACCGCTTCCCGGTAGGTGATTTTTATGAATTGATTGTCGCTCATTGATTATTCTTTTATGACTACCCTTCTGGTACCTATATTGATTTACTTTCTTTTGATTTTTCTTGTTGATTAATCATGCCAGGACAGCTTTGCTTTTCCATCTTTTCAAATGTGGCAAACTTCCTATTGCCAGATTAATTATCCCGGCATCGATTTTCATTTTTCCCATTTGCCCTTTTACCAATGTTTTCATTTCTTCCAGACTCATATCCGGATTGATGAATGACCCATTGTGGTAACAGTAACTACAGTAGTCGATACTTTTAGAGCCGTCTTTTTCTGTACCTCTTAAATCAGGATTGTCCAGCGGCATGCTGCAACTCTGACAAAATAATTTGTTTTCCATAATGCAATATTTATCGATTAATTAATGATCAGGTTGTTTCTACCTTCTCACGCTTTTTATCATGCGCTTCCTGTATCCATGCCATCAACGCCTCATCAATGTCATCTTCTTTAATTATATCAACTGCATAGAGATAGCGGTTTGCAGACATTTGCACCGATTGGATGATTCGTTTGTTTTTAATTTTTCGGCTCAAACTAAAATCCACCCATATTTTGTCTTTATAGATTTTAACGGCGGCAAAAGTGAATCTGCTGACAAAATGAATACAACATTCCAACGATTCAATTTTAAAATCACCTATATGTCTTTTAACTGCCTTTCTTAGTACTTCATACAACAACCTGCCGGCAGGTTTATGCTCAAAATGTTTTTCCAATGGGAAAGCCCTGCAGGAATGGCTTTGGCCCCGCCTTGCAAATTGACGTCCGCATTTTGGACAGGTCCATAAATCACTTTCCGGAACTTTAGGTTTCATAGTAGACAAATTTTTTAAGATGCTCTACCGGTTCCCAGGTACCCGCCTCGGCAAAGTCTACGGCTTTCTGTACATCAGCATCCACGCGCTTGTTTATTGTTTCAATATCATCAGTGGTTAGTAGTTGCCGGTTGATCAGATAATTTTGCAGCATGGAGATCGGATCGCGTTTTTTCCATTCTTCCACCTCTGCTTTCTGCCGGTACAATTCAGCATCAAACATGCTGTGTGCCCTGAAACGATATGTGTTGCATACCAGTAAAAAAGGTTTGCCTGTATTCCGGATCTTATTCACAGCTTCCTTCGCTGCTCTTTCCACAGCCAATACATCCATACCATCCACATTGATTGTTTCCACCCCATAGGCCGGTCCCTTTTTTTCCATTTCCACCACTGCATGTGAGTATCGGATAGCCGTTCCCATGGCATACAGGTTGTTTTCACATACCAGTAGTAATGGCACGCTCCATAAAGCTGCCAGGTTCATCGTTTCATGAAATTCTCCTTCTGCAGCTGCCCCTTCACCGAAAAAGCAACAGGTAACATTATTCTTTTTTTGCTTTTTGGAGGCCAGAGCCATACCTAAGGAAACGGGCAAATGGCCTGCAACAATGGCATTTCCGCCAAAGAAATTAAGTTTCGCATCAAACAGGTGCATTGACCCGCCACGGCCCCTGCTGCAGCCTTCCTGCTTACCGTACATTTCGGCCATAATGGCCCCCGGATCCATACCGCGGGCTATGGCATGACCATGCTCCCGATAAGTACTTAAAATATAATCTTCCGGTTTCAATGCCTGTATAACGCCAACGGCTACTGCTTCTTCACCTACATATAAGTGAAGAAATCCGCGGATTTTTTCTTTGGTATATAGCTCAGCCGATTTTTCTTCAAAGCGCCTGATCAATATCATCTGGTACAACATTTTTAATCCGTGATCCCGATCAATAGTTGTTGCAGGCAAAGTGTCTGTTTCCTGGTTCATAATAATGTTTTTCTAATCTAACAGGTCATATATGGCTTATCTGCTTTTTTTCAAGACTGCTCAAGCGTGGAAAGGTCACCTTCCGGAAGTCCCAGCTCTCTTGCTTTGAGCAAGCGCCTTAAAATTTTTCCGCTTTTTGTTTTGGGCAGGCTTTCTACAAAACCAATTTCCTTTGGTGCAACAGCAGCGCCTAATTTTTTACGTGCAAATCCTATAATGTCCAATTGCATTTCATTACCGGGAACATAACCTGGCTTCAGCACAATAAATGCCTTTACCAGTTCCCCGATCAACGGATCAGGCTTTCCAATTACGGCAGCTTCTGCCACCGCTTCGTGTTCCATCAGGGTGCTTTCCACTTCAAAAGGACCAACCATATGCCCGGAAGTTTTAATGATGTCATCTGCCCTTCCTACAAACCAGAAATAGCCATCAGCATCTGTTTTAGCCAGATCCCCCGTGAGATACCAGTCGCCCTGAAAACACTTATTATAGCGGGCTTCATCATGGAGGTATGTTTGAAACATGGAAGGCCATCCCCTCCGCAATACCAAGTGTCCTTGTTTACCGGGTTCTGAAATAATTTCCAATCCGTTTTCCGTTACTTCAGCTATGGCAGCAACTATACCGGGCAAGGGTTTCCCCATACTTCCAGGTTTTACTTTCATGGAAGTATAATTTGCGATCATTATTCCGCCTGTTTCTGTTTGCCACCAGTTATCCATAATCGGCATGCCAAATGTTTTTTCACCCCACACAACGGCTTCTGCGTGCAGTGGTTCGCCCACACTGCAGATGAGCCTCAGGTGTTGGAGGTCAAATTGCTCCAAAGGTTTTATATCCATCCGCATCAGCCTCCTGATGGCTGTTGGCGCTGTATACCATATATTCACTTTTTGTTCTTCCAATATGGAATACCAGCGCATGGCATCAAACTCTTCTTCATCAACAATATTGGTAATGCCATTTACCAAAGGTGCAATGATACCATAGGATGTACCTGTTACCCAGCCGGGATCTGCCGTACACCAGAAAATATCTCCTTCATGAAAATCAAGTACATATTTTCCCGTAGCATAATGCATCAGTACTGCATTATGTACATGCAATGCGCCTTTAGGCATACCCGTGGTTCCGCTGGTGAAATGTAATAGTGCCGGATCATCCGGATGGGTAGGAGGAATAACAAATGTATCATCAGCGGCTTGCATTAATTTAGGAAACGATAACACTTTATTATCGAGATCTGATTCCACATCTGTCAACAGTACATATTGAAGCAGGGGAAGCCTTTCCAGTAATTGTTTTACCTTTTTTTCAAATAATCCGCTGGTAGTTACCAGTACCCTGGCATCACCCCTGGACAACCGCTGATACACGGGCTCCGGTCCAAAGACAGAGAACATGGGACAAAAAACAGCCGTTGCCTTCAACGTACCGAGGGCGGTAACATATAACTCAGGAATACGGCCGGTGAGTGTAAAAACCCTTTCGCCTTTTTTAATATCAAGCGTGCTGAGCAGATTGGCAAACCTTGAACTAAGCCGGTTCAGTTCATCGTAAGTATAGTTCCGGATGGTTTTATCCCGGGCGATCCACCTTAAGGCAATTGTATCTTTCAATTTACCCCGGGCATGCCGCTCTACTGCTTCGTAGGCAATATTCAATCCGTTAGCACCCGGTAAACCGCTAAGGCATTTCATTTCTGTTGCCCAGTCAAAAGAGGCATAAAAACCGGCATAATCCTTTAACTGTGGGTCAACCCCATGTGATATCACTGTTTGATTTTTTTGCATGGCTATTATTTTTAGCTTGCAATAAAACTTCACTTCAAGGATACAGTCATAGAGGTAAATAAAACAGGATCAGCTTTATGTATTTCAAGGGTTTAACATACTCCCCTTTTACTAAAATGAATCATTTATAACCAGAAACTGATGCATATTGTACGTACCATCCAGGCTTCTTTAAGTTGCTCAAAAGGTTCCTCAGGGAAGATAAAAATAGGCCCTTTGCAGTTCTTATTCAATGATCCTCATCATTAAATAAAATGCTATGTGCAGCGTAAAAAAAAGCTAGTTTTTTACATTTTTCCTGTAGTCCTTAATATTCAGCGTCAGGCTTAATGCAATGCAAATCAGGAATACAATGAGGGTACCTGTTTCCACCAAATCTTCGGACAGGTTTATGCCCGTTACTTTAAGTATCAGAAAATGTATATATGAATTTGATTCATCCACAAATCCGAGTTTGCGCCGAACTTCCCAATGCCATTGTGTACAAAAACAAAAACCCCATCCATACCAGATGCCTAATATAAACCAGGAAAATGCCGTTAATGAAAGTGTGATCAGGTGTAGCTTCCTTGTTTTAGGGAAAGCCCATCCGACCATATTAAATAAGGTGAATACAGTATGAAATGCAAAGAAAAAAATATTCAGGAATGTGTACCACATTACAGACATCGTTACATTAAATGGGAAAAACCGTTTTACAATAATCCATAAAAAAATATAGCGCAGTATCTTTGATCATCGGCACAGAATTATTTCTGTCAATTCCTTTATAAATCCAAACTGCCCGGGGTTAATTTTTTGGCGGGCATCATCAATATCAAACCAGGCTGCTTTATCTACTTCGGGAAATTGTTTTTTACTGGCTGACCCTGGTGGCCAGATTAATTCAACTGTATTACTTCTTATTGCGGCAGGATCTATCTCATGTTCCAGGGCCCATGCAAATATTACTTTACCGTTCTTTTGTTTAAGTGGAGTCAGTGGTATAAAATCTCCCGACACGCTTACTCCAAGCTCTTCACGAACTTCCCTGAGGGCCGCTGTCAAAGGCTCTTCACTGCCTGTAAATTCACCTTTGGGCAGCGACCAGGCACCTGTATCCTTTTTTACCCAAAATGGCCCGCCGGGGTGTACCAGTAAAAATTCCGGCGTTTGATCTTGTATTCGATAAAATAATATGCCTGCACTTTTCCTGGCCATGGCAGGATAAGAATATGTTTACCTGAGAAGAACTATTTTTCCGCGTTTATGATTGGATGAAGAATCAACTTCATCAAAATGCGGTTATTTTATTTCTTTAATATGCCGGATAAAAAATTATAGCAATCAAATTTTACATCGATCACTTCTTTTTCTGCAGCCTGCATCTGGCGGCGTAATGATGCCTGTTGATTTTCTATATTATCGTTGATCAATGAATCATCAATGAATGTATCATTCTTTTTTATGGCAGTTTCCTGTTTCTTAAAGTCAAGAAGCAGCGCGTAGAATTTGTCTGAAACTCCGTTGATCAGCGACATATGCGCTTCCACTTTTTCTGCAATGCCAATGATGGAATTTCGCCTTATAACTTCCTCCAGCTTGGATTCAATATTATCTAATTCTTCATTATAATGCTGGATCGATTCATTCCAATCGACCAGTTCATCTGCATAATATTCTGCAATTGTGGTAGGCATGGTTTCAAGTTTTATCAGTTATCAAAGTCAATCTTTTAATTTGCCCATTTCCTTTCCCAAAACTATCATTGGGAGCAACCCCCTGCTATGATNCCAGTTAGCCTTTTGCATGATCATTGTCAAAATTTTCNGAACNGCAATTTGATCAGCAAATCTACCTGGCAATGAATGGCATGCTATGAATTATCAGGTACAAACTTTACAGGCTATGCTTCCGGATCTGATACCCTGGTGAATTACCTGTTTTTCGGTTGAATGGTCCCTGAAAATCGTAATGCCCTTTGCCTTCTCCTTCCAGGCGGTTGAATAGATTTTCTCAACATCAGCAGTTGATGCATTTTGAGGAAGGCTGATCGTTTTGGATACCGCATTATCCGTAAATTTCTGGAAAGCCAGTTGGTGGAGCAAGTGCCATTCGGGTTTAATGTCCAGTGCAGTCTTAAAAATGCGTTTCACTTTTTCAGGTATCTGCGGGATATTTTGAATCGTACCGGATTCCATCACCTGTTCAAGAATTTTTTCATCATGGAGTTTATGGGCTTTCAGGTATTGAATAAACAAGTCATTGATGGAGAAGAGCGTTTCATCATTTAGCACATGTTGCCTGTGGAATGCAAGCGCAAATAATGGCTCAATGGACGGGGAAGTATCTGCTATAATAGAGATCGTTCCGGTTGGTGCAATACTTGTGCGGGTGGCATTGCGTATGGGCATATCGGGATAATAGATACTTTTAGACCAGTTGGGAAAAACACCCCGGGTTTGGACAAGTAAAACGGAAGTTTCGAAAGCCTTTTCCCGGATAAACAACATCAGTTTTTCTGCGAGGCTTACCGCCACATCAGTGTCATAAGGAATTTCCAGCAGTATTAATAATTCGGCCCAGCCCATCACACCCAGGCCAATTTTCCTGTTCCCCTTTGTCATTTTTTTAATATCCTTAATAATATAACTGTTGACTTCAATGACATTATCCAGGAACCTGATGGCTACCGCAATGGTTTCTGCCATTTTATCCCAGTCAATACTAATTTGGCCATTTTCATTTTTGGTCATTTTGGGCAGGTTAATGGAGCCCAGATTACACGACTCATAGGGCAGGAGCGGCACTTCGCCGCAAGGATTGGTGGATTCGATTGTACCTAACGCCGGGGTTGGGTTCCGGAAATTAATGGTATCCAGGAAAACCAGCCCGGGATCGCCGGTAAGCCAGGCCGAGTCAATAATTTCCTCCCATAATCTACGGGCGCTTATTTTTTGTACGATCGTTTTGTGGTTGGGGTGGACCAGGGGCCAGGTTCCGTTTTTTGCAAGTGTTTGCATGAACGCATCATTGATGCCCACTGAAATATTGAAATTGCGCAGCACACCAGTTTCTCTTTTTACAGCAATAAACTTTTCTATATCGGGATGACTGATATTTAATATGCCCATATTAGCACCCCGGCGTTTTCCGCCTTGTTTCACATGTTCCGTTGCCTCGTCAAATACTTTCATAAAGGAGACCGGTCCCGAAGCAGTTCCTCCAAAGTCTGAGACCCTGTCGCCACATGGCCTGAGATGCGAAAAATTGAAACCCGTGCCCCCGCCACTTTGCTGAATAAGCGCGGCATTTTTTAAAGTGGAAAAAATACTGTCCAAATTATCTTCAACTGGCAGTACAAAACAGGCGCTCAATTGGTTCCTTGAGGTTCCGGCATTCATCAGGGTGGGCGAATTGGGGAGGAAAATCAGATCGCTTAAAACTTTGTAAAATTGCTCTTCCCAAAAACCTGCATCCTTTTCATTGCCCCAATGTAATTCCGCTGCAGCCACGGCCTTTGAAACACGATGGAAAAGCTGGTTGGGGGTTTCAGTCAAATCCCCCTTCAAATTCCTTTGCAGGTATCTGCGTTCTAAGATTTTCAGGCTATTTTCAGAAAGATGAACCATGATCGTTCATTTTACATCCTGTATCATTTGAAACCAGGTTCAATCTACGTCATAGTCAACCAAAAAGCACTGACACTAATCATAAAACGGACTGGAAGCAGTCAACAGGTAATGTGTTCCAACTGTCTTTTACAACCTTGGAAACATTTGTATAAAAATGATGGATTTTTATCCGGAAGATAAAAAAGTCAAAACGGTCTGAAAACTCATCCATAGCGTAGCGGCAACTACCAATGCGCCAAAAATGGTTAGCCAGATAGGATGGCGATAGGCCTGAACGATCTTTTTACGATACGCCGCCAGGAGAATGATACCCAGTGAAAAGGGCAAAATAAATCCATTGAAGGCCCCTACAAAAATCAGTGTTTTTACTGGCTGTCCGTTAAGTATAAAGAAAATGGCACTAATGGAAATGAATGCAATGATCAAAGGCTTTTGCCGGTCATTGAGTGAAGGATGAAAGGTCTTTAAAAATGATATGGATGTATACGCCGATCCAATCACAGATGTGATGGCAGCGCTCCACATGACCACGCCAAAAATTTTATAACCGGTTTGCCCCGCTGCTATCTGGAACACTGATGCTGCAGGATTATTCTCTGTGAGCATAAGCCCGCGGGAAACTACACCCAGCGCAGCTAAAAAAAGTAAGATGCGCATCAGGGAAGCGAGCAGGATGGCTGATATGGCCGACTGATTGACCCTTGGCAATGAGGCTTCACCCGTTATTCCCGAATCAAGCAGCCTGTGTGCCCCTGCAAAACTGATATATCCGCCAACCGTCCCGCCAACCAATGTA
>Ga0031656_10000559_pt1 | contig 13009 bp, 16 predicted proteins | sample FrelakmetDIP11DI_FD_55080 | JGI IMG/M metagenome (GOLD analysis project Ga0031656, IMG submission 55080) | Freshwater lake sediment microbial communities from the University of Notre Dame, USA, for methane emissions studies - DIP11 DI | ecosystem: Environmental > Aquatic > Freshwater > Lake >... | reverse complement strand
TGCTGGCCAGGGTGGCGGCGATCTTGCTGCCGATGTGGCCGGACTTGCCCATCCCTAAGACCACGATACGCCCCTGGCAGGCAAGCATGTAGCGGCAGGCGAGCACGAAGGCCTCATCGATCCGCTCACTCAGGACCGCCACAGCGGCGGCCTCGGTCCGGATGACGGCGCGGCCGAGCTGCCTGAGCTTGTCCTCGTCCTCCGGGTTCAGGGGCCGGTGCGGTGGGAGGCGATCGATCACGCCTTGGGACTCGGGGGTCATAAGGTCTCGCTGTACCGGTCTCCATGGGGCCCAGCCCCGCGCGCCAGGCGTGTACGCCGGCGGTTACCATGGCAGTCTGGGTGTGGCCGCTGCCCTCTGCCCCTGGCGCCGGGGCGCTTGCAGATCGAGCCCCGGCATTCTTTCAGACGCCCGGCGGCCGCGCAACCGAACACGCGGCCCGGCAGCAATTCCAAAGTTGGGACCATCGTTCAACGCCGCGGTCAGAAGCACCGTGGGAGCGCCGCCTCGGCGCGACCAGGCGAAGCGCAGCCAGTCCGGTGGCCGCCACACGACTCGGTCGCGGCGCTGGGGCGCCATCAAGGCGCGGACATCCACTTTCCACCACCAGGGGCTGCGAGGGGCAGGGTCATGGAGATCGAGGTCATCACAAGGGGTTGGGACAGGGGCGACTGGACCGGGGCCTTCTACCCGGCTGACCTGCCCGAGGAGTGGCGCCTGAGCTATTTCGCCACCACCTTCCACGGGGTCCTGGTGCCGCTGGCCCTTTGGCACAGGTCCGAGCCCGAGGTCCTGGCGCGGTGGGCCGCGGACGTCCCCGAAGGCTTCGGGTTCTATCTGGAGACCGGCGCCGGGGCACCCGACCCGCATGAGCGGCGGCTGGCGGAACCCCTTGGCCCAAGGCTCCGGGGCTGGGTCACCCAGGCACAGGGTCAGACCCCGGACCTGCCGGCCTGGAGACCTGGGGGTAGCGTTCTCCTCGCCCGCCAGGCCCCCGCGGACCTGATCGCGACCCCAAAGGCGGCCCTGTCCTGGCTCAGGGCCCTGGCGGCGCATGCCGGCGGGCAAGGGGCCCTGGCAGTCCTGACCCAGGGCCCAGCCGACGGCGTGCGCCGCTGGGAGGATCTGGTCCTCTTGGCCGGCTTGGCTTTGGCTTGACTGGCCCCCTCTGGACCAAGACAATGGCGCGCTTTGTAATCAGGCGCCATGCGACGGAGTCCGGCCATGGGGCGACGACCTCCCCACAAAAGTCGGCCCGGCCGAGCCCCAGACCGAGGTCCGGTTCCCGTCGGGGCCTTGGGTCGGGCGACAGCGTCAGGCGCACAGGACCCGCACCAGTCTCTGTTGCGCCCGGCTGGCCCGCGGGGACCCGCAGACACGACGGCCCCCCCGCTGGTGCGGATCCGGGGGCTGCACTTCTCCCGCGGCGACAGACCCATCTTCGACGGCGTGGATCTGGATATTCACCGCGGCCAGGTGACGGCGGTCATGGGGCCGAGCGGCACCGGCAAGACCACGCTGCTCAAGCTCATCAGCGGGCAACTGAGACCAGATGCCGGGACCGTCGAGGTAGACGGCCAGGACGTGCACAGGCTGAGCCGCGGCGATCTCTATCGGCTGCGTACCCGCATGGGGATGCTCTTCCAGAGCGGGGCCCTGCTCACGGACCTCAGCGTCTTCGGCAACGTCGCCTACCCGCTGCGGGAACACACCCGCCTGTCGGAGTCGATGATCCGCAAGCTGGTGCTGATGAAGTTGGAGGCGGTGGGCCTGCGCGGTGCCTGCGACCTGATGCCGAGCGAGCTGTCCGGCGGCATGGCACGGCGCGTGGCCCTGGCCCGTGCTGTGGCCCTGGACCCGCTGATGATCCTGTACGATGAGCCCTTCACAGGGCAGGACCCGATCTCCATGGGCGTCTTGGTGACCCTGATCCGGCAGCTCAACGACGCCAGCGGACTCAGCAGCATCGTGGTATCCCACGACGTGCGCGAGACCGCCGCCATCGCCGACCGCATCTATCTTATCGCCAACGGAAGGATCATGGCCCAGGGGACCCCCGAGGAGATCGAGGCCGCGGCCTCACCCTGGGTGCACCAGTTCATGCACGGGGAGCCGGACGGACCTGTGCATTTCCACTACCCGGCCCAGCCCCTGGCCCAGGACTTCCTGGGGCAGAAGACCTTGCCGCCCGGCGGCACAAGGTAGCCGCCGGTGCTGGAGCAGTTGCGACGGCTTGGGCGCGGCGGCCTGGACGCCCTCGGGGGCCTGGGGCGGGCCCATGTCCTGCTGCTGGGGATGCTGCTCGGGCTGCCGCAGATGCTGGCGCGGCCGCGGCTGCTGTTGGCCCAGATCTTCAACGTCGGGGTCCTGTCGATGCTCATCATCGGCGTCTCGGGGCTCTTCGTGGGCATGGTACTCGGGCTCCAGGGCTTCTATGTCCTGTCACAGTTCGGCGCGGCCCAGAGCCTGGGGGTCATGGTGGGCGCCTCCCTGGTGCGCGAGCTGGGACCCGTGGTCACGGCCCTGCTGGTGGCGGGGCGTGCCGGATCGGCCCTGACCGCGGAGATCGGCCTGATGAAGGCCACGGAGCAGCTCTCCGGGCTCGAGATGATGGCGGTGGACCCGGTCAAACGGATCCTGACCCCGCGCCTGTTCGGCGGGATCATCTCCATGCCCCTGCTGGCGGCAATCTTCAGCTCCGTGGGCGTGCTGGGTGGCTGGTTCGTCGGCGTCGGGCTACTCGGGGTAGACGACGGGGCCTACTGGAGCCAGATCCAGACCAAGATCGATTTCAACGAGGACGTGGTCAACGGGGTCATCAAGAGCATCGTCTTCGGTTTCGTGGTGACCTGGATTGCCCTCTTCCAAGGCTACGATGCCACCCCCACNTCAGAGGGGGTCAGCCGGGCCACCACCAGGACCGTGGTGCACTCCGCCCTGGCGGTACTCGCCCTGGACTTCGTACTCACCGCATTGATGTTCGGGAACTAACGCCATGGCACGCACGCGCAACATCGAGATCCTGGTGGGGGCCTTCATGGCGGCGGGGTTTGTCGCCCTGTTCTTCCTCGCCATGCGGGTCAGCAACCTGAGCGCCGGGACCGTCACCGACGGCTACCTGCTCAAGGCCCGCTTCGACAACGTCGGCAGCCTCAAGGAGCGCTCACCGGTGACACTGGCCGGCGTGCGCATCGGGCGGGTCGAGTCCATCGGCTTCGACAAGACCACCTACGAGGCCCTGGTAACGCTGCGCATCGGCCGCGAGTACGACAACCTGCCGACGGACACCTTTGCCAACATCTTCACCAGCGGTCTGCTCGGCGAGCAGTACGTCGGCCTCGATCCCGGCGGCGCCACAGAGTTTCTGCGTAACGGCGATACCATAGGCCACACCCAGTCGGCCCTGGTGCTGGAGCAGATGATCGGACAATTCCTCTTCAACAAGGCCGCGGAGACCTCCCAATGACCACCCGCATCCCGCTTTTCGCCGCCCTCTGGCTCGCGCTGTTCGCCGGCACGGCCCTTGCCGCCTCCCCGGACATGGCCTCGGCCCTGGTCAAGGACACCAGCGAACGCATGATCAAGACGCTGGAGCAACGCCGTGCCGAGATCGACCGTGACCAGACCCTGATCTACAAACTAGTTGGGGAGATCCTCGTGCCCCACTTCGATTTCGAAGGCATCACCCAGTCCGCCGTGGGGCGCCACTGGGGCGAGGCGACCCCTGAGCAACGCAAGACCCTGACGGTGGCCTTCCAGGAACTGCTGGTGCGCACCTACGCCAAGGCCCTGCTGCGCTACACGGGAGAGGAGATCCGCTTCCTGCCGGTGCGCCCCGGGACCAACGCCGAGTCGGTGACCGTCTCCAGCCAGGTCATCCAGGCCGGGGCGCCGCCGCTGGCTATCGACTACAAGCTCCGCACCAAGGGCGGCGCCTGGAAGATCAACGACGTCTCCGTGGACGGCGTCAGCCTCATGACCAATTACCGCAGCGACTTCGCCGCCAAGATCCGCCAAGGGGGGATCGACGGCCTGGTCCAGGACCTGAACGCGAAGAACCGCAAGGTATCGGGGGCCGGGTGAGCCCCCCGGCCCTGACCGACCTCGGCGGCGGCTGCTACAAGGTTACCGGCGACCTGGACTTCAGCAGCGTCGCCCCCCTGGCGGCCGAGGGCGAGCACCTGTTCGCCAGCGCCGAGGCGGGCCCCAGGCCTCTGAGCATCGACCTCGGCGGGGTCGGTCAGGCCAACAGCGCCGGGCTCGCCCTGCTCTTGGAATGGCTCGACCAGGCCCAAGGGCGCGGCCTGACCCTGAGCTTCACCAATTTCCCCAACTCCCTGGCCCGTATTGCGGCCATTACCAACCTGACCGGTCTCCTGNCCTGCGCGGACGAGACCGCCCCGAACGGATGACTCGATGGATGCCAGTAGTGCCGCGGCCCTGTTCCGCACCCCCCACCTCAACCCCAACCTTAACCCCGGCCTGACCCAAGCCCACAGCTTCGACCCGACCCCAGCCGGTCGGCCCAACCCCAGACCCCAAGCGTCTCGCGAGTCCCACATGGATAAGCTCCTGATCACCGGCGGCACCCCCCTGCACGGCGAGGTGCGCATCTCCGGGGCCAAGAATGCCGCCCTGCCGATCCTGGCCGCGACCCTGTTGACGGCCAAGCCGGTGACCCTGACCAATGTCCCCTGCCTCCGTGACATCGCCACCACCAAGACACTCCTCGGGCGCATGGGGGTGCAACTGACTGACGACGGCGCCGGCAGCATCCACGTCGATGCCGGGGACATTACCGGCTACGCGGCCCCCTACGACCTGGTCAAGACCATGCGGGCATCCATCCTGGTCCTGGGGCCCCTGGTGGCCCGCTTCGGGCAGGCCGATGTCTCACTGCCCGGCGGCTGCGCCATCGGGGCACGGCCTGTCAACCTGCACATCGAGGGGCTGCGCGCCATGGGCGCGGATATCACGGTCGAGAACGGCTATATCCGCGCCCGTGCCGGGCGCCTGCGGGGCGCCCGCCTGGTGATGGATCTGGTCTCCGTCACCGGGACCGAGAACCTGATGATGGCCGCCGCCCTGGCGGACGGCGAGACCCTGATCGAGAACGCCGCCCGCGAGCCCGAGGTGGTCGATCTGGCGGAGTTCCTGAACACCCTGGGGGCACGTATCGAGGGGGCCGGCACAGACAGCATCCGCATCCAGGGGGTGGACCGTCTCCATGGCGGCAGCTACCGTGTGATGCCGGACCGCATCGAGACCGGGACCTACCTGGTGGGGGCCGCAATCACCGGCGGTCGGGTGCGGCTCACCAACACCCGCCCGGAATTGCTCGACTGCGTCCTGAAGAAGCTGCGCGAGGCCGGCGCCCACATCGAGACCGGTACTGACTGGATCGAACTCGACATGGGGGGGAGACGCCCGCAGTCGGTGGACATTCACACGGCCCCGCACCCGGCCTTCCCTACCGACATGCAGGCCCAGTTCTGCGCCCTCAATGCCGTGGCCGACGGGGTCGGTGCCGTCACCGAGACCATCTTCGAGAACCGCTTCATGCACGTCCAGGAACTCCAACGCATGGGGGCCGACATCCGGCTGGAGGGCAACGTCGCCGTGTGCCACGGGGTCGATCGTCTCACCGCGGCCCCGGTCATGGCCACGGACCTGCGCGCCTCCGCCGGGCTGGTCCTGGCGGCCCTGGTGGCCAGCGGAGACACCCTGATCGACCGCATCTACCACATCGACCGCGGTTACGAGACCATCGAGCACAAGCTCGCGGCCCTGGGCGCCACGGTTCGGCGGGTCTCCTGAGCGCCGGCCATGGACCTCGATGCCCCGCTCACCATCGCCCTGTCCAAGGGGCGCATCTTCGAGCAGACCCTGCCATTGCTGGCGGCGGCGGGCATAGTCCCGCTGGAGGACCCGGACACCAGCCGCAAACTCATCCTCGGGACCAGCAACGCACAGGTCCGGCTGGTCATCATCCGCGCCAGCGACGTCCCCACCTATGTTGAGTACGGGGCCGCAGACCTCGGGGTGGCAGGCAAGGACGTCCTGCTGGAGCATGGCGGCGAGGGCCTCTACGAACCCCTGGACCTGCGCATCGCCCGCTGCCGCCTGATGGTGGCCGGGCTGCCCGACGCCCCTCCGGGACCCGGGCGGATGCGCATCGCCACCAAGTACGTCCGCTGCGCCGAGCGCCACTTCGCCGCCCAGGGGCGTCAGGTGGAGATCATCAAGCTCTATGGCTCCATGGAACTCGCTCCCCTGGTGGGACTGGCCGACCGCATCGTGGACCTGGTGGAGAGCGGCGGCACCCTGAAGGCCAACGGCCTGGTGCCCTTAGAGCACATCGCCGACATCAGCTCGCGCCTGGTGGTCAACAAGGCCGCCTGGAAGATGAAGCACACCGCCGTCACCGCACTGGTCGCCGTACTGCGGGAGGCGGTGGCGCGCCAAGCCGCCTGACGTGCGCAGGTCGCCCTTCAGGGCGACCATCGGCATCGGACCACCCAGCCGCTCGCCCCGACGAGCCGCCGACCCCAGACCCACCCGACAAGGTGAACCCCATGTCCGAGATCGCCCGCCTGTCCACCACCGACGCCGACTTCGGCGCCCGCCTCGACGCCCTGCTCGCCTGGGACTCGGTCTCCGATGACCGGGTGCAGCAGACCGTCGCCGAGGTCATCAAGGCGGTGCGCACCCGGGGCGACGCCGCCCTGCTCGACTTCACCGCACGCTTCGACGGCTGGACCCCAGGCTCGCCCGCCGACCTGGAGATCCCCCAGGCCGACCTGCAGACCGCCCTGGCCGCCATCCCCACCGACTGGCGCGAGGCCCTGGAACTTGCCGCGGCCCGCATCCGCGCCTATGCCGAGCACCAGAAGATCGCCGGCTTCAGCTACCGCGAACCCGACGGGACCCTGCTCGGGCAGCAGGTCACCCCGCTGGATCGTGTGGGCCTCTATGTCCCCGGCGGCAAGGCGGCCTATCCGTCCTCGGTGCTTATGAACGCCATCCCCGCCAAGGTCGCCGGGGTGGCCGAACTCATCATGGTCGTCCCCACCCCCAGGGGCGAGCGCAACGACCTGGTGCTCGCCGCCGCCGCCGTCGCGGGGGTGGATCGCGTCTTCGCCTTGGGCGGGGCCCAGGCCGTGGCCGCCCTTGCCTACGGCACCGACCTGATCCCCGGGGTGGACAAGATCGTCGGCCCCGGCAACATCTATGTGGCCACCGCCAAGCGGGCCGTCTTCGGCCAGGTCGGCATCGACATGGTGGCCGGCCCCTCGGAGATCCTGATCCTGTGCGACGGAGGCACGGACCCGGACTGGATCGCGATGGACCTCTTCTCCCAGGCGGAGCACGATGAGGACGCCCAGTCCATACTGGTGGCCTGGGACGCCGCCTGGCTCGACCGGGTCGCCGGCGCCATCGACCGCCTGCTGCCCACTATGGAGCGCGGCGAGATCATCGCAGCCGCGCTACGCGCCCGGGGTGCCTTGGTGCTAGCCAAGGACCTCGCAGAGGCCGTCGAGATTGCCAACCACATAGCCCCTGAGCACCTGGAGCTGTCCCTGGCCGACCCCGAGCCGGTGGCGGTGCGCATCCGTCACGCCGGGGCCATCTTCATGGGTCGCTACACCGCCGAGGCCCTGGGGGACTACTGCGCCGGACCCAACCACGTCCTGCCCACCTCGCGCACCGCGCGCTTCTCCTCGCCGCTCGGGGTCTACGACTTCCAGAAGCGCTCCAGCCTGATCATGGCCTCGCCCGCCGGGGCCGCGGACCTTGCCCGGACGGCGTCGGTCCTGGCCCGCGGCGAGGGGCTGACGGCCCATGCGCGGTCAGCGGAGTATCGGGGGGAAGAGTCGGCCGGCTAGACTGATCTCAACTCAGGGCGTAGGCTGGGTCTAACCCAGCAACACCCGGCAGAAGTGACCTCAGCATTGAGCCGACGGACTTACCGGCGTCGCCACGATCATCTAGCAACAGGGGGCAGAAATGACGAAGAGCACGATTTGGCTGTCCTACGATCTTGGCGTTCGGGGTGACTATGAAGGCATCTATTCTTGGCTGGACGCTCACGACGCCAAAGAGTGCGGTGATTCCGTAGCGGTCCTCACCTACGAGCACATGGGATCGGTGGTCGATCAACTGAAGGGGGAGCTGAAGGCAGCCTTCATGATCGACAAGCGCACGCGCATCTATGTCATCTATCGCGAAGAGGCGACCAACAAGAACAAGGGGGCCTTCATCTTTGGCGGTCGGCGTGCGGCGCCTTGGACAGGCTATTCCACCGTGGGGGCTGGCACAGCGGACGACGAGGTCGCCTAAGTGCCGGCTGTGCTCGTCGATACTGGCGTTTGGTATGCCCTATTCGATCCGCGTGATGGCGTCGCGAGCAAAACCGATCTCAGACTCCTCGAATCGCGTATTGAGGCGCTGTCCGTAGTCATTCCCTGGCCCATCGCCTACGAGACACTGAGGACAAGATTCGTGCGCAACCGGCTGGCCCTCACCCGGTTCGAGCAAACACTCAAGTCCCCGAGAATTAAGCTGGTCGATGACGCCCCCTATCGAGACGATGCGATCTCCCTATCGTTCGACTCGTCACTGCGCGGGCATAGGCCGCTCAGCATGGTCGATTGCTTAATACGCATCCTCCTGGACGACGCCAACATTAAGATTCGCTACCTCGCCACCTTCAACGCCGGAGACTTCGCCGATGTCTGTGAAAGGCGCCGGATAGAACTGTGGCCGCAATGAGTGTGATGCTCAGTTCAAATGATGGGTTTCGCTATCGCTCTACCCATCCTACTAACTGCGTTCGATTCGACTCCTTCGTCAGCACATCCCCGCGTGCCNCCCGCGCCTTTCACCAGGAGACAACAATGTCCTACGAGAAGATCAAGGCCGTAGCAGCTCAGATCCTGAACCGCATACCGGCCGTTCGCGGCAAGGGCGAGCAAGCTACGAAGCAGTCGCTCGTTCTGCCAATGCTTGATGCGCTAGGCTATGACATCTGGGACCCCGCTGAAGTCTGCCCGGAATACGACGCTGATTTCGCAATCAAGAAGGCTGGACAGAAGGAAAAGGTCGATGTCGCAATCATTTTGGCATCCGCTCCACGAATCTTCATAGAAACGAAGCCTTTGGACGAACCGCTTGACGGTCATTCAGGTCAAGTCGCACGTTACTTCAACGCCACGCCAACGGTCACTCTCGGGGTGTTGACCAATGGAGTCGAGTGGAGGTTCTACACCGACACCGGTGACCCTAACATCATGGACGACCAACCGTTCCACATTGCCCGCCTTGACGCCCCGGACCAAGGACTGGATGTTGTTGCCCGATTTGCCAAGTCCGTGTTCTCACCCGAGGCCATTCGTGATTACGCGACCGAGTTGCGGTACACCGCCCAGATCGCTTCATTCTTGAGACTTGAGTTGGACCTGAAGGATCGGGAGCCGAGCGAGTATTTCATTCGCTGGGCTCTCAAGTCCGAGGGGATGTATCACGGCGTAGTCAATGCGAATGTCGTAGAACGATTCCGTCCAATCACGAAGGACGCCCTAACCCGCGTGGTCCGAGAAATTGTTCGACGTTCGATATCCGCCATGGAGCAGGAGGCCGCGCAACCAGTAGCATCTGCCACCACACTCCAACCGCGCTCGACCGACCCCGATCCAACGTCCATAGCATCCAGTGCTGCACCTAATGCCGCTGTCGGCGACCTGATAGAGTCGCATCGGACGCAGATCGAAACAACTGAGCGCGAACTGCGGGCCTTCGAGATTGTGAAGGGCCAGTTCGATAGATCGCCTTTGCTCAGCGCGCGCATCTATGACGCCACGGCCCGAAGGGAAGTCCCCTTAGAAATTGCGTACAAGGATACGACCGGATACTTCGGAATCTACTTCAATAAGCCAGCGTGGTGGATCATCCGTGTTTCTATCGAGGGACGCAAGAACTGGGTTGGATTCAATGTGGACCAAGGAAAGGCTACCGGCCTCGTTCCAACTGGGATGGTTCAGTTGGAACCTAGCCCATACGCCGACGTTCGCGTCCAGATTTCAGCACCGGATGATCTGCTCCGTCTCGAAGCGCTGATTTCCGCCGCTTTTGAGAAGGCGATCAGCGACCGTAACAAGCAGTAATTGTGTCTATTCTGGCTCCTGTGGCCCCCGCGCTCCGGCCTGGGAGCAAGCCCCGAGGCTGTGGCGTTGCGTCGCGCAACGAACGCCATGAGGGGAGAATTGGTAAACAACGAGTTAGCCGAGGTGCGACCTGTCCGCAGCCAAAGAAGCCATGACTGAGGTCATCCGGAAGCAACCCGAGGATGCATTGTTCGAAGAGATTGTGGAAAGATGGGGTCATGTGGAAAGATGGGGTCATGGAAAGATGGCATGGAAAGATGGGGAAAGATGGGGTCAAAAGATGGGGTCACAAAAGATGGGGTCAGGTCTTGCAATCAAGCATCCGTAATGCAATGCACAGATGCGTGATTGCAATACCTGACCCTCAACCCTCGACGACGGCCGACAGCCCCGCATGCCCGCCCCCATCGAACTCACAAGGACGCTCCAAGCCCAGTCTCGGATCATCGCCAGGGGTGAGCGCATCCGGGACGTTCAACGCCTGGTAGAACAATACGGCGGACAGCGGTCGAAATGGGTTAAAAAGAGCAGTCCAACCTTTGAAGCCAACGGCAGCCGTTACGAATTCCATTGGTATGAGCACCAAGGTATCGGTCGGGTGGAAACCAAACTGAAGACGGTGATTTGAATATGATCGTCAAGATGAAGGCCGCCGGTCCGGATTACCCCGACCTATCCGCGGGGCAGCCCTACTTCGTCATCGGTATAGAAGCCAATGATTACCGCATACTCAACGACGCCGGCAAACCCTACCTCTACCCGCCCGATCTGTTCGATGTCGTGGATGCGAGCATCCCACAGGACTGGGTGACAGACATCGGCGCTGACGGCGAACGCTACGCCTACCCTGCGCCTTTGAATCAGGCCGGATTCTTCGAGGACGTCTTCGACCAGAAGCCCGAACAGACATCAGTATTCTGGCACATCGTCAATCAGACATTGGCGAAGGCCGCATGATTCTTCGGGCTCCGACGCCCAGGTTGTAGTCCTGGGTGGAGCGCAGCGGAATCCAGGTTTCCNCAGCGACAAGTTGATGAATAGACGGTCTGCCAGGCTGCACCCGGATTCCGCTAGCGCTCCATCCGGGCTACGAAGAGATCGTAGCAACTACTTGCCGAGCCTCAGAGCGTGGGAACGAGATAACCAGGCGATTCAGAGTATCCCCGGGGTAACCGAGCCATGACCGAAATCCAGATAGAAATGCCAGACGACGTCGCCGCCGAGTTCTTTCGCCGCGCCCCAGATCCTGGAGGCCGCGTCAGACTCTTGGAGACGATATTTCGGGAATACTTCCGGAAACATGAGCATGAGGCGTCAGAGCTTGCGCTCCTAAACGCCAACGCCGACGAGCTGAACGCCGAGGCGGAAGATGTCCTGAGCTATCAGGTGTACCTTGAAACGGGGTGACCTGTACCGCGTGGCCCACCCTTCGGCCCAAGGCCCGAGGCGGTCCCGTGTCTTCGTGGTGGTTAGCCGGCAGGTGCTTATCGACTCCCGTCTGTCAACCCTGATCTGTGCGCCGATCTACACCTCCTTCCACGAACTCACGACACAGGTCCTTGTCGGGGTGGAGGAAGGGTTGAAGCACGAATCGAGTATCCATTGCGACGAACTCATCAGCCTGCCCAAGTCCGTTCTGACCAATTACGTCGGAACCCTATTGCAGCCGAAGATCGACCAACTCGCCACGGCGCTTGCGTCGGCGCTGGACATTGGCGACCGGAAACAATAGGAACGGACTGGATAGGCCCCGCCTCTGGCGCACGATCAAATTACGATGCCCTCGCGTCGGGTAACCATTAAGGCCACCGGAGCGGCCAAAACTGCATTCCCACGCACAGCGTGGGACGGAGATAGGTACAACCTCCATGCAAGACCTCATCGCCCGTCTGGTCCGCCCGGAGATACGCGCCCTGCACGCCTACCATGTGCCGGAGGCGGCCGGACTCATCAAGCTCGACGCCATGGAGAACCCTTACCCCTGGCCGCCGGAGATCCGCGAGGAATGGCACCGCCTGCTCGGCGCCGCGGAGATCAACCGCTATCCCCATCCCCAGGCCCCGATGGTACAGGCGGCCCTGCGGGAGGCCATGGGGATACCCGCCGACATGGGCCTGGTGCTCGGTAACGGCTCGGATGAACTGATCCAGATGCTGGCCATGACGGTTGGGGGCCCCGGGCACAAGGTCCTGTCGCTCGACCCCGGCTTCGTCATGTACCGCATGATCGCCACCTTCACCGGGATGGGCTATGTGGGTGTCCCCCTGAACGCCGAAGACTTCAGCCTGGACCTGCCGGCGGTGCTCGATGCCCTGGACCGGGAACAGCCGGTTCTGACCTACGTCGCCTACCCCAACAACCCCACCGGCAACCTCTTCCCCGCCGAGGAGATCGCCCAGATCATCGAGGCCGCCCCAGGACTGGTGATCCTGGACGAGGCCTATGCCCCCTTTACCGACGCGAGCTTCCTGCCGAGGCTGGGGGACTGGCCCAACCTGCTGGTGATGCGCACCGTCTCCAAGATGGGTCTGGCGGGGCTGCGCCTGGGATACCTGGCCGGCCCCCCGGAGTGGATCGAGCAGATCGACAAGGTCCGCCTGCCTTACAACATCAACGCCCTGACCCAGGCCAGTGCCGCGCTGGCGCTGCACCACAGAGCCCTGTTCGACGCCCAAACGGCCGCCATCCGCGCCGAGCGGGCCCGCCTGTTTTCGGCCCTGGAGGCCCTGGACGGTGCCGATCCGTACCCCAGCCAGGCGAACTTCATCCTGCTGCGCCTGACGCTGGGCGGGGCGGATCGGGTATTTGCCGGGCTCAAGGGGCGCGGCGTCCTGGTGAAGAACCT
>Ga0031656_10000558_pt1 | contig 13015 bp, 23 predicted proteins | sample FrelakmetDIP11DI_FD_55080 | JGI IMG/M metagenome (GOLD analysis project Ga0031656, IMG submission 55080) | Freshwater lake sediment microbial communities from the University of Notre Dame, USA, for methane emissions studies - DIP11 DI | ecosystem: Environmental > Aquatic > Freshwater > Lake >... | reverse complement strand
AAAGGCTATCGTGACTTGCTGCTTGAAGATTTAACAATCAGAAAGACACTGAAGGAAAGGCTCTTTCACGCCGGCGTTCCGAAAATAGAAATAGAAAGGGCCGGTCAGAATATGAGAGTAATCATTTACACTGCAAGGCCGGGGATTATTATCGGGAAAAAGGGTGCTGAAGTAGAAAAGCTGAGAAAAGACCTGAAAGATATGACCAAGAAAGAAGTTTCTATAGATATCAAGGAAATCAGAAAACCTGAAGTGGACGCACAGCTTGTTGCCGAAAATGTAGCCCTCCAGCTCGAAAAGCGGGTGGCTTTCAGGCGAGCGATGAAAAAATCTATAGCTTCCGCTATGCGATTTGGTATCCTGGGGGTAAAAATCGCCTGTTCCGGAAGGCTGGCAGGAGCCGAAATAGCCCGCTCCGAGTGGTACAGGGAGGGAAGAGTCCCGCTCCATACATTCAGGGCTGATATCAACTATGGATTCGCAAGAGCAAGGACCACATACGGCATCATAGGGGTTAAAGTCTGGATGTATCAAGGTGATATCCTCCCGGAAAGCAGACCCAAGGAAATATAGGTGATACCATGCTGATGCCAAAGAAAGTCAAATTCAGGAAGATGCAAAAGGGCAGGATGAACGGGAAGGCTTATAGTGGTTCTTCGATATCGTTTGGCGAGTTCGGATTGAAGGCTCTTGAGCCGGGATGGGTTTCAAGCCAGCAGATTGAGGCAGCAAGAATTGCGATTACCCGTCATGCCAAGAGGGGTTGCAAGGTATGGATCAGAATTTTTCCGGATAAGCCGATTACAAAAAAGCCGGCTGAAACGAGGATGGGTAAAGGCAAGGGGGCGCTTGAATACTGGGTAGCAGTTGTCAAGCCCGGGAGAATTATTTATGAAATGGCAGGTGTGACAGAGGCAACAGCAAAAGAAGCCATGCGCCTTGCTTCTCATAAATTGCCGGTAGCCACGAAATTTGTGAAACGTGATGAGGGGATTCTGTGAAACCATCCGAACTCATAGCACTTACCGNAGATGAATTGGGACAGAAGGAAAAGGACCTGAGGAAGGAACTTTTTAATCTCAGGTTTCAGATGGCTACCGGGGAAATCGAGAACCCGATGCGCATAAGAACTGTTAGAAAGGATATTGCAAGAGTACTAACCATAAAGAGCGAAAAGTTAAAAGTGAAAAGTTGAACGTTTATGCATTACTTTCTTTAACGTTTAACTGTTAGGAGAGGGCGAAGTGTCGAAAAAGGTTTATACAGGAACAGTAGTGAGCAATAAAATGGATAAGACAGTTGTTGTTGCCGTCAAAAGGCTTTTTCAGCACCCTGTATATAAGAAAACAGTAAAACGGGTGACAAAGTTCAAGGCACATGATGAAAAGGACAAGTGTCAGATTGGCGATATCGTGAAGATTATTGAGACGAAACCTCTGAGCAAAGAGAAACGGTGGGTNGTAATAGAATAGTGTTCGAATGGAGTGATGAAAGATGATTCAGTTGAGAAGTATGCTTGTGGTAGCAGATAATTCAGGGGCTAAAAAAGTGCAGTGCATAAAGGTTCTNGGAGGGTCTCACAGAAGATATGCGAGGCTCGGGGATNTNGTNGTTGTCAGTGTTAAGGAAGCCTTACCTGACAGCAATATAAAAAAAGGATCAGTTGCAAAGGCTGTTGTGGTTCGGACAAGGAAAGAGCAGAGGAGAACTGACGGTTCTTATATTCGTTTTGACCAGAATGCCGTTGTTCTGATCAATCCTCAAGGTGAACCGGTAGGGACCAGGATATTTGGTCCTGTAGCGAGGGAACTCCGGTGGAGGGAGTTTACGAAGATTATTTCTTTGGCCCCGGAAGTTTTATAGGAGAACTATGGGTTTAGGTATAAAGAAAAACGATTCTATTTTAGTAATCAGCGGCAAGGAGAAAGGGAAAAGAGGGAGGGTGCTTTCCGTATCTCCCTTAAAGAACAGTCTCCTCATAGAAAAGATTAATATGATCAAGAAACACATGAAGCCATCCAGAAAGTACGCGCAGGGAGGTATTATCGAAAAGGAAGCACCTATCAATATATCAAATGTTATGCTGGTTTGCCCGAAGTGCAATAAACCGACGAGGATCAGCAGCACGTCCTTGCAGGGGGGCAAAAAAGTGCGTGTATGTAAAAAATGCAGGGAGGTTATGGACCAGTAATGATTCCCAGGCTGAAAGAAAAATATCTCAAGGAAGTTGTTCCAAGTATGATGAAGGAATTTTCCTATAAGAATATTATGGAGGTCCCCAGGATAGAGAAAATTGTCCTGAATGTAGGGCTCGGAGAGGCGATCCAGAATATCAAGCTTCTTGACGCTGCCCAAAAAGAGCTTTCTCTGGTTACNGGGCAGAAGGCTGTAGTNACAAAGGCAAAGAAGTCGATTGCAGCCTTTAAATTGAGGCAAGGCACCCCGATTGGTTGCAAGGTAACCCTGAGNGGGCAAATGATGTACGAGTTTCTCGATAGATTTATCAGTCTTTCCCTCCCGCGAATAAGAGATTTCAGAGGGATTTCAGGAAAATCATTCGACGGGAGAGGCAATTATGCTCTCGGCCTCAAGGAGCAGTTCATATTCCCTGAGATAGATTATGATAAAGTCGAGATGGTTCACGGGCTTGACGTTGTCTTCTGCACTTCAGCAAAGACGGATAAGGAAAGCAAGGCCCTTTTGCGTTATTTTGGTATGCCGTTCAGGAATTAAAAAGGTTATACGTTATTCGTCATGCAGTACTAAAGAGCCGAATAACGATCAACAATAACATATATAAAACGGAGTGGTAAATGGCAAAAGTTTGCATGATAGAAAAAACCAAGAGGCCGCCGAAGTTTCAGGTAAGGGCTTATAACAGGTGCAAGTTATGCGGAAGGCCGAGGGCGTATATCCGCAAGTATGGCATGTGCAGGATTTGTTTCCGGACACTGGCACTTGAGGGTCAGATACCAGGTGTGACAAAGGCAAGCTGGTGAGGAAGACCCTAAGGGAGGTAAATAAATGCTGACTGATCCAATCGCAGACATGTTAACGAGAATACGGAACTCTATGCTTATCAAATCTGATAAGGTTGATATCCCTATTTCCAAGATGAAGCTGGAGATAGCAAAAATCATGAAAGAAGAAGGGTTTATAAGAGCCTATAAAATATTGAAGGACAGAAAACAGGGGACTCTGAGGGTCATCCCCAAATATGTGGATAATCAGAGTATTATTACGGGATTAAAAAGGGTGAGCAGGCCAGGCCGGAGATACTATGTTAATAAGGACGAAATACCAAAAGTCATGGGCGGACTCGGAGTCGCTATCATCACAACATCAAAAGGCATCATGAGTGATAAAACATGCCGCCAGGAAGGTGTTGGCGGGGAAGTCATCTGCTACGTGTGGTAAAGGAGCGGAGAGCGTATGTCACGAATCGGCAAAAAACCAATAGAGATACCGGAGAAAGTTGCTGTTGATGTCCATGAGAGCACGATACATGTGATCGGTCCAAAAGGGGAATTGAGCTGGACCTATCCGGATAAAATGAACGTTTCGATCAACGGGGGTGTCGTATCTGTGGAGAGGGCAGGTGATACAAAGATTGAGCGCGCACTTCACGGACTCACAAGGAGTATTATCACCAATATGGTTATAGGGGTATCTCAGGGCTACCAGAAAGTTCTTGATATCGTCGGCATCGGATATAAGGCACAGGTCTCNGGTGATAAGATTATGCTGACTCTTGGTTATTCCCATCCAATCGAGTTTCAACTGCCACCTGGCATCAAGGCATCTTCTGATCAGAAACAGGTGCAGATTACCCTTACCGGTGTTGATAAACAGCAAGTTGGACAGGTTGCAGCGAGCCTTAAGGCATTGCGACGCCCTGATGCGTATAAAGGAAAGGGGATCAGATACTCAGGCCAGAGGATTAAGTTGAAGGTCGGAAAGGCCGGGAAGAAATAAATACGGCGAATCGTTACGCGTTACTTGAACCGAAATATTCGTCGGAACACAGATAACGAATCGTATATAACGGATAACGTATAGCGAAAAGGTGGAGGTTGTTTTGACTGAGAGCAAAAAAGAGTCCAGACAGAGAAGGCAAAGCAGAATAAGGAAGAAAGTATCAGGGACCCCTGCAAGACTGAGATTGTCTGTTTGCCGGAGTTTGAATCACATATATGCCCAGCTTATTGATGACTCAAAGGGACATACGGTCGTTGCGGCATCAACTCATGACAAGGAATTGCAGGCTGAGAAATCACATAAGGGAAATGTTCATGCAGCAAAACAAGTGGGAGCGCTGATCGCAAAAAGGGCTTTGGAGAAAGGCATAAAGAAAGTTGTCTTCGACAGAAGCGGGTATCTGTATCATGGTACGATTAAAGCTTTGGCTGAAGCTTCCAGGGAAGCAGGGCTTGAATTTTGACGAGGTGTCAGTATTTGGTTTTTAGGTGTCTAAAACGAACAACTGAAAACTGAACACGTATATATATGGAGGGTATGTGGAGAAGATTGATCCGGAAGGCCTGAATTTAAAGGATAAGGTTGTATACATAAACAGAGTTGCCAAAGTCGTAAAAGGCGGGAGACGTTTTTCCTTTACTGCTCTTGTCGTCGTGGGTGATGGAGATGGGACTGTTGGCGTGGGAAAAGGAAAGGCAGCGGAAGTTCCTGAGGCAATACGAAAGGCGGTAGAACAGGCAAAGAAATCCCTTGTCAAATTCCCCATAAAAGATGGAACACTGCCACATAAGATCATCGGGAGATTTGGCGCTGGAACCGTCGTTATCAACCCTGCAGTAAAAGGTACCGGCATCATCGCGGGTGGCGCGGTCAGGGCTGTTCTTGAAGTTGGCGGTGTGCAGAACGTTGTTGCAAAATCACTCCGCAGTCATAATCCTTTCAATTCCGTCAAAGCGACATTACATGGACTTATGAGTCTCAAAAATCCTGATACGGTTATGAAGCTGAGAGGAAAAGCTGAGGAAGAGACACAGGAGGTATCATGAAGTTGGAAGATTTACAACCCGCTGCTGGGAGTAAAAGGAGAGACAAGAGAGTTGGCAGAGGCATCGGTTCAGGTCATGGGAAAACTTCATGCAAAGGCCATAAAGGACAAAAAGCCCGCTCGGGAGGAACCAAGGGGCCTGCTTTTGAAGGCGGACAGATGCCTCTTCAGAGAAGGATTCCCAAGAGAGGTTTCAAGAACCATTTTTCCGTTGAATTTGCAATCATAAACCTTAANGATATAAATACCNTAAAAGATATGGATATCATAACTCCGGAAGCCCTTCTTGAGAAAGGTGTTATCAGNAATTTAAAAAGCGGACTCAAAGTCCTCGGTGAAGGTGAGATACAGAGGCCGGTTACAATCAAGGCAGATGCTTTCAGTGCCTCTGCATTAGCCAAGATAGCTGCTGCAGGTGGCAAAGCAGAGGTAGTTTAANCNTTGGGCATCGTATCAAGCTTCCAGAATATCTTTAAAATACCGGAACTCAAAAGCAGGGTTTTATTCACTCTTGCCCTCCTCGCTGTTTACAGGATAGGAGCTCATATCCCGACTCCGGGCATTAATGGAGAGGAGTTGAGCAAATTCCTGACTGAAAAAGGCGGCGCGCTCATGGGCTTTTTTGACATGTTTTCCGGCGGCGCTTTATCCAGGGTGACTATCTTTGCCCTTGGTATTATGCCTTATATCAGTGCATCGATTATCTTCCAGCTTTTAACTGTTGTTATCCCTGCTATAGGCAAGCTTGCAAAAGAAGGTGAGGCAGGAAGGAAAAAAATTGTACGGTATACACGATACGGGACCGTTGTTATTAGTGCGATACAGTCATTTGGTATTGCGGCCGGTCTTGAAGGTATGTCAGGAGGCGCGTTTGTGCAAAATCCCGGATGGTCATTCAGATTGATGACCATGCTTACGCTAACCTCAGGGACGGCTTTTATCATGTGGCTTGGTGAACAAATTACCGAACGTGGAATCGGGAANGGCATCTCNCTCATCATCTTTGCNGGCATTGTTGCGCNGTTTCCCAATGCAATAATCAGCACCGGAAGACTCTTGCAGGCAGGAGAACTTTCGATCTTTTTTGNTCTCTTCCTTGTCGTCATGATGGTTGCTATTGTGGCAGGAATTATTTACATGGAGAGGGGGCAGAGAAAGATCCCCGTGCAGTACGCCAAAAGGGTCGTTGGCCGAAAAGTATATGGTGGCCAGTCGACGCATCTCCCCTTGAAAATTAATACATCAGGCGTAATACCACCGATATTTGCGTCTTCGATCATCATGTTCCCTGCAACAATAGCTGGTTTTATTGCAGTCCCGTGGGTTCAGGCAATCGCGGGACAGCTTTCGCCGGGGACGGTGCTTTACACTTCTCTTTATGTCGGCATGATTTTCTTTTTTGCCTACTTCTATACAGCCATTATTTTCAATCCTGTCGACATCGCAGATAACCTGAAGAAATATGGCGGATATATCCCGGGCATCAGGCCGGGGCAGAAGACCTCAGAATACATTTACCGGGTTTTGTCCCGGTTGACCTTTGTGGGGGCACTCTATCTCGGAATCGTCTGTATCATCCCTGAAATTCTCATATCGCGGTTTAATGTGCCGTTCTATTTCGGGGGGACATCTCTTCTCATTGCAGTAGGTGTTGCTCTGGATACCGTCTCGCAGATCGAGTCCCATTTGGTTACCCGTTCCTACGAGGGATTTCTCAAAAAGGGCAGGATCAGGGGAAGGAAATAGGGGACAAGAATCCACGATGCATAGCTACCGGGACTGAACGTGTGGAGCAATGATCATATTGAAATCCCCAGAGGAAATAGAGAAGATTACGCAATCATGTCTTGTTGTTGCAAAGGCACTTGATAGTTTAAAAGATATGGTGACTCCNGGTGTTACAACAATGGAATTAGAACATTTTGCAGATGAATATATCCGGTCAAATAACGCAATGCCGGCTTTTAAGGGATACCGGGGATACCCTGCAAGTATCTGTACCTCAATTAATAATGAGGTCATTCACGGCATACCATCTGACAGGGTGTTAGAGGAAGGCGATATTATCGGTATTGATCTTGGTGTTTATAAAGACGGTTTTTACGGTGATGCAGCCTGTACGTTTGCTGTTGGCAAGATAACCCCGGATGCCGAAAAACTCTTAAGGGTTACAGAAGAATCCTTATATCTCGGTATAGAGCATGCGCAAAAAAACAACAGGGTCTCGGATATTTCATGCGCCATTCAAAAGCATATTGAATCAAATGGCTTCTCGGTGGTCAGGGCATTTGTCGGCCATGGGATAGGAAGGGATCTCCATGAGGACCCGCAGGTGCCCAATTTTGGGTTACCCGGTCGCGGGCCACGGCTCAAATCAGGGATAACACTGGCAATAGAACCGATGGTAAATGCCGGCAGACATGAGGTTGTGGTTCTTGACGACGGCTGGACTGCTGTGACTATGGACGGCACGCTATCGGCTCATTTCGAGCATACAATCCTTGTGACGGAAGATAAGCCAAGAATATTGACTAAAATACAGTAAAAAGCGTATATTATTCACTTAATGCCAAAAGAAGATAATATTGAAGTTGAAGGGAAAATCGTTGAAACCCTTCCAAATGCAATGTTCAAGGTTGAACTTGAAAATGGTCAGATAGTACTTGCATATGTTTCTGGAAAAATGAGGATGCATTTTATTAAGATCCTGCCGGGCGACAGGGTTACGGTGGAACTTTCTCCCTATGACCTTACCAAGGGAAGAATAACGTATAGATTTAAATAGCATTACGAAGAGGAAAAGCTAAAAGTTGAAAGAGAGAGTACTATGAAAGTTCGTTCTTCAGTCAGGCCTATATGTGCTAAATGTAAGATTGTGAAAAGAAGGGGTATTATCCGGGTTATCTGTGAAAACCCAAGGCACAAACAGAAGCAGGGATAAGAAANAAACNTGGAAGCAGACAATAGGTGNGGAAAAGTCAAAAATATCAGAAAACTCCAAGGGGGTAAAAGTTGGCGAGAATTNCCGGAGTGGATTTGCCTAAAAATGAGCGTGTCGAAATTGGCTTAACAAGAATTTTCGGCATAGGAAGGACTCTGTCACAGAAGATTTTATCTGAGACAGGTATCAATCTCGATACAAGGGTTAAGGACCTCACGAACGAAGAGATTGTAAAAATAAGGGTTGTGTTAGAAAGGGATTACAGGGTGGAGGGTGATCTCAGACGCGATATATCTATGGGTATAAAAAGACTCATAGATATAGGAAGTTACCGGGGAATGAGACATCGTTTCGGACTGCCCGTGAGAGGTCAAAGGACGAAAACCAATGCTCGGACGCGTAAAGGTCCAAGAAAAGCCGTTATGGGTAAAAAGAAAGAGGCGTAAGGAATGGCTCAGAGAAAAAAAGGCGTAAAGAAAGAAAAAAAGAATATTGCATATGGAGCAGCACATATTCAGGCTACTTTTAACAATACAATCGTCACCATAACAGATCCGAATGGCGGCGTGCTTACATGGGCNAGTGCAGGAAACCTGGGATTCAAAGGTTCCAGAAAAAGTACACCATANGCTGCACAGATGGCTGCTTCAGCGGCAGCAAAAAAGGCTATGGATTTCGGGATGAAACAGGTTGATATTTTTGTGAAAGGACCGGGNGCCGGGAGAGAGTCTGCTATCCGGGCGCTCCAGGCTGCAGGACTTGAGATTAATCTCATCAAAGATGTAACTCCTGTTCCTCACAATGGATGTAGACCTCCAAAAAGGAGNAGAGTGTAACNATGGCACGATATATCGGAGCGTTGTGCAGGATTTGCCGGAGGGAAGGTGAAAAGCTGTTTCTGAAAGGTGACAGGTGCTATTCAGAGAAGTGTGCCGTTGAGAGGAGAAAATACCCGCCAGGACAGCATGGACAGGGATTTCGAAAGTTATCTGACTATGGTATTCAATTGAGGGAAAAACAAAAAGTTAGGAAAATGTACGGCCTGCTCGAGAGACAGTTCAGAAAATACTTTTATACCGCTGAGAGGAAGAAAGGCATTACCGGAGAGGTGCTCCTTCAACTGATCGAGAGCCGGCTTGATACCATGGTTTTCCGCATGGGATTTGCACCCAACAGACGCAGGGCACGGCAAATTCTGCGTCACGGGCATATCCTNGTGAACGGGAGAAAAGTAAACCTCCCATCGTATGAGACAAAAGCCGGGGATATCCTTGCAGTAAAAGAAGCGAGCAGAAACATACCTGAAATTATCGATAGTCTTTCGAAATCTGAACACAGGGGAATCCCGGGCTGGGTTGAAGTTGATACCGCTCACTTCCAAGGCAAGGTTTTGCACATTCCAGCTCGAGATGAGATTCAGCTTCCTGTTCAGGAACAGCTCATAGTAGAACTCTATTCCAAATAATGTAACCCATTAATAACGAGGAGGCATACAGGAAGGAATCAGTGAACAACTTCCTGTGTCCTCTTGCTTGTTTTTAGTTGCGAATTTCAGAAATAGAGGAGGCCTTATGGACCTGAAGAAAATAGGCTTTCAGTTACCGGATACGATACATTTTGACGAGGAAACATTAACTGACACATACGGCAAACTGATTGCAGAGCCCTTAGAAAGAGGGTTTGGTACGACCTTAGGAAATGCACTGAGAAGGGTTTTGCTCTCTTCTATTGAGGGTGCAGCTGTAACGGCAGTTAAGATACCAGGTGCCCTCCACGAGTTTTCGACAATAAAGGGTGTAAAGGAAGATGTGGTTGATGTCATACTCAATATCAAACAGCTCAGATTTAAGCTGTATTCGAACGAAAAAAAGATTGCAGGAATAAAAGGCAAAGGACCCAAACGTATAACCGGTGAAGATATCCAGGGTGATGCATCCTTTGAAGTTCTAAACCCGGAACAGGTTATCGCGACTCTGGATAGGGACTCAACTTTTGAAGCGGAGATGTATATCAAGAAGGGCAAAGGGTATGTCCTGGCTGAGTTGAATAAAGAGGAAGACCTTCCGATTAATATGATTGCTGTTGATTCCGTCTTCACTCCAATCCGGCGGGTCAATTTCATCGTGGAAAAAACAAGGGTTGGAAGGGCAACAGACTATGACAGGCTTATCATGGAGATATGGACCGACGGCAGCATAACTCCCGAAAAAGCAATTTCTCAGGCGGCCGCCATTGTTATTGAACACCTGAACTTCTTCATTTTAGAGGAAGAAGAAGGGGAAGAGGAATTCTCTCCTGTTGCGCAGGGTGATGCAGAACATTCGATGAACGATGAACCCATATTCAATAGTAATCTTCTCAAAAGTGTTGAAGAACTTGAGCTTTCTGTCAGATCATATAACTGCCTGAAGAATGCAAACATAAAAACCATTGCTGATCTTGTCCAGAAGACCGAACCGGAGATGTTACGGACCAAGAATTTCGGGCGCAAGTCCCTTAATGAAATAAAGGAAATATTGACCATTATGGGACTTCGCCTCGGTATGAGGGTTGACCTTGATGCTCTCAACCGAGAAGCTGTTTTACAGACTGGAGGTATAGAACAAGATGCGACACAGAGTTGACGGAAGATTATTCGGGCGAACCGCAAACCAGAGAAAAGCCCTTTTGAAGGGGCTGGTCACCTCTCTTTTGGAACATGAACGGATCGAGACAACAGAAGCAAAAGCAAAAGAGGTGAGGCGGATCGCTGAGAAGATTATAACCCTCGGTCTGAAAGGGGATCTGCACGCTAAACGACTTGCCTTTTCATATCTTTCAGACAGGGCATCAGTAGCAAAACTTTTCAGTGAGATTGCCCCAAGGTTTTCAGGGAGAAACGGCGGCTACCTGAGAATTATTCAGACAAGAAACAGAGTGAACGATTCTGCTCCAATGGCCGTGCTTGAGTTTATTGATTATGAAGACACGAGGAAGACAAAAGGATCAAAAGAGAAAAAGACCGGGAAAAAAGAGTCAGAGAAGACCTCAGCATAAGCGTATAATTTTGACCAATTAATATGGTAGGTAATAAAAAGACAGGATTATAATCCTGTCTTTTTATTTGACCTAAAAGTGCAGATATTCTTCGATAAATTATTTAACTCGATGATTTGACTAAAATATCTTTCATCGCTCTCTGAATACGAATATGCATAAAACTATCAGTAATAGGTACACTAAAGTATCGATCCCGATATTCATCGGGACTCACAAGACCTGCACTTTTTACAGGTATTTTCTGAGTTGATGGAGACTGCATAATGAAAGTCCTTGTTACGGGTGGGGCCGGGTATATCGGAAGTCATATCGTTAAAGCACTGGGCGAAAANCAGTATGAAGTTGTTGTTTATGACAATCTTTCCTATGGCCATCCATGGGCAGTGCTCTATGGCAGACTGATACGAGGTGATCTTGCCGATCAGGCGCTCCTTCATGATGTCTTCCGGAGAGAACGATTCGATGCCGTCATCCACATGTCGGCATTTATTGTTGTTGATGAATCAATAAGGGATCCCCTCAAATATTACAGGAATAATTTTGTCAACGCACTCAATCTCATCGACACGTGTCTAAAATATCGTGTTCATGCATGTATATTTTCATCTACAGCAGCGGTCTACGGAATACCTGACAAAGTGCCGGTGACAGAGGACTCACCACTTCTTCCCATCAATCCTTATGGCGCATCAAAAGTTATGGTTGAGCAAGCATTACACGATGTAAGCATTTCAGCGCCCTTCCGATACATCTCACTGAGATACTTTAATGTTGCCGGTGCTGATTGTCTCACAAGGATCGGACAGGCAAGAAAAGATGCAACACATCTTATAACCGTTTCTTTACGGACAGCACTCGGTAAGAATGATCATCTTAATATATTCGGTACTGACTACTCCACGCCGGATGGCACATGCGTAAGGGATTATATCCATGTTGATGATCTTGCGGATGCCCATATTCTTGCGCTTGAATACCTTCGGAAGGGGGGAGGCAGCGCGATTTATAATTGTGGATATGGACACGGGTCTTCTGTACAGGAAGTAGTTAACCGGGTGAAACAGGTGACGGGGATTGATTTCCCTGTCCGTTACGCTGACAGAAGACCGGGAGATCCGCCAGCCCTTGTTGCCAATGCATCAAAGATCAGGAAAGAGCTGGGCTGGACACCAAAACATGATGATCTTGACTATATCATCAGAACAGCATGGGAATGGGAAAAAAAGATAACCACTACACCTCAAACGCATCCNTGATATGGTGGATTTCTTTTTGCCCGTTCTTGAGACATGTAATGCTGATGACATCGAACCTTGNGGGAACTTCCTGTTTCTGCTTTTTTAAATAGAGCAAGNCTAAATTTTTCAGTTTCCGTCTTTTTGTTGTGTTCACCGATTCATGAGGAGAACCGAACATGTCATTTGACCTNGCCTTAACCTCAACAAACACGATGGTTTCACCATCTTTGGCAATAATATCAATTTCACCAATACGAGTTTTATAATTATGAGCAATGATAACGTAGCCTTTTTTTCTGAGAAATTGTATAGCAAGGGATTCCCCTTCACTGCCAAGGAGTTTCATACCCTTCGAGTCTCCTGAGGAGCGCGGGAATACCCTCGATATCCTTAATCTCCTTCTGGCAGAGTATCTTGAGAATGTCTCTGAAAGTGGAAAACTCTTCCCAGTGCCCTTTCAGGTGCTGAGAAAGAATTCTATTGAGGTTTTCACCCTTCCTGTCCCAGTCAAGGAGAAGAACGACCCTATGGTATCTCTGGGCAAGATCATCACAAAAATCATAGAGATCTTGGCCATTGTGCAGGGTAATGACATCCCCCATAAGGCCAAGACTCCTCAAAGCAGAGGCATCTTTTTTCCCTTCGACGATAATAGGTATCTTCTTGTTAACGTCCTGCAGGTTTTCAAATATTTCTCTCAAGCGGACAGCTCTCTCCGTATCGCTGATGGACGGCATATTTTTTTGTCTGTTCAATGACAATGCGATGCTCCTC
>Ga0031656_10000557_pt1 | contig 13024 bp, 13 predicted proteins | sample FrelakmetDIP11DI_FD_55080 | JGI IMG/M metagenome (GOLD analysis project Ga0031656, IMG submission 55080) | Freshwater lake sediment microbial communities from the University of Notre Dame, USA, for methane emissions studies - DIP11 DI | ecosystem: Environmental > Aquatic > Freshwater > Lake >... | reverse complement strand
GATCCATCACCGCCGATGATAACCAGGCCGTCAATACCTCTTTTCTTAAGGTTATCGTATGCCTTTTTTCTGCCCTCTGGGGTCATGAATTCCTGGCAACGGGCAGTTTTGAGGATTGTTCCGCCTCTTTGTATGATGTTGGCCACACTCCTGGAATTCATGGGAACGATATCATCTTCTATCATTCCCGAATATCCGCGGATTATGCCAAATACTTCTAAATCGTGGTATAAGCTTGTTCTGACTACGGCCCTTGTACATGCATTCATGCCCGGAGCGTCACCTCCGGAAGTCAATACACCTATTTTCGTAACTTTCTTTTGCATTCCTGATCTATTGGTAGGGTAAAAGGTGGTTTCCTGGAAGCTAAATCGTTTAGAACAGTTATTTAACTGTGCGTAGCGTCAAAAATACACAATTCCGGGTTATTATGCGGATGAAGATACATTGGTTTTTATTTAAAATAATCCCCATTTTGACCATGAATCAGGGTTATTTTTAAAAAATAGTATTAAAATAATTATTTAGTGACATGAAAATATTGCTGACTGGTGCAAATGGATTGCTGGGTTCTTACCTGGTGCCTGAATTGGGGCGGTTCGGACATGAAGTGCTGGCCACTGGTATCGGGCCTTGCAGATTACAGATCCTGCACCCATGGGGTAACATTGTCTACCGGTCTTTGGATATTACCGATTCGGCCCAGGTAACGGAGGTATTGGAATCATTTTCACCGGAAGTCATCATTCATGCGGCAGCACTTACCCAGGCTGATTTTTGCGAAACCCACCAGGTTGCCTGCTGGGATGTAAATGTTACTGCAACCCGGTTTATAATAGAAGCTGCCAGGAAAATAAGGGCATTTTTAGTATATGTTTCCACCGATTTTGTTTTTGATGGAAAGGCGGGCCCATATAAAGAATCAGATATTCCTGCTCCGATAAATTATTATGGCTGTAGTAAGCGCGTTGCCGAAAAAGCCGTAATGGAAAGTGGTTTGGATTGGAGCATAGCCCGGACTGTTCTAGTTTATGGCAAAACAGATACCGTGGCCAGAACAACCATTATTTCCTGGGCAGCAGAAAAGCTGCGTAAGGGAGAAAAGATTAAAGTGGTAAGCGACCAGTTTAGAACGCCTACTTATGCGGGCGACCTGGCCAAAGGCCTGAGGCTGATTGCAGAGAAAAAACCAACGGGTATTTTTCATTTATCGGGAAAAGAATTAATGACCCCCTATGACATGGCCATTAAAACAGCCAATTTTCTGGGGTCAGACAAAAACCTGGTAGAAAAAGTGGATGCCTCCGTTTTTTCTCAGCCTGCGATCAGGCCCCTGAAAACCGGGTTTATTATTGATAAAGCAAGAAACGAGCTGGGGTTTGACCCCATTACTTTCAGCGAAGGCCTTGGCCTGGTGCTGGAAAAATAGTATGCCATGAATGCAGTCAGGTCAGTTGATTTTTTTATTAGCCAGCACCAGAAAGCGGTAAACGACCTGGAAAATTATTTCCATGACCCTGATATGGAAATACTGCATGAATTCAGGGTTGAAGTAAAAAAAATAAGGTCAGTACTTTTCCTGATAGAGCAAATAACCGGCAGTAAAAAAGTTAAAAAAGCGCACAGGCAGATCAGGCATATATTTCATAAAGCCGGTGAAATAAGGGAATTGCAGTTGGAATCAGTCTGGCTGCACAGGCACCGTAAGTTTAATTTGCTCAGGCTGATGGAATATGACAAAGAAATTAAAAAATCCGACAGATCTTTCCATTTGGAAGTGCCTGAGATGCTCCATTCTTTCAAAAAGATCCGTGAAAAGATTGAGAAAATATTTCCGTATTTAACACAGCAAAAATCTGATCATTATATTACTAAAAAATGGCAGGAAACCCTACTTGCAGTGCTGACTGTAAAAACAGAAACAGGATGGCATGAAACCAGGAAAAAAATTAAGCAGCTCTTGTATGCACGGAATTGGATAGCAGAAGCTATTGTACTCCCGGTCCCGGTCAATCGAATATTCCTGGTGCTTGATAATTTACAGTCTCTCATCGGTCAATGGCATGATCTGAAATTGCTTGAAAAGAAGCTTCTTTCGCTTGAAAAAAAGTCAAAAGGACATGCAATGCTAATCAGGGAGCAGCAATTGGCGATCAAAAAGCTGCAGTTGGAACAGGATGATCTTGCAAAAAAAATAATTATCTCATTCCGGAATATCCGAAAAAATATAATTGCTTATCGTTGAATGCAGCATTTCCGGTTTCAACGCGGTAAATATTCCTTAGTTCATCATCAGTACATTGACGCTTCTCTGTAAAATATTAAAAGCTATCTCCGCCATCAGGTTTTCTTTATCCAAAGTTGGGTTTACTTCTGAAATTTCAAAGCAGCATATTTTCCTGTTTTGCATGAATTTAGAAATAAGGTCCTCAACTTCTCTTTCCTTTAATCCATTGCTGACGGGCGTTCCCGTACCTTTTGATATCGAAGAATCCAGGCTGTCAACATCAAAACTTACATAAATATCGGTACAGTCGCTAAGGTAACGTGTTACTGCCCGGACCACATTTTCAGGTCCTTTTCTCCTGACCTCATTGGTGGTAATTACTTTGATGCCGTGTTTTTCTATGAGCAGTCTTTCTTCTTTTTCAAAATCACGCAGGGAAATGAAAACAATGTCCTCGGGTAAAACTTTGGGACAGATCTTGCCGATATTTTTTAAGCCCTGCCATAACTTTTCTGTTTTCTCATCAAGATCATGCACTTTGCAATCTTCATTGTCTTCATCAATTGAAATCGATAATGGCATGCCATGCATATTGCCGGAAGGAGTGGTATAGGGTGTATGTAAATCTGCATGTGCATCAATCCAAATAACACCCAGTTTACTTTTGGGTTTTGCAATTTTGATACCCGCAATAGTGGCGCCGGCAATGCTGTGGTCACCGCTTAAGACAACCGGGAAAAAGCCCTGCTTCATGGAATCACAGACTGCTTTGCTAACCCTTTCATACATTATATGAATGCCCTGTATCCTTTTTGCATAGGGAGATTCAATGGGCTCAAAAAGGAGCTTATTTTCGTGTGGAATTTTTTCGGAAGGGAAGTGGATGAAGAAATTACTCATAAAATCCAGTGCTGCAATTTTTATCGCATCTACTCCCAGGCTTGCGCCCCTTGTTCCGGCCCCGATTTCCGAGGCTACTTCAATTAATTTAATATTTTTCATATAAGAAAACTTGGTTCAACAATCGTTGATAAAAAAACAGTAAAAAAGGGATACTTATTCCGGGATATAGTAATTGACCGGCAACAGGATGGAGCCAAAGGAATGATAGTGTATTGTATACCGTGAGTTGATCATAACAGCTTACTTAGTCAAAAATAGGGTTTTCCGCCAAATAGTCAAACAGATTTGACAGAACTGCAAATTAATCCGTAGGAAAAATGTTAATGCCCCTTATGCTGCCCTGTGTAAATAATGGGCTGAATCGCAGGAACATATCTTCGCTGTACCACTTTTCTTTCCGTGTTTTTTTAATCACTTCCCGGTGTTCGTGCATGGTGTAGGCAAATTTTTTCATATCATCCAAACTTTTCCAGATGCTGAATGTAGCCTGCCGGATAAAGGGCATTTCACCAATGCCGAGAGATGCAATCAATCCATCTGCATGTTCCATTTGCCTGGCAACAGGCGCTACATTTTTCCAGAAATCGGGGAGCTTTTGCAGCCGGATAGTAGCCCTTGTAAGTACTGCTACCGGACCTTCCTGGATTTTATTAGTATTTGGTTCAGGCTTCAATTTTACGCCGTTCCAACTGCCATGGCCTTCTTTCAGCTCCAGCACAATGGTCCAGGTTTCACAGTTGAAACGCTTCCACCAGTTGGCGATAAATGTTCCGTAAATAGCCGAAAGCCCGTTAACAGGATCAGCACGCAATGCGGAAATATCGGGCTTGATTTTAGTGAAGATTAGAACTGCCCATTGGTTCCAGTCTGGGTGAATGTCAAAAGTGCCATTCTTCCCGCATCCCATCAGTTTGCTGAAAATGATATCTTTTTTTCCTGACAGGGGTATCCTGAACAAGGCCATGGAGCAGATGGCAAAATATATAAACTTAGAAGGGTACCGGGAAACGGTTAGGACAGCGTACATGAAATAAAGTTAAGCATTCACAAGACCTGGATAAGCTGATTATATATGCTTACAATTAAACGCTGTTTTGGTTTAAAAACTGATTTATTGATTTCCGCCGCTGCCCATACGCATGATCATCCGGCCATCACCGCCCTGCATATCTTTCATGGGTTTAATATCGAAACCTTTAGGAATTTCAAATACTTTATCTTCTATAGCGGCGTCAAGTTGAACTTTTGTAACCGTCATATGCATTTTCATCCCGTTCGTTCGCTCAATCTGGTATTCCATGGGAAAACCTTCAATCTGGTCAAGGCCATTCACACCAGCCATCGACATCATGCCTCTTCCGCCGCCGCCACCAAAGGAAAAACCTTCAGCCATTTTAAAATCCGGGCAATACCATACTATTGTGCTATTGACTTCGCCACGTTGATTCTTTGATTTTATAATGGCTTTCTTACAGGTATAACCTGCAATTTTTTTCGTTTCATTTGTATACTCTATTTCAGGTTTGGCCGGCCTGGCTATGGGTATACCGGCCTTTTCCAGAGAATCTCGCCTGGCATTTCTGGCAGAATCCATTCGAGAGCGCATAGCCAGTTCGTCTTCTTCAGTTGAATAGAAACCTACTTTCCGGCCCATTGCCTCCGTCAGGGTAGTGGTTTTTTTATTTTTCCGGTCAGTTATTATGATGTTGTTCCCAAAATCACTGGTACTTTCCACTTTTGAAAAGTCACCCCTGTAATACATAGTAGTATTGGCTTCCATGCCACCGGCACCACCCATCATCATCACCCTGTCGCCTTCACCGGGAGAATTCCCACCCATGTTTTCAGGGAAGGTAATTTCAGTTTTCATTTTGATGATCGCTTTTTCAACAATTTTAACCTGTGCCGAAACGGAAATGGTTAAAAGGCTGCAAATGGCCGGTAAAATAAATTTCATAAAAGTAGTTTTTGACTTAATGCAATCTTTAGATGCGCTTATGCATATTTTACTTTCGGGTAGTGCATAACAGGCATGTGTGACTCTGTAAAATTAAAAACGTATAATCCAGCAGGAATACAGCGGCATTTACTGGTGGTAAACAAAATTTTGATCGGTCATGCCTGTACTGCCAGTATGGGAATATGGCTGTGATAGGCAAGTTTTTGCGTATGGCTGGTTTTAAACAGGCTGTTCAGGAAATTATGCTTTTTAGGCACGGTGATGATCAGGTCTGCTTTTCGGTCCTGTGCAAACAGGTTGATTGATTCAACAAAGTCATACATCCGAATGAAAGAATATTCAGGATTGTATCCTTCGAGCAACTTATCGAGTTTGGCCCTTTCTGTCTTATACTCTTCTGTCAGCTCAACAAAATGTTCATGATCAACATTAACCACATGGAGGTATGGTTTGAACAGGTCAAGCAGGGTTCGCAGGCTTTCTATGGGTGTTGTGGCTTGCACATCCTTGAAATCGCTGGCAAAAATCACCGTTTTTATTTTTTGGTATTGGGCATCCGGCGGAATGATCATAACAGGGCATATATCCTGGTGTATGACATTAAGTGTATTGCTGCCAATAAGGATCTGGTCAAGGCTAGTGGAACCTGTAATCCCCATAACAATCAGGTCAAGATCAAAGTGATGGTAAAGCCTTTCGAGATTGGAAATAAGGTTTCCTTCTTCGGCTAAGCATATTACCGGTGCAGAAGAAATATAGCCAAGTTCAGTTTTAAGATTCATAAGGGCCGCTTCAGAGATACGTTTTCGGGACTCAGTATCGCTGAAAATGGAAGTGCCGTCCTGTCCGGAAATTATGGAATCGTAGGCATTATACAGAATAACCGAACAATCTTTTATATCATTGGCCATTAATGCCGCAAAACGGGCGGCATTTTTTGATGTATCTGAAAAATCAGTTGGAACAATAAATTTTTTCATACGGGCAATATACGAAAATAAAAAAAGCGCGCTAAAGATTTGAAGTTCCATTTGGTATCCACTACACTATAAAAGCAAAAAAATCATCATTTGAAAGTGATTTTTTGTAAAAAGGGGTGGAAAATTTAATTCGGGCACTTATCTGCTACGATTGATTTATTAATTTCATTTAATATTATGTCATTATGAAAAAATTATTTTGCCTGATCTGGCTTTGTGTTTTTTTGATCCCTGTCTTTTCTCAGGAAAAGATTTCCATCATTCCCCAGCCGGTGGAAATAAAAACAGGAGAAGGTTATTTTGCCCTTAATCCGTCTTCTTCCATCTCACTATCTACTTCTGATGCAGAACTGAAAAGATTGGGAGAATATGCGTCCTCAATTTTATCCAGGGCGACAGGATTTCAGATGCCTGTAAGGGCAGGCGGGGTAATGACCAATAATATGGGCAATATTCTTTTTCAGATAAATAAGGATATTGACCCCGTGGTTGGGGAGGAAGGATACCGATTGAAAATCAGCCAGGGATTGGTAACCATTTCTGCCAATAAACCAGCCGGTCTTTATTATGGTTTTCAGACATTGTTACAATTGCTTCCAAAGGAGATAGATCAGAAACAAACCGTTTCTAATATAAACTGGCAGGTGCCTGTTGCAGATATAATGGACTATCCCCGGTTTGGGTGGAGGGGCTTGATGTTAGATGTATCAAGGCATTTTTTCACGAAGCAGGAAGTGAAAGATTTTATTGACGAAATGGTCAGGTATAAATATAATCTGTTGCACTGGCATCTTACTGATGATGAAGGCTGGCGAATAGAAATTAAAAGCTATCCCAAACTAACGGAAAAGGGTGCATGGAATGTTAAACGGGTAGGTACTTTTGGGAATTTTGCTCCTCCGGCTGCTGATGAGCCTCGTGATTATGGCGGATTCTATACACAGGAAGATATCCGCGAAATTGTTCAGTATGCCAAAGATAGGTATGTCAATATCCTTCCTGAAATTGATGTACCCGGACATAGTCTTGCAACCATTGCATCTTATCCTGAATTGTCCTGCACACCTGGTGCCGATAAATATGTAGTAAGGTCAGGTGAGAAGATCATGAACTGGTATTCTGGTGGTTTTACGGCATTGGTTGACAATACCCTTTGCCCCGCAAATGAAAAAGTGTATACTTTCCTTGATAAGGTTTTTGGTGAACTGGCGGCATTATTTCCTTTTGAATATATACATATGGGTGGAGATGAATGCGCCAAGAATTTCTGGGAAAAAAATCCGCAGATACAGGCGCTCATGAAAAAAGAAAAACTTAAAGACATGCACGAGGTGCAAAGTTATTTTGTAAAAAGGGTTTCAAAAATTGTCAATGATAAAGGGAAAAAGATGATAGGCTGGGATGAGATACTGGAGGGCGGGCTTGCTCCAAATGCAGCTGTGATGAGCTGGCGCGGAATGAAGGGTGGCATTGAAGCTGCCAAAATGGGTCACGAAGTAGTGATGACACCAACCACCTATGGGTATCTAGATTATATGCAAAGCGATGCGGTGATAGAACCTCCCGTTTATGCAACCCTTCGGTTAAAAACAAGCTATGCTTTTGATCCGGTTCCGGAAGGCGTTAATCCTAAATTAATTAAGGGCGGACAGGGAAATATCTGGTCAGAGCAATTATATAATACACGTCATTTGCAGTATATGACCTGGCCCAGGGGAATGGCCATTGCAGAATGTTTATGGTCGCCTAAAGGGGTTAAAAACTGGAACAGCTTTACGCAAAAAGTAGAAAGTAATTTTGACAGAATGGATATCAGGCAGGTTAAATATGCCCGTGCCATGTTTGATCCCATCTTCACGGTTAAAAAGGATAGCCGGGATTCCATGCTTATAGAATTAAGTACTGAAGTTGAAGGATTGGATATCCATTATAGCTTCGATAATTCACATCCGGATAATTTTTATCCGAAGTATACAGTTCCCCTGTTTGTTCCAAAAGAAGCGGTAACGCTCAAAGCAGTTACGTATAGAAATGGTAAAGTAGTGGGCAGGCAGATTGATATGCCTGTTAAGGAACTGTACAAAAGGGCCGCGGCATTAAAAAAATGAGAGATTAAACCAGTGAGTTGTAAAGACAGTTGTAAATAATACTTTCAAAACAGCTTAAATATGTAATATCAGTAAATTTTTCAACCCGGATCCGGCACGCTTATCCGGGTTGAAAAATATTGCTACATTTGGCGTTATGGGTAAATTATCCGGGAAGGTAGTTTGGATAACTGGTGCGTCATCCGGAATTGGAGAGGCATTGGCCAATGCTGTATGGCAAGAAGGTGCGCACCTGGTTTTATCTGCCAGGCGGCAAAGCGAACTTGAAAGGGTTAAAAAATCATTATCGCCTTCAGGTTTCCAGCGGGTCATGATTTTACCTATGGACCTGGCGGATACATTAGCTAGTCAAAATTTAGCAGATGAGGTGTTACGGGAATTCGGCCAAATTGATATCCTGGTCAATAACGCAGGTGTCAGTCAGCGGTCTTATACAATTGATACTCCTCTCGCCATTGACAGGAAAATCATGGAAGTGAATTTCTTTGGTACGGTAGCATTGACCAAAGCTGTTTTGCCTTCCATGGTAAAAAGAAAAAGTGGGCTGATTGTTGTGATTAGCAGTATTTCAGGAAAGTTCGGATTTTATTTACGGTCAGCATATGCTGCATCCAAACATGCATTACATGGATTTTTTGAATCCCTGAGGATGGAGGTGTATAAAGATAATATACAGGTTATGCTTGTTTGTCCCGGCAAGATCAGTACATCACTTTCCCTGCATGCATTGACTGCCGATGGACAGGTACATAACCGGATGGACGATGCCATTGCGGCCGGGATACCGGCGGAGCAATGTGCAGACAGGATTTTAAAAGGGATTTTTCGTGGCGAGGAAGAAATATTTGTTGGTGGGAAAGAAATTCGGGCTGTGTGGATCAAGCGATTTTTTCCAAAGCTATTTTCAAAGTTGATCCGTAAACAAAAAGCCGAATAAAACGAAGTTTCATTTATATTTCACTGATAAGATAATTCGACCTTAAAAGATAAAGCAGGCATGATTAGTTTACCAACCATTGCAGGAATTCAGCAAATAGGCATAGGAATACCTAATGTACATAAAGCATTTGACTGGTACCGGGAACATTTTGGAATGGACATACCCATTTTTGAAGAAGCGGCAGAGGCCAATCTTATGCTTCGTTATACCGGAGGGAAGCCGCACCAGCGACATGCTATCCTGGCTTTGAATATGCGTGGTGGCGGAGGTTTCGAAATATGGCAATATACCAGCAGAACCCCCGAAGAAAGTAAATTTAAGCTGCAGGTTGGCGATCTGGGATTCTATTGTGCCCGTATCAAAACGATTGATGTAAAGGGCACTTATGCATTTATGAAATCCAAGGGGGTTAACCTGGTTTCAGAACTAACCAAAGATCCCGGTGGGAGTGAAACATTTTATCTCCGTGATCCCTGGGATAATCTTTTTCAGATTGTGAAGAGCGATTCCTGGTTCGGGAAGGGGTTCAGGTTAACCGGCGGACAGGCCGGATGTATGATCGGTGTTTCAGATATGGAAAAGTCAAAAAAATTCTATGCAGAAATACTGGGTTATGATACGGTTATATATGATTGTGAGGGTGTATTTGAAGATATTAAAAATTTACCCAGTGGAGACCATCGGGTCCACAGGGTGTTGCTGAAACATAGTAAGCCCCGATCTGGGGCTTTTTCCCGTTTGCTGGGAAGCAGTGAAATTGAATTGATAAAAGTTTATGACAGGAACCCGCGGAATATCTTCGAAAACCGTTTCTGGGGTGACTGTGGTTTTATTCATCTTTGTTTTGACATTACGAATCAGGCCGCTATGAAAAAAATGTGTGCTGATAGTGGTCATCCTTATACAGTTGACAGCGGCTCAACCTTTGATATGGGTGAAGCAGCTGGTCACTTTTCTTATATTGAAGATCCGGATGGTGCACTGATTGAATTTGTGGAGACAAAGCGTATTCCTATTCTTAAGAAGTTGGGATGGTATCTTGACCTCAATAAAAGGGATGCAACAAAGCCTTTACCTGATTGGATGCTGAAGGCTTTGAAGTTCAGCAGGGTCAAGTGAGCAGGATTCTGAGGATTTGATGGATTGGCGGGATGGATGAGTAGGATTTTTTATGATTTTCTAACTTTCCAAAAGTACCCCCACTTTCCAGAAGTCTACTCACTTTCCAAAAGTACCCCCACTCTCCAAAAGTCTCCCTTCTTTCCAAAAGTACCCCCACTTTCCAGAAGTCTACTCACTTTCCAAAAGTACCCCCACTCTCCAAAAGTCTCCCTACTTTCCAAAAGTACCCTCACTCTCCAAAAGTATCCTTTCATCAAAAAGTAACTGATTTTTAATAGTTTCAGACTTTTTAAATAGACAAAGACATCCCCAAGTGTCTGATCAACGTCCCAGAGTTCTCTAATCCCTATCAACATTTCTTCCCATTTTACTCAAATCTGCGTCTTTGAATCTTTACGGTAAAAAGCGTCAATTAGTTTCATATTCCGGAAATTATATTTTATATTTGTCTTAATTAAAATTTAGACAAGTCTAAAAAATAGTGAAAAAANAATTCTTTTTGGGGTTTTTGATGTTGCTTTGTTTGTTTCCTGTTTTTGCACAGGTAGCTGATTCTGCATATGTCAAAAAGCAGGATTCCTTATTTTCTGGTTTGTTGTCTGATATTGTAGTATCAGGAACTTTGAGGCCTGTAAGGCGTTTGGAAAGTCCAGTGGCAGTGGAAGTTTATACAACTCAATTTCTACGGCTTAATCCGGTGCCTAGTGTATTTGAAGCAATGCAGGGTGTCAATGGGGTAAGACCCCAATTGAATTGTAATATCTGTAATACAGGGGATATCCATATCAACGGACTGGAGGGGCCGTACACTATGGTAACGATCGATGGTATGCCGATTGTGAGCAGCCTTTCTTCGGTATATGGTTTGTTTGGCATACCCAATCAGCTAATTGAAAGAATTGAAATCGTAAAAGGTCCTGCATCCGGGCTTTATGGCTCCGAAGCAGTTGGCGGACTCATCAATATCATTACAAAGGACCCGCAGAAAGCACCGCTGCTGACGGTTGATTTAATGTCAACCAGCTGGTTTGAGAACCTTGTTGATGCCGGCGTGAAATGGCAGGCAGGGAAAAAAGCGAATGCCATTCTGGGGATGAATTTCTTTTCCTATCAGCATCCAATCGATAAAAATAATGATGGCTTTACCGATATGGCACTACAGCAAAGAATTTCCCTTTTCAATAAATGGAGCTGGATCAGAAAGGATAACCGACAGGCCAATATGGCAGCCCGCTATTTCTATGAGGATCGATGGGGTGGTGAAATGAACTGGAATAAAACATACCGTGGATCGGATCAGGTTTACGGCGAAAGTATTTATACCAACAGGCTTGAACTGATTGGAAACTATCAGCTACCCGTACGCGAAAAGATACTTTTCTCCGGCTCATATAATTATCATCACCAGGACTCCTGGTATGGCAAGACACCCTATCTCGGTATTCAGCATATAGGATTTGGGCAAATGACCTGGCATAAATCTAAGGGGAATCATGATTTACTAACCGGTCTTGCATTACGCTATAATGCATATGACGATAATTCGCCTGCTACTTTAGATCCATTACATGGCGGAAACAAGCCTTCCAGGACTCTTTTGCCGGGCATTTTTGTACAGGATGAAATTCGTTTTTCAGGTCGACATACCATATTAGCAGGACTTCGTTATGATTATCATCCCATTCATNGAAATATTGTAACCCCCCGAATGGCCTGGAAATGGAAAACCGGCAGGGAAGGGGTATTCAGGCTGAATGCTGGTACAGGATTCCGGGTTGTAAATCTTTTTACGGAAGAACATGCTGCGCTTACCGGAGCACGTAAAGTTGTTATTGCAGAAGAATTAGAACCGGAGAGAAGCTATAATGTAAACCTGAACTATAATTACCGAATTCCCTTTTCAAACGGTTTTATGGTACTTGATGGCAGTGCCTGGTATACATTATTTACCAACCAGATACTACCTGATTATGATACAAATCCTGATGAGATAATTTACAAAAACCTGAACGGGCATGCCGTTTCCAAAGGCGTCAGTTTCTCTGCCGAATGGAACATTAAGAATCGTTTTAGGTCGCAATTAGGTTTCACATTGCAGGATATCCGGCAAATCAGGGAAACTGCTGACGGCAAAGAAGAAACTTTCCGTCCGGTATTAACAGAATCCTGGAGTGGAGTCTGGTCTTTTAGTTATCGTTTTCCTGAACAGGGTTTAAATATTGACTACACAGGGAATATTTATGGACCCATGAGGCTTCCCTTACTTGGTTCACTAGACCCACGCAGACCCTATTCTCCGGTTTGGAGTATCCAGAATATCCAGGTCACAAAAAAGATTGGTAAAAAAATGGAACTGTATGGCGGTGTTAAGAATCTCCTGAATTGGACACCAAACAAGGGAAATCCATTCATCATTGCCCGTGCACATGATCCTTTTGACACACAAGTTGAATATGATGCCAACGGGAAAATTTTACAAACTGCTGAAAATCCCTATGCTTTAAGTTTTGATCCAACCTATGTGTTTGGCCCCAACCAGGGAAGAAGGGTATTTCTGGGTTTCAGGTTCACTATTTATTAGTCATTTTGTACTTAAAATGTAGAATGCAAGGTATATATGGATAGAAAATGGCTTTTGGGTGACCCCGAGAGTTTTCTGGAAACCTGGGGAGGTTTTGGAAAGTACCTGGACTTTTGGAAAGTGGGGGTACTTTTGGAGAGTAGGGAGACTTTTGGAAAGTGGGGATACTTTTGGAAAGTGGGGTAACTTTTGGAAAGTAGGGG
>Ga0031656_10000556_pt1 | contig 13031 bp, 12 predicted proteins | sample FrelakmetDIP11DI_FD_55080 | JGI IMG/M metagenome (GOLD analysis project Ga0031656, IMG submission 55080) | Freshwater lake sediment microbial communities from the University of Notre Dame, USA, for methane emissions studies - DIP11 DI | ecosystem: Environmental > Aquatic > Freshwater > Lake >... | reverse complement strand
CGGGCAACGCCGGCCGCGCGCTCCGCTTCGTCGGGTCGGTGGAGCGCTCGCCGGCGATGCGATCCGTGCAGGCTGCGCGGCTCGGCACCACATTGGCGGTCCCGCTCGCCGTGGTGGCGTCGATCGGGGAGCTGGAGCTGCCGCGTGGGCCGGTCGTGGTTCACGCCTGCGAGCTCTACGACGCGCAGCCGGTGCACCGCATCGTGATGCGCGAGGGCGGGCTCCGCGAGCTGTGGGTCGCGGCGGACTGCGACGTCTGTCGCTGGCGCGAGGCGCCGGCCGGGGAGGAGCTCGAGCGTTACTTTGCCGGCCACGGCGTGGTTCTCGAGCCTGGCCAGGTCGCGGAGGCGCGCCTCGATGCGGAGACGCTGCACCGCAGCCTGCTCGAGCTCGGCGGCGACGACGGGCTGGCGGTGATCGTTGACTACGGCTACGAGGCTCGCCGCCTGTACGACCCGCGCGGCCGCCGCGGAGGCTCGCTCGCTGTCCAGCAATCCCATCGGGTTTCCCGCGACCCGCTCGCCGAGCCCGGCGAGCGCGACCTCAGCGCCCACGTCAACTGGGATGACCTCCGGCGGGCGGCCGATCACGCGGGCTGGCGGGAGATCGGCCTGTCGGGCCTCGCGCCTTTCCTGATCCGTGCCGGCCTCGCCGAGCAGATGGAGCGTCTCGGTGTCGGCGCCGCCGCCGAGCTCGACGCGCGAACGGTGGTGGAGCGACAGGAGATCAAGCGCCTGCTCGACCCCGACGGCATGGGCTCGGACCTCAAGGTGCTGGTGCAGGGCAGTGGCCGCCTGGCTGAGGTCGCAGCAGAGGATCTAGGATCCAGGATCTAGGGGGGAGAGCCCCCGCCCGTCTGCGTCTCCGTGCCCGTACCCGTCACCGTGCCCGTGCTGAGCGACTTTTCGGGAGCGGGAACGGGCACGGGAGCGGGAACGGGCTGGAACGCGCTCCGTCCCCCGACGGCTCACTCTTCGAGGTGGATCCTGAGCTCGCCGAGCAGTCGCTCGATCTCGGCAGCGGTGTCGGCGAGCTCGACCATGCGCTTGACGCCGTCGCGGCGCAGCGAGATCTCGACCTGGCCGCCGGCAAGGCCGCGCGACCCGACCATCACTCGCACCGGGAACCCGATCAGATCGGCGTCGTTGAACTTGACGCCGGGCCGTTCGGTGCGGTCGTCGTAGAGGACGTCGACGCCGGCGTCGGCGAGCTCCTGGTACAGCCGGTCGGCCGCCGCCACGACGTCGGGCTGGTCGGAGTTGAGCAGCACGAGCAACACCTCGAATGGAGCCAGGGGCAACGGCCAGATGATGCCGCGCTCGTCGTGGTTCTGCTCGATGGCCGCAGCCGCCGTGCGGCCGACGCCGAGACCGTAGCAGCCCATGATCATTGGGTGATCGCGCCCCTCGTGGTCGAGGAAGTTGCACTTCATCTTCGATGAGTACTTGGTGCCGAGCTTGAACACGTGCCCGACCTCGATGCCCCGCCGCTCGACGAGCTGACCGGGGCAGCGCGGGCAGGGGTCGCCCGCCCGGGCGCGGCGGAGGTCGGCGACCTGGACCGGGGTGAAGTCGCGGCCCGGCACCACGCCGACGAGGTGGGTGTCGGTGCGGTTGGCCCCGGTGGCGGCCGCCGGCAGCTCCATCACCGTCGCGTCGGCGACGATGCGCGCGCCGGCGAGCCCGACCGGTCCGGCGAAGCCTTGCGGCGCGCCGGTGACCTGCTCGATCTTCTGCTCCGAAGCCAGCTGGAGGTGGACGGCGCCGAGCAGGTTCTTGAGCTTGACCTCGTTGACCTCGAGATCGCCGCGGATCAGGGCCGCCACGAACTCGGTGTCGGTCTCGAAGATCATGGTCTTGATGAGGTGCGAGGGCGCGATGCCGAGGAACGAGGCGACCTCGTCGACGGTGCGCTGCTCGGGGGTGTCGACCGGCTTCGGCTCGGCCGGGGTCTCGAGTGGCCACGGTGGCGCCGGCGCGAGCGCCCCGGTGGCCGCCTTCTCGGAGTTGGCGCCGTAGCCGCATTCGGTGCACGACAGCACCGCGTCCTCGCCGGTGTCGGCGAGCACCATGAACTCGTGCGACTCCGAGCCGCCGATGTTGCCGGTGTCGGCCTCGACCTCGACGAACGACAGGCCGCAGCGCGCGAACACCCTCCGGTAGGCCTCCTCCATCGCGCGGTAGGTGTGGTCGAGGTCGTCCGCGCTCGAGTGGAAGGAGTAGGCGTCCTTCATCAGGAACTCACGCCCCCGCATCAGCCCGAAACGCGGTCGGATCTCGTCCCGGAACTTGACCTGGATCTGGTAGAGGCTCACCGGCAGCTGCCGGTAGGAGGTGACGGAGCGGCGGACGATATCGGTGATGACCTCCTCGTGCGTCGGGCCGAAGCAGAAGTCGCGCTGGTGGCGGTCCTTGATGCGCAGCAGCTCGGGGCCGTACTCGAACCAACGGGCCGACTCCTGCCACAGCTCGGCCGGCTGGACCGCCGGCAGCACGAGCTCGGACGAGCCGGCGCGGTTCATCTCCTCGCGGATGATCGCCTGCAGCTTCTGCAGCACCCGCCAGCCGAGCGGCAGGTAGTTGTAGATCCCGGTGGCGACCTTGGAGATCAGGCCCGCCCTGACCATCAGCCGGTGGGACACGACCTCCGCGTCAGAGGGGTCCTGGCGCAGGGTGAAGATGAAGGTCCGACTCCATCGCATCGTTGGGCTCCTCCTGGAGCTGGTGGCGTTCTCAGTCGCGCCCGGCGCGAGCACCGGAGCGGTCATGACGAGGCAGGCACGCGCCGCCGGTGGTGGAGGTCGCCAGAGAGGCGGCGGTGGCTAAAGCAGCGCGTCCAGCCGGGCCCTGAGGCTGTTCTTGTCGACGACGCCGACGATCCGGTCGGCAATCTGGCCGCCCTTGACGATGAGGAGGGTGGGGATGGCCTGGATTCCGAGCTGGGTCGCGACCTGCTTGTTCTGATCGACGTCCATCTTGCCGATCACCGCGCGGCCGGCGTACTCCTCGGCGAGCTCCTCGACGATCGGGGCGACGACGCGGCACGGCCCGCACCACACCGCCCAGAAGTCCACGAGCGCCGGAACCTCGGCGTTCATGATCACGTCGTGGAAGTTGCCATCAGTCACTTCGAGAGCTTTCCCAGCCATCTTTCGAGCCTCCGCTTGTCGGCCCGGAGCTCCGGGCCCGCACATGGTACTACAGCGGTCGAGGGGNGAGGGGATGGGGGTTGGGGGTTGGGTTCCGTTCCCGTTCCCGTTCCCGTTCCGGTTCCCGAAACGGCGCTCGGTCCCGGCACGACCTCGTCGGAGACGGATACGGGCTTGGAGACGGAGACGGAGACGGAGGAATGCAGCGCTGGTCTCCGGATGCGAATCAGATCGTCGCCGCGTCTGAGCCGGCGGTGCCGCCATCCGCGCCGCCCAGGTCCTCCATGACCAGCCGCGCGACCCGGTCGCCGTAGGCGATCGCGTAGTTCATCCCGCGGTCCTCGGGGAAAATCTGGGCCATGCAGCACAGATAGAGCCCGGGCACCGAGCTCCGCATGGCCGGGATCTGCTCGCGGTAGCCGACCGTGACCACAGGCTGGGCGTAGTCGGCGCGCACGTGGTGGCTGGCCAGGATCCACGACCGGTCGAAGGCGGGGTTGACCCGCCGGAGTGCCGGCAGGTAGCTGCGCAGGACGTCGTCCTTGGTCGCCCGATACAGCGGGTGGTCGGGGAACAGGTAGTTGGAAATGTAGAGGATGTGGCGGCCGCCGTAACGCTCGCGGGGGATGTAGTTGGTGTGCTCGATGAGGCCGCCGAACGGCATCTCGGGATCGGCGATGTTGAGCCAGTAGAACGGAGTCAGCGAACGGCTCATCTCGAGCACGGTGCAGATTGCTGAGGTGGCCTGCAGGCCCTGCAGGCGGCGGAGCTCGTCCTCGGCGATGAGGTGGCCTGCGATCTCGATGTGGTCCGGCACCGGCGCCGCCACGACCACCTGGTCCGCGGGCTGCGCCCCGGCGCGCGTGACCACCTGGAAGCGGCCATCGGCGTGCTCGATCCGACGGACCGGCTCGCTGAGCAGGAACTCCCCGCCGGCGGCGGTGATGCGGTCCTCGAGGGCAGTCACCAGGCGGGCGAACGAGCCGCGCATGTAGCCGAGCCGCTCGCCCATCCCGGACTCGGATCGCGAGCGACCGCGCAGCCGGAGCTTCCCCCACAGCCAGACCATCGCGACCTGCTCGGCGCGGTCGGCAAACTTCTGGTGGAAGAGGGGTCCCCACACCGTCTGCCAGACCCGCTCGCCCTGGGTCCGCCGGATCCACTCCGCAGCGGTGACGTTCTCGAACTGCTGGTAGCGTCCGGTGGTCTGCAGGCGCAGGGTCGCCAGCACGAAGCGGAGCTTGTCGACCGGCCCGAGCGGACGGAAGCGGAGCAGCGATACCGGGGTGCCGAAGTCCCAAAGGTGGCCCTCGGTCCAGATGCCCATCCGGGACGGCAGCCACTCGAGGAGCTCGCCGACGCCGAGCTCTTCGGCGAGCGCGATGCACGCCCGGTCCGACGTGAACAGGTGGTGGTAGAAGGCCTCGAGCGGCTCGCCGCCGACCTCGAGGATGCGGGCGAGGCCTCCCGGCCGCGGGTAGCGCTCGAAAATCCGGACCCGGTATCCTTGCTGGGTGAGACGATAGGCAGCCGTCAGTCCAGCGAGTCCGGCACCAACCACGGCGATCTCACCCATGGCTCTACGCTACCGAAACGACGCCATCCCGTCAAAGTTGGCGGCCCCGTTCTACGCCGCCTACTTCGCGGTCCTCGGAGTCGTGCTGCCGCTCCTCGGACCGTATCTCCAGGATCGGGGTGTGGCGGCGGTCGGCGTCGGGCTGATCACCGCCCTGTTCTCGTTGCCGAAGCTCATCTACACGCCGGCGCTCGGCGCGCGGGTCGACCGGGGGCTGTGGTTCCCCGGTGTGCTGAGCCTGCACCTGGCGGCGTCGATCGTCGCCGCGCTTGCGATCGCCCTGCTCGAGGGGACGTGGCTGCTCGGCGTCGCCTTCTTCATGGTCGGGCTCGGCTACGGCACCGTGCTGCCGCTGGTCGAGGCGGCGGTCCTCGAGCGCCTGCCGGAGAGCGGCTACGGCTCCCTGCGGGTCTGGGGGTCGCTCGGGTTCGTGGCGGCCGCGGCGGCGTCGGCAGCGCTGATGGCGCGCGGTGCTGCGGCCCGCTTCCCGCTCGTCCTGGCGGCGTCGTTGGTAATGCTGGCCTGCACCTGCCTGCCGTTCGAGCGCTCGGCCCATCCCCCGCACCAACCGTCGCGCGGGCGCATCCCGGGGGCGGTGTGGTGGCTGCTCGCACTGCTGACCGTCCACCAGGTGGCGCACGGCCCGTACTACGCCTTCTTCTCCATCCACCTCCTGGAGGAGGGCTTCAGCGGGGCGGCGATCAGCGCGCTGTGGTCGCTCGGAGTGGTCGCGGAGCTGGTCGCCTTCCTCGCCGGGGGACGCCTCGAGCGGAAGCTCGGTCGGCGCCGGTTGCTCGGGCTCGCGCTCCTACTGTCACCGCTGCGCTGGCTGCTACTCGCCCTGCCGCCGACCTCCGCAACCCTGGTGGCGGCGCAGCTCGGTCATGCGGCGACCTTCGCACTCGTCCACCTCGCGGGGATCCAGGTCGTGCAGGCGAGCGTCCCGGGCAGCGCCGTCCGCCGCGTCCAGGCGCTCTACTCCGGCCTGACCTTCGGGCTGGGTGTCGTCACCGGGTCGGCGCTGGCCGGACCGCTGTACGCGAGGGTCGGCGGCAGCGGCACGTTCCTCGCCGCAGCGGCGCTGTCGGGCGCGCTGTTCGTGGCGTGGCTGCCCCTTGCGCGCCGGCTCCGCGCGCAGGACGAGGGTCCGGCGGGGATCGGCAAGAATCGGCCAGCGAGCGCCGGCTGACGGCTTCCCCGCGAGACCTTGAAGCGAGACGAGCAGAGCCGGTGAGGCGTCATCGAGTCCGAGCGGCCCGGTCAACCTCATCAAACTGAAGGGGTTCGTGCCGCAGTGGCCTTTTAGGATGCGCGCAGCGCATCCCGAGGAGCGTGTGGGCAGAGGCCGACCACAACACCCTCATCGGAAGCGCGCGCAGGGGCCTATGCCCTACACGCTCCTAAAAGATCACGTAGCTCACGTAGAACTGCTCGATCGAGGTCTGCTTCTCGGCGAGCGTGCGAGCCATCTCGGGCGTGATCCGGAAGGTGCCGGCGGCGCGGCCGGTGGTCTGGATCATCTGCAGCTCGATCGCCGCCGGGGCGAGCTGGGGCTGGAGCTTGTGGATCAGCGCGAAGGCGTCGTTCACGATCCGCAGCGCCTCGAACACCTCGCGCTGGGAATCGGTGACGACCTGGACGAAGAAGTACTCCGGGCGGGTTCCCGCGCTCGTCCGGTAGAGCAGCAGGTTGCGCTCGTCGAAGTACCTGGTGAACGCCTGGTCGACCCGCTCGTCGTGGTACGGCTGCGGCTGCAGCTTGATGCCCGGGGTCGGGGTCGGCGTCGGCACGAACTTGGAGGCGAGCTCCGGGTCGCGGTTGCCGGCGTCGATGCTGGCGAACCGCCCGAGCGACTGCTTGGGAGTCGGGGTCGGGATCGGGGTGCCCACCGACAGCTCGTCGATGATGAGGGCATCGCCGAGCCCCTGCTGGTTGTAGCGCTCGGTCTCGACGACGTTCACCTGATCGACCGGGTACGAGGCGACGGTGCCGGTCACCAGGGTGATGATCGCGTTCCCGCCCTCGATCCGCAGCGGGTCCCGGCACGGGATCTTGGTGCCGTTTTTCAGAATCACGACATAACCGCTCGCCGACGCCGCGGCGGCCACCGCCAGGACGAGGACTGTGATGATCCCAGTACGCAGACTTCGCATCAGAGCGCCTCCAAAGACCAGTCCATTATATCCACCCGATGAACAGTTCCGGCGGCCGCCGGCCGAAATACCCTTCAGCGCCGGTGCGTGCCGCCGGCCGGCTCCATGCGCGCGGTCGACACGACGCTGATCAGCTCGCTGCGCGATCGGGTGCCCGTCTTCCGGTACAACCGCTTGAGGTGGTCCCGGATGGTGTACTCGCTGATCGACAGGCGGCTCGCCATCTCCGCAGTGCCACGACCCTCCAGCAGCAGGCCGATCACCTCCTGCTCGCGCCGGGACACGCCGTGGCGCGTGCAGAATGCCTCCAGGAACAGGCTGGGCAGCGTCGTCAGCGGCTGCAGCAGGGCGAGCACCGCGACGCCGTTCACGCCGGCTTCCCCACCGACCTGCATGATCTCGCAGCCGACCACGGAGCCGTCGGAGAGCACCAGCGGCGAGGTCCACGGCAGCTGGGTCACCCGTCCGTCGAGCACCTTCTCCACCATCGACCACACCCGCGTGAACAGCGGCTGCAGCCGCTCGGTTGGCGGTCCGCCCTCGACGTCGGCCTCGGTCTGGCGCGACAGCAGCGCGTCGGCGGGCGGGTTGGCGTAGACGATTTCCCCGTCGTGGTCGAACAGCAGCACCGCGCTGGTGGTGGTGTCGAGCGCCGCCCGGAGGATCGAGACCTGCGCCGAGAATCGCAGGCACAGCAGAATCCGGTCGAGGCTGTACGCCACCAGGTCGGCAAGCCGGTCGGGGGCGCAGTCGACGCCGCCAAGCCGCAGCGCGCCGCGATGATGGCGCAGCTCGAGCGATTGGGAGTGGGTCTCGGGGGTTGGTCGCCCCAGGCGGTAGCGGCGCGCCTCGCCGCCCGCCGGCTCGAGCTCGAGCTCGACGAACGAGGCGCCCGAGGAGTTGGCGATCAGCTCGAGGAGCCTTTGGATCTCGGGGTCGTCCTCGGCGGGGCAGCGCGGGCGGAGCAGGATCGACGACATCTGCCAGCCCGATTATACCGTCAGGCCGCGGGCCCGCGCGCTTGACCGGCACTGAGGCGTTCTCTAGACTGCGTCTCCCATGCTGGAGACGCTCCAGGAACGTCTTGCCCGGGTCACCAAGACCCTCCGCGGCGAAGGCCACCTCACCGAGTACCACGTCGAGTCGGCGCTCCGCGAGATCCGCCTCGCGTTGCTCGAGGCCGACGTCAGCGTCGAGGTGGTCACCGCCTTTATCGACCGCGTGCGCGAGCGCGCGGTCGGCAAGGAGGTGCTGAGCTCGGTGACGCCGGCACAGATGGTCACCAAGATCGTCCACGACGAGCTGGTCAAGCTGCTCGGCGGGACCACCGCCGACCTCGACTTCAAGGGCCGTCCCGCGGTGGTCATGCTGGTCGGCCTGCAGGGATCGGGCAAGACCACGACCGCGGCCAAGCTCGCGCGCTGGCTCAAGTCCTCGAAGGGCCTCTTCCCGCTGCTCGTGCCGGCGGACACCTCGCGCCCCGCGGCCCGCGAGCAGCTGCTCGTGCTCGGGCAGCAGGCGGGAATCCCGACCGTCGACACCCGCGACATGGACGACCCCGAGGCGATCGCGCGGCGGGCGCTGCGGGAAGCATCGATCAAGGGCTATCAGGTGCTGCTGTTCGACACCGCCGGCCGGATGCACATCGACAACGAGCTGATGGGCGAGCTCGATCGCCTCAAGAAGATCCTGGCGCCAAAGCACATCGTCTTCGTCGCCGACGCNATGACCGGCCAGGACGCGGTGCGGTCGGCGCGAGCGTTCCACGANCACCTCGACATCACCGGCGTGATCCTGACCAAGCTTGACGGCGATGCCAGGGGTGGCGCCGCGCTGTCGATCCGCGAGGTTGTGGGCCGGCCGATCGTGTTCGCCGGCATCGGCGAGCGGCTCGAGAACCTCGAGCAGTTCCATCCTGACCGGATGGCCGGCCGCATCCTCGGCATGGGCGACGTGGCGACGCTCGTCGAAAAGGCGCAGGACGCGCTGGACGAGCGCAAGGCCCGCGCCCTCGAGGCCAAGCTCCGGAAGAACAAGTTCGACCTCGAGGACCTGCGTGACCAGCTGCAGAGCCTGAGCAAGATGGGCCCCCTGCAGCAGGTGCTCGAGATGGTCCCGGGCGCCGGCAAGATGCTGCCCTCCGGCGGCGCGACCGAGGTCCAGGAGCAGCAGCTGAAGAAGATGGGTGCGTGCATCGACTCGATGACGCCGCAGGAGCGCCGGCACCCTCAGCTGCTGAACGCATCCCGCAAGCGCCGGGTGGCGAGAGGGTCGGGCACCAGCGTCGAGGAAATCAACCGGCTCTTGCGCCAATACGGACAGATGCGTAAGCTGATGAAACGTCTGGGCAAAGTCGACGCCCGGACTTTGAAGCGACAGCTGGGAATCCGCTGAAGGACTCCCAACGACCAGGAGGAAGAACGAGATGTTGACGATCAGACTGCGGCGGGGCGGCGCCAGGGGCAAGCCGATGTACCGCGTGGTGGTGTCAGACTCGCGGAAGACGCCGGGCGCCGACTATGTCGAGCAGGTGGGCTTCTACAACCCGCACAGCGATCCGCCCGAGCTCAAGATCGACCTCGAGAAGGTCGCGCAGTGGCAGGGCAAGGGCGCGGGGGTGTCCGAGACCGTTCGCTCGCTCATCAAGCGAGCGCAGCGTCAGCAGCCGGCCTGACCGCAGACCGCGAAAGGAGCTCCCTGTGAGTGCCATGAAGGACCTGCTCGAGGAGATCGCGAAGGCGCTGGTGGACAGNCCCGAGGATGTCCGCGTGACCGAGGTCGAGGGTGAGCAGACGACGGTCCTGGAGCTTCGCGTGCGGAACGAGGATCTCGGCAAGGTGATCGGCCGCCAGGGACGCACGGCGCGCGCGATCCGGACCTTGCTGGCCGCGGCCGGGATGAAGGTGCAGAAGCGCTTTGTGCTCGAGATCCTCGAGTAGCGGCCCGGTGACCGATCCGGAGTGGCTGATCGTCGGCCGGGTGGGGAAGCCGCACGGGGTTCATGGCGACGTCCTGGTCGACATCGTCACCGACTTCCCCGAGCGGCTGACCGATGGCCTCCGCTTCGGGCTCGGGGGCGACGACGGGCCGACCGAGTTTCACGAGGTGTTCCGCGTCCGCTACCACAAGCGGCGCTGGCTCCTGTCGGTGGCCGGCTTGCGCGACCGCACCGCCATCGAGGCGTGGCGGGGCAAGTTCCTGTTCCTGCCCGCGCTCGCGCTCGAGGAGTTGCCCGAGGGCTACCACTACGAGCACCACCTGGTCGGCCTCGAGTGCGTCGGGATCGACGGCGAGAGCCTGGGGACGGTCACCGGCGTGGATCCTGGCGCCGGTGGGCAGCGGCGGCTCGTGGTGCGCCGCGACCGCCGGGACTTCCTGGTGCCGTACGTTCCCGAGATCGTGCGCGAGGTCGACCTCGAGCGCCGGCGCGTGGTGCTCGCTCCGCCGCGCGGGCTGCTCGACGACGATGCGGTGATCGCCGACTAGGATCCGCGCTCCGGCAGCTCGAGGCGTGAGCGATCGGGAGCCTCGGAGCGGCTTTGGGAGGTCTCGAGGCCGATGCATCTCGATGTGGTTTCCATCTTCCCCGAGCTGTTCACGGCCTTCCGCACGACCGGCGTGCTCGGCAAGGCGGTCGAGCGTGGTCTGGTGGAGATCGACGTCCACGACCTCCGCTCGTGGGCCGAGAACAAGTGGGGACAGGTCGACGACGAGCCGTACGGCGGCGGTGCCGGCATGGTCCTCCAGGCGCCGCCGGTGCTGCGCGCCGTCCGTGCCCTGCAGGCGGCATCGCCTGCTGCGAGCCTGCTCGTGCTGCTGACCCCGAGCGGGACGCCGTTCAGCCAGGCGATGGCCGAGGAGCTGGCGTCGCAGCAGCGTTTGATCGTGCTCTGCGGCCGCTACGAGGGCTTCGACGAGCGGATCGTCGACATTCTCCGTCCGCGCGAGATCTCGCTCGGCGACTTCATCCTCGGCGGCGGCGAGGTCGCGGCGATGGCCGTCATCGAGGCCGTGGCCCGGCTGCTCCCCGGGGTCGTGGGCGACCCGGCGTCGGTGGTCGACGACTCGTTCTCGCGGGGCCTGCTCGACCACCCCTGCTACACCCGGCCGCCGGCCGTGGAAGGACACCCGGTGCCTGAGGTGTTACGCTCCGGGAACCACGAGGCGGTGCGGAGGTGGCGCCTCGAGCGGGCAGTCGAGGCGACCTTGCGCCGGCGCCCCGATCTGGTCAGCGAGCACTGGGAAGGGTATTCGGACGAGATCCGCGAGCTCATCCGGCGGCTNCGGCGATGCAGCGGCGATGGCGAACCGCCAGCCGGTTGAGCAGGGCGAGTCGACGAAGAGAGGCCGAGACGGATGATCACGCGATCGATGGCGTCAGGTGTGGTGCTGATGGCTCTCCTCGCCGCGCTGGCGGGGGTCCAGGCAGCCGGGCCGGATCCGGTGTTCGGCGTGCGATTGCTGGTGGATCGGGCCCCGCTGGTGGCCGGCGAGCCGGCACGCCTCGCGGTGGAGCTCACCGTCGACCGCGGCTGGCACGTCAACTCCGACCAACCCGGCGACGAGTTCTCGATGCCGACCACGGTCGAGTGGCGGTTGCCCGAAGGGTGGTCGGTGGACGCGGTTGAGTACCCGGCTGGCCGCAAGCTCTCCTTCGCCTTCGCCGAGACGCCGATCGAGGTCTGGGAGGAGAAGGTGGTGATCGTGGCCGCGGTCAAGGTGCCGGCCGCTGCGGCTGGCCGCGCCGAGCTCGCCGTCACCCTCACCGCCCAGGCCTGCAACGACAACCAGTGCCTGCCCCCGGCGCCGGTCAAGGCCGCGGTCGCCGTCGACGTCGCGCCGGCCGGCAGCGCGTCGACGCCGGCCAACAGCGAGCTGTTCCCGCAGCGAGCGGCCGCCGCCGAGGTTTCGGAGGACGCCGCCGGCGGGTTCGCCGGGACCTCGCTGCCGCTGTTGATCCTGACCGTGTTCGTCGCCGGTCTCGCCCTCAACCTGACGCCGTGCGTGTACCCGCTGATCCCGATCACCGTCGGCTTCTTCTCGCAGCAGTCCGCCAATCGTTCCGGAGGCACCCTGGGACTCGCGGTGATGTATGTCCTCGGAATGTCCGTGACCTACTCGGCTCTCGGTGTCGCCGCCGCGCTCACCGGGGCGCTGTTCGGCTCCGCGATGCAGAACCCGATCGTGGTCGCCGTCATCGTCGCGGTCATGCTCGCCCTGGCCGCGTCGATGTTCGGGCTCTGGGAGCTGCGGGTGCCCGGTTGGGCGATGCGTGCGGCCGGCGGCCGCCGCGGCGGCTTCGGCGCCTTCCTGATGGGCCTCGTGGTCGGCTTCGTGGCCGCCCCGTGCATCGGCCCGTTCGTGCTCGGGCTGCTGACCTATGTCGGTCACAAGGGCAGCGTGCTGCTCGGCTTCGTCCTCTTCTTCACCCTCGCGATGGGGCTTGGCCTGCCCTACCTGCTGCTCGGCACCTTCACCGGCACGCTCAACAAGCTGCCCGCCTCCGGCGCCTGGATGGTCGGCATCCGCAAGGTCTTCGGCGTACTGCTGGTGGCGCTCGCAGTCTATTTCGCNCGCGCCTTCCTGCCCGGCGCGGCCGGCGCCATTGCGATGGCCGTGGTCCTGATCATGGGCGGGCTCTACCTGCTCGTCGTCGACCGCACCGGCCACCAGCAGCCGGTCATCGATCGCGTAATGCGCCTGGTGTCGCTCGGCCTCGTGATCGCTGGGCTGCTCTACCTGCCGCGCGGGGAGGGCTCGGCCACGGCGCACCTGGAGTGGCAGCCGTATGACGAGGCGCGCGCCTCCGCTGCGATCGCCTCGGGGCAGCCGGTCATCATCGACTTCTACGCCGACTGGTGCGCGCCCTGCCGCGAGCTCGACGAGCTGACCTTCGCCGACCCGCGAGTCGCCGAGGTGCTGGCGGGCTACGTGCGATTCAAGGTCGACCAGACCCGCTCCACCGATGTCGGCGACGCCGCCGCGATGCGCTTCGAGGTGATGGGAATGCCGACGGTCATCGGTTTTCGGGACGGCACGGAGCAGTTCCGGATCACCGGCTTCGAGCCGCCGGACCGCTTCCTCGCCCGGCTGCGGTAGCGGAGTTCGAGCCGCATCGGCGGTTCGGGCGGTTGCGGTGGACCGCAGGTTGAGG
>Ga0031656_10000555_pt1 | contig 13039 bp, 10 predicted proteins | sample FrelakmetDIP11DI_FD_55080 | JGI IMG/M metagenome (GOLD analysis project Ga0031656, IMG submission 55080) | Freshwater lake sediment microbial communities from the University of Notre Dame, USA, for methane emissions studies - DIP11 DI | ecosystem: Environmental > Aquatic > Freshwater > Lake >... | reverse complement strand
TGTCTTTCGCATTAAAGTTGAAAACACCCTGGATCCCCCGATCCCTCCAAAAGGACGGCGGGCAAGCAAGTCGGGGGATGACATTCTTAAGTGTTTGTTTTCTCGTCATTCCCGCGGAGGCGGGAATCCAGACTTTCTTCTCCTTAGATGTTCTTCAACTTTTTTACGAATGAACCATATTTTTCCTATGTGCCACCTTCTGTCTACTGCCTGCTGTTTTTAATGCAGTCCCGCTTTATTTATGGTCAATCCATTATAATATACAGTTAAATCGCATATGAAAGACTATTACGAAACCCTCGGTGTCTCGCGCGATGCCTCTGAAGCCGATATCAAAAAGGCTTTCAGGCAGCTTGCTTTAAAATATCATCCTGACAGGAATCCTGACAATAAAGAGTCAGAAGAAACATTCAAGGAAATAAACGAGGCATATTCCTGTCTGATTGACGCTGAAAAAAGGACGAACTATGACAGGTTCGGTACTGCTGAAGGCGTCGGAGCAGGGCAAAGTCCATTCGGCACGGGGTTTGGTGACATCTTCGATGATATTTTTGGAGATTTTTTCGGAACGTTTACAGGCCGGGGCAAACCAAGGCCGGCAAAAGGGAATGATCTCAGGTATGATCTGGAGATAACGCTCATGGAGTCTGCCTTCGGTACCGAAAAGATGATAGAGATACCACGATGGGAGTTCTGCAGCGATTGCAACGGGTCTGGTTCTGCTCCGGGGAAGATGCCATCGGCATGTCCGAACTGTAGAGGTGCGGGCCAAGTACGGATTCAGCAGGGATTTTTCAGTATAGCCAAAACATGCGACCGCTGCGGCGGCGCCGGCAAAATCATTACCGACCCCTGCAAGGCATGCAGAGGCCAGGGCAGGATACGGACATATAAGAGTATTTCCGTGAAGATACCGGGCGGTGTGGATACAGGCTCAAGACTCCGCATATCCGGTGAGGGAGAGATGGGTTTCCATGGTGGTCCCCGGGGAGATTTATATATTTATCTCAACATAGAGGAACATCCATTCTTCAAGAGAGACGGAAATGACCTCTATTGTGATGTTCCTGTTTCATTCCCCCAGGCAGCATTGGGTGCCGAGATCGAGGTTCCCTTGATTGACGGAACACATAAGCTCAAAATTCCCTCGGGAACTCCGTCAAACAAAATCTTCCATATCAGAGGAAAGGGTATTCAAAAACTCGGGGGAAGTCATAGGGGCGACCATATCGTAAGAATTTATGTGGATGTCCCAAAGAGCCTTACGCAGCGGCAGAGAGAACTGCTTGAGGAATTTGCGCATGTAACGGGCGATGAAGTCAATAAGTCGTTTAAAGAAAAAATCAAGAACCTTTTCATCGGTGCGGAAAAATGAAAAAGACAGGATTCAAGGGGCCAAGGATTCGAGGGTTCAATTATCTCAGAATAATTTATTATCTTTTCACTTGACCCCTTGAATCCTTGAACCCCCGGCCCCTTTTTAAAATGACGTGGTAAGAATATTCCTGCCATCAGCTCATGTGACAGATAACAGGCTGTCCATCACAGACGAAAAAGCACATTATCTCCTGTCCGTCCTCAGATGCCGAAAGGGAGATCACCTCATCGTCTTTGATGGGAGCGGCACCTGTTTCATGACAGTAATAAAAGAAGCCCGTAAGCGGGAAATCTTTGCAGAAATTCTTGAAACATTCTCCTGCAACCTTGAATCCACTCTCCATAGTATTCTGGTACAGGGTATCCTCAAAGGTGAAAAAATGGATATTGTTATACAGAAAACCACGGAGCTCGGGGTGAATGAGATTGTTCCTGCGGTCACGGAGAGGAGCCAGTTAAGAGATACGAGAAGGGTTAAGAGGTGGAGAAAAATAGCTGAAGAGGCTTCAAGACAGTCAGGAAGAAGTGTGGTTCCCGTTGTCCATGAACCGGTTGAATTGAAGAAAGTTTTAACTTCCTATGCTTCCCAATCAACGCATCATGGGTTCATATTTTATGAGGAAGAAGGTATGAAACTGTCAGAAGCAGTTAAGGTATTTTCAACAAAGGGAAGCAAGAACCCCTCGCCCCTTGTGGGAGAGGGTAAGGGAGAGAGGGAACTTTTGATTCTTATCGGTCCTGAGGGTGGTTTTACAAAAGAAGAAGTTAATTTTGCTGAAGAAAGTGGTCTCACAGTGATTTCTCTCGGAAAAAGGATTCTCAAGGCTGAAACCGCGGCTATTTCTGCAGTTACTCTTGTTCAGTATCTCTTCGGTGATATGGGCTAATCTGCTTTATTCATAAATTTTCTCTATGCCGTCAGATACAGTATCTTTGCTCATTCTCGGCCCGAATCAATGCGGGCCTCCGAGGTGAATTCTGTCTTCGACAGTATTCAAATCCGCTCAAATACAATATCTGCCGGCAATTTTATGAATAATATGGGCTAATCCTCTTTTTCCCGAATCGATGTGACTCTTTGCACAGGGATGACAACCCATCCCATTTCTGATTCAAGGTGCACCTCTTCCTCACCAACTTCGATGAGTCTGCCTGTATACATCGTCTCTGCAGTTTCAACAATCACAAACTTCCCGATCAGATCAATCAGAAGTGCCTCCCTAAAGATAGTGTTTGAAAAAAGAGCCTGTTGTCATCTGTTCACCCGTACTGGTTTCAATAGAAATGCTAAACTGTTAAAATTCAGGGTATCCGGTTATGATCGATATTTTTATGTCAGGAACATGTTCTTTATAAAAAGTATTGGCATATGATACCTGATATCGGGATATTATTTCAGAAGCTTTTTCAACCCATTTGGCATATGCTGAAACTTTAGATTCATTGCTTATGACTGACAACAATTTCTTATCATCAGGGAAATCGAGTGCATGGGCCTGGATGGCACTATGTGGTGCACTTGCAGCTTATATAGCGCTTTCGGTTCGGCACATATGGTGTCCTGGTCTCGGGTATGACGAGGTAATGTGGACGTCTGTGGCAATCAATCGCCCGGATGGCGGCTGGATTGCCTGGAGCATCGGCCGGTGGCCGGTGCTGCTGGCTCTTCCCTACATCGGTACTCTCAAAGGATACATCTATGCACCGATTCTGACGCTGTTCGGGACCAGTCCTCTGTCCATCCGGCTTCCGATGATATTGCTTGGCGCGGCCGGTATCGCAATGACATTTGCTGCAGCCCGCCGTACAATCGGAACGACCAGTGCAATTCTTATCGCGCTCTTCCTCGCCATCAATCCCGAGATCGTCCAAAGGTTGAGGCACGACCTCGGACCTGCTGCACCAGATTTTGTGCTGCGGGCGACATGCCTGCTGTTACTACTGCGCTATGCCGAAAACGAGCGGCCTCGTAATGCCCTCCTTTTTTGGTTATTTGCCTTCGTCGGCGTCTGGCAGAAGCTAACGTTTATCTGGTATATCAACGCATATGTTTTGGCATTTGTACTTCTCCGTGGAAAAGCATGGGCATCGCGTCGTCGAAATCGTGGGATTTTCTGGTCACTGGTGCCGCATGTGCTCGCCTACTGTATGGTGGTGGCCTGGGTAGTGTGGGTCTACGTGACGTTCCACGTGGCCGAAGTTCAGGCGTCACTCGGGAGCGGCGCCGGCACGCCACCCCTTGTGCGGATTGAGACTCTGGGGCGGGCGCTCGGCCTCTTCTTCCAGGGGGTGGAGTCTATCGAGGTTTTTCATGAGCCATTTATTCCTAAGGCAGCAGGAATTTATCTGACCGTATTCCTCGGGTTGGTTGTCGCAGGTATCCTGCGGGGGTTGCGGGAGGTGGTTCGTCGGCCTGCCGGGGGCATTCCCTTTCGTGGCATTGTGGTAGTTGCGGCGCTATCTGTAACAATCCAGTTGACGGTAACCCTGCCCGCCGATAAGGTCTGGCATAGGCTGAGCCTTGAGCCATTTGCAACATGGGTAGCTGTAGACGGGCTTCTTGCCATAGCTGCTGCGATTGCGGCTTTTTTCGCTCGTCCTGCTGCCTTACGTGTGACATGTAATACCATTATCTGTTTTATAGCGCTGGGGGGTATAGCATATACTGCCCAGATTCACCGCCACCTCGATACAACTCTCTGCGCCCCTGCCGTTCATCAGCGATCATGCAACCGGGCCATCCAGACTACGGCAATATGGCGCCTGCTCGACATCGTAGCAGGCTCAGACCGGCGATTTGTATTTCTCGACTGGGGCATGCGGAACCAGGCGCTCCTTATAACGAGGGCACCTGAGCGGGTCATCGAATTAACTACGGCATCCCTCCTTGAAGGCCCATCTTCCCTTCACGCAGGTTCCGCGGAGGCAGAGATCTTTGCCAGGGATTACCTGGGCCCCGATAGCCACGTCGCGTTTGTCTTGCATGGGCCTGAGTACACGTGCATACCGGCTGTACGTGATGCATTCCTGAACCTCGTACGCACGAAACATATACCCCTGCGCCTGGCAAACGTCATTGAGGAGGATGGAGCAATAGCGTTTGAGATCTGGGAGGTAGAGCGCTAACCTATCCGATTCACAAACCAGATGGCAGATGAGGTTTTTTCGCAAGTGTTATGATATTTACAGAATCATTTTTCTGAAGTATTGATTGCTTTATTTGAGGAGGTTCAAAAGTGGACGAAAAATTAACCTATCAGGATATGCAGAAAATATTAATGGATGAGCTTCGTCTTCTGCATTATCCTATTGCTGTGAAATTTATCTTTAAAGACGAAGATCTCGAAGATTTTATGAAAAACGCATCATATCATGAGGCTGTGAAGCCACTTACCTTCTGCCAGTTCGAGATTGCTGCCCGCATGAAAGGCCAGACAGTTCTCGGAACGAAGGAGAAGTTAGGCTGCAGTAATGCTTCTTTTGTATTTGGATGGAAGCCTTTTGATGATGCTGAAGTAAAGACTCATTTAAAATATGNAAAGAACTGGGATCAGGCAGTTAAGTTTATAAAGACAAAACCGAGACTTCCTGAAGGAGCCCTCAAGGCTTTTATCGTTTCTCCCCTTGCTGACTCATATTTTGCTCCTGATACGGTCCATTTCTACTGTGATAATATGCAAGCTTATCACCTTTTGGTTGACTATATGTCTGCAATGGACAAACATCCGATTCATACCAATCTTACTGTTAATTCTGCTGCGTGCGGATGCAATGTGTTCTCGTATCTTGAAAAATCAGCGAACATGATAACCGCCTGCGGTGGCACGTATAATTCCGGTAAAATGGAAAGAGGCGAAATAAACGTAACGATTCCCGGAGAGCATATGGAGGCAACTGTACAGAGACTCCTGGACCGCATTCAGAATCTTGGGAGCGCATCCCTCACAAGACCGGGTGATCATTTCCCGGGTGCAGATGTCTGCAAGAACTGCCCTATGATTATTTTCAGAAAGAAGACATAGAACCCCTTAACCACTCTTCCTGTATGCAAAAATCTCATTGTTTTTTGCCAAAGAATGACTACCTTCTCATTTTTGTTTTGTACATTTATGGTAAAATTTTAAAAATTTCCCGAAATGAATGCAGAAGTTTTTTTCAATACAGGGGTTCTTTTTTTTCTTTCCGGGGCAATTCTTTCTTTAGTATTTCCCCAGAAGGCAAAGCAATATATCTATATCCTCTCTGCCATAGGCGCTCTGAACCTTATCATTTCAGGGTTCTCTATTTCCTCGGGTATGGAGATACCCATCTATTCCCTGCCAATATCACCTGCTCTTGAGTTTGTATTTCGCGGAGACGCTCTTGCAGGATTTTTTATAACGGTAATATCGATATTGACTCTATCGGTATCAATATATTCGATTGGCTATACGAAAGACATCGGCAATAAAGGGTTGATGGGTTTTCTCTATAACCTTTTTATCTTGAGCATGTATGCAGTTATTCTGTCGGATAATATCATTACATTCCTCATATCGTGGGAGACCATGTCTGTTGTGTCATATTTCCTCGTAACATTTGACAGGGATAATAAATCTGCACGAGCCGGCCTGATTTATGCTGTTATGACTCATATAGGTACTGCGTTTATCATTGTACTTTTTTTACTCCTTTACAAGAGTACCGGGNATATGGGTTTCACAGACATCAAGTCCTCAATGACAACATTACCTGCTGATATGAAGTCAATGGTCTTTATTTTTTCGATAATAGGATTTGGCACCAAAGCCGGGATTATACCCTTGCACACATGGCTCCCAAAGGCACACCCTGCAGCACCGTCGAATATATCAGCGCTTATGTCAGGGGTGATGATAAAGACGGGAATCTACGGGTTTGTGAGGATAAATATGGATATGATGGGACAAGGCCCGGACTGGTGGGGAATCACTATCATTGTGATTGGGGCAGTCTCTTCGATACTCGGCGTGTTATACGCCCTTATGGAGCACGACATCAAAAGACTTCTTGCTTATCACAGTGTTGAAAATATCGGTATCATTCTCCTTGGGATTGGAGCTTCTATGATGTTCAGAAGTAACGGCCTTTATACCCTCTCCGCCATAGCTTTGATAGCGGGACTTTACCATACATTGAATCACGCAATGTTCAAAGGACTGCTCTTTCTCGGTGCGGGTTCTGTAATGCATGCTACACATACAAAGAATATGGAAGACATGGGGGGTCTCATCAAAACAATGCCTTATACAGCAATAACCTTCCTTATAGGGTCGGTTTCGATATGTGCACTCCCTCCTTTCAACGGTTTTGTGAGTGAGTGGCTTACCTATCAATCACTGATACTCGGGTTTAAATCATCGTCAATAACATCGAAGATTATCTCACCTTTGGGGGGAGCTGCGCTTGCACTTACAGGCGCATTGGCTGCTGCATGTTTTGTTAAGGCATTCGGCATATCCTTTCTCGGGTTGCCCCGGAGCCATCATGCTGAACAGGCAAAAGAATCATCCCTCTCCATGATAACCGGTATGGCTATCCTTGCTCTTCTGTGCCTTGCTTTTGGAATATTCCCGGAAGCAGTAATAAGAATGCTATCACCTTCTGTATTTCAGCTAACCGGTGCATATGGTATCGTGACAGGAAACTGGTTCCTTCAAATCAACGAGACCTTTGCTACCTTTTCTCCTGTATCGATACTTATAACCGCGATTGTCATGTTCATTGCATCAATAGTTTTTATATTCATCGTCGGGGGAAGAAGGAAGACAACATATAGTGATTCGTGGGACTGTGGAATGCCTTCTCTGACTTCAAGGATGCAATACACCGCAACTGCCTTTACAAAACCTATAAGGATGATATTCAAGAGGATATATCTCCCCAAAAGAGAGCTCANGGTTTCGTACTATGTGAAGCCGTTCTTCGTAAAATCTATTCGATACAGCGGGCAAATAACACCATTTTTTGAAAAATATATNTATGAGTCTGTTACGAGTCTTATTCATANANTTGCAGGNAAGGTGAGACTGCTGCAATCAGGTAGCCTTCATCTCTATCTCNTGTACATATTAATAACACTGATTTTTCTCCTGATATTCGGAGANTGACATGGATTATCTGCAATTCATAATAATCATTCTCTTTTCTCCGTTGATCCAGGGAGTCATAAAGAAACTCAAGGCGAATATGCAGGGGCGGGTGGGGCCGGGAATATTCCAGCCGTACTATGACCTGATAAGACTCTTTCGCAAAGATATGGTAATTTCCCGTGTTTCATCCTGGATATTCAAGGCAACTCCTTATATAGTTTTCATATCGACCATTGCGGCTGCCATGATCGTGCCTGTTATATCAACAAGTTCCCCCTTCGGTATGATGGGTGATGTTATAGCGTTGATCTACCTGTTTGCACTGGGAAGGTTTTTCATGGCACTTGCAGGTCTTGATGCGGGAACAGCCTTCGGAGGTGAGGGCAGCAGCAGGGAAATGACAGTAGCAGTTCTTGTTGAACCTATAATGATGCTCAGTATATTTACTGCGGCGATATCAGCAGGCTCAACAAATGTCGCCAGAATCTCAGAGACACACACTATTTTTTATTCACCATACCATGTGCTTGCACTCTCTGCATTTATGATAGCGATAATTGCAGAGACAGGGAGAATACCGGTTGACAATCCTGATACCCACCTTGAACTTACCATGATCCATGAGGGCATGATCCTTGAGTATTCCGGACGATATCTCGCACTCATGGAATGGGCACATTATATGAAACAGATGCTGCTTTTTACCATTGCCGTCGACATATTTTTCCCGGTGGGTATATCGAATACTATGGAAATAGCGAGTCTTGCTGTATCATCTGCTGCATATTTTTTAAAATTGCTTTTCATGTCTGTTTTAATAGCTATGATAGAGTCGACAAGGGCAAAGATGAGATTCTTTCAGTTACCCTCATTGCTTGGAGCAGCCTTTGTCCTCGCNGTGCTGTCCCTTTTAACGTATATCATGATGGGGAAATAGGATGAAAAACTGGATTCAAGTTTTTTCAATCATTGATTTTATCTCAGTTGGCATACTCCTTACAGCCATTGCAATGAATGGCCTCAGGAGACTCGAATCGTATATGCGGGCATATATTTTCAACTCATGGCTTCTTTCATTATTAATAGCCATTGTGGCATTCATGATCGGTGGNACGCACCTTTACATCGCATCTTTTACTACCCTCTTGAGCAAGGGGATTGTTATACCTCTTATGCTGAGGAAGATAGTCCGGCAAATGAAGGTTACCCATGATGTCGAACCATATATCAGTAATACCCTCTCACTTACCATATCTGGAATCCTCGTGGCTGTTGTTTATACATCGNTGAGTGAAGGCATTTTTGTTACCGGTTTTTCACGAAATGTACTCCAGGTTTCAATCGCCGTNCTATTGATAGGGTTATTTATCATGATAACCAGGAGGAAGGCAATAACACAGGTTATAGGATTATTATTCATGGAAAACGGGCTTTTTCTCGCAGGATTTTCCCTGACATTCGGCATGCCCATCATTATAGAGCTTGGCATTTTGTTTGATATGCTCATGGGTGTGATCATTCTTGGAATCTTTTCTATCCAGATCAAGCGGACATTTGCATCGGCCGATCTTGATAAATTAACAATACTGAAAGGATAATGTTCATTCATGATTGGCGTATTGCTTCTTATTCCGGTTCTTACAGCACTCTTATGCTATTCGTTCAGGAACAGAAAAGCTATCGAATATATCAATCTTCTCGGCGCTGTCCTCCTGACCGGTGCTTCTATACCCCTGATAATTGATTCGCTCACCACCCCGCTGTTCTTTCTTGGCGGCATTTTGTATATGGACGCCCTTTCTTCATATATCATGGCAATCGTAGTCCTCATTTCACTTGTTACAGCAATATATTCGATGGATTATATCGGACAGGAGTTTGAAGAAGGAATCGTAAGACTGGAGGGCCTGCGGTATTACTATTCCCTGATGCATTTATTCATCTTTACCATGCTCCTCACAACTGTCTCGAACAACCTCGCTGTATTCTGGATAGCAATAGAGGGTACAACACTGGTATCTGCGCTTCTGGTTGGTTTTTATAAGGATAGGCAGGCAATAGAAGCTGCATGGAAATATATTATCCTCTGCACAGTTGGTATAACCTTTGCGCTTCTCGGCATTTTCATAACATATTATGCCTCTGTCACAATCACGGGAGGAAATGGCACACTGAACTGGACGGAACTCAGGGACATGGCTGATAAGTTGAATCCTTCTACAATGAAATTAGCATTCATTTTTATTCTCGTAGGATACGGTGCAAAGGCTGGCCTTGCACCTGTGCACAACTGGCTTCCTGATGCCCACAGCCAGGCGCCGACACCCATCAGTGCCCTGCTTTCAGGCATACTTCTTAAATGCTCATTCATCGGGATTATCAGGTTTATCATTATAGTCAACAGGTCGACCGGAGATTCTTATACGAGCCAGCTCATGCTGTTTTTTGGACTGTTATCCATGGGGATCGCTACAGGATTCATACTGCTTCAAACCAACTACAAGAGGCTGCTTGCATACCATAGCATCGAACATATAGGTATTATCGCAACAGGAGTGGGGATAGGAGGGTATTGGGGTGTCTATGGTTCCCTGCTGCACATCTTAAACCATGCAGTTGTAAAAACGCTCCTGTTTTTTACAACCGGAAAGGTAAGGCTCAGGTATCATTCAACAAAGATAGAAAATGTCNANGGTGCAATGACACGAATGCCTGTTGCAGGGACAATAATGCTGCTTGCAGCTCTGGCGATTGCAGGCACACCTCCTTTCAATATATTCCTGAGCGAATTCATTATCCTTAAGGCTGCTGCTGATTACGATAAATGGACAACTGTGGCCCTTTTTATCGTATTCTCTGCAATTATCTTCGGCGGAGTATTGCATCATTTCGGGAGTATGGCCTTTGGCAAATCCAAAAGTGAAGATGGTGCAAAAGAGAGCAAGCCGGTCAGTGTTGTTCTGGTCATAATGGCTGCTGTTATGCTGCTATGCGGGCTTTATATCCCTGCCTTTCTTGGGGATCTGTTGCACAATTCGGTAAGGATTATTTTAGGGGTTTAAGAGAAATGCCGTCAAACGAACTCTATAGAGAACTTGGAAATAACGAATTCAGGGATTACTGCATCTCTCTTACCAGGAGCGGTAACTTCATGCTGCGCCTAATATTTGCAACAGACGAGAGGGTAACTGATGGAAGCTTTAAAGTATATGCGGTTTTTTCTGAGCAGGGTCAGGATGTTTTTCATATCCCGCATATGAGACTTCAGGGAGATAACCCCAGATACCCGAGCCTGACACCTCATATCCCGGCAGCCCACTGGTATGAGCGGGAGATAAAAGATATGTTCGGTTTAATACCGGAAGGGCATCCTGATCTGCGCAGGCTCATATTCCACGATGCTTTTCCATCTGATTCTTATCCATTACGAAAAGACTGGAATATCACGGAGCCTGATTTAAAGGAATGGGGAGAAGGAACTGCCAGAAAAGAACCCTTCCATTTTATGGAAGTTGATGGTGAAGGGATTTGCGAAATTCCTGTCGGACCCGTTCATGCAGGGATCATTGAGCCCGGTCATTTCAGGTTCAGTGCAGTCGGTGAAACGATATTCTTTCTTGAGCCCCGGTTGTTTTATACACATAAAGGAACAGAAAAGCATTTTGAGCAGATCGGATTTCTTGAAGGTATTCGCCTTGCAGAAAGGGTTTCAGGCACATCTTCTTTCTCTCATTCATCCGCATATTGCATGGCTGTGGAGAGAATGGCAGGGATTGAAATAACAGAAAATGCAAGAGCAGGAAGAACGCTTCTCCTTGAACTTGAAAGATTATACAACCATATAGGAGATATCGGTAACATATGTGCAGGTACCGGACTTGCTGTCGGGTATGCAAAAGGAGCAATTATCAAAGAAAAACTTATGCAGCTTAATGAAAGGCTCACGGGAAGCAGATATCTGAGGGGTATCAATATGATCGGCGGAGTTAACAAAGATGTTTTTTTACACAGGGATAATATCTTATCTACCGTTNAGAGAGTGACCAAAGAATACANGGAATTCATGAACTTATTACTCGGGACTGTTTCACATATAGAAAGGCTTGAAGATACAGGCATATTATCAAAAGAGATCGCAATAAAATTAGGTGCAACCGGCATAACTGCCAGGGCATCAGGCATTAACGATGATATGAGGAAGGCTCATCCCCACTTTTTATATGACAGACTTGCTTTCGAAATACATACCATGTCAAAAGGAGATGTATTTTCGAGAATGATGGTCAGGGCAGAAGAGGCGGATTGTTCGATATCGCTGATTAACGCACTCCTTGAAAAAAAGTATACGGGGGAACTTGTTGTTGGTTTAAAAGATATCCCGGCATTTTCTTCTGCCTTAGGGTATACAGAGACACCGAGGGGNTCAGTTTTTTACTGGGTTAAGTCTGATAAGGACGGGAAACCCTTACGAGTCAAATTANGGTCTCCGTCCTATTGCAATTGGCCTGTGGTGCCATTNGCTGTCCACGGCAATATAGTTCCTGATTTCCCCTTATGCAATAAGAGTTTCAACCTGTCTTATTCAGGAAGTGATATGTGATTAAAGAGATTCTGAAAAACATAACGAACAGGAAAAGAGCAATCCCTATTCCCGAAGGGTTCAACATTGCCCCTGAAGAGATGACAAAGGTCGTCTGTCTTCAAGAAGGCATTGAAAGGATCTTTGGCAGGTCTTTGAGGATCAGGCAGGTGGATGCAGGCTCATGCAATGCATGTGAATGGGAATGCACTGCGCTGACTAATCCGATCTATGATATTCAGAGATTTGGTATTGATTTTGTCGCGTCACCGAGACATGCAGATGTTTTACTTGTTACCGGACCTGTTTCACGGCAGATGGAACTTGCCCTCAAAAAGACTTATAGAGCAACGCCTGAGCCAAGACTCGTGCTTGCATGTGGTGACTGCACTGTTGACGGAGGCATCTATAAAGGAAGTTATGCGGTAACAAACGGAGTTGCCAATGTAATACCTGTTGACTACTATATCCCGGGATGCCCTCCTACCCCTATGGATATACTGACAGGACTAAGAATGTTTATAGATAAGATGNTTCAGGCAAAAAAAGGATCAAAATAAATAAAGCCGGGTTTTTTTATTGAGAATTTTAATCTTGNAGGCGGGTTCAAGTTATAAACTTGAACCCGCCCAGGATGAAATAGATGACTCTAACAAATTGGTTCTTTAATCGATCTTACTGGTTCAATTCTTTACCGTAATTTCCACGACACTCTGACGGGCTATGCCCTTTTCCTCACTCCCTTTTTTTACGAAGACATGCATCAATCCCATTACTTCATACTGCCCATTTCCCATTGTAGTGGTATCCCAGCTTACCGGAAAATGATCATCAATGCTATCGGATTCACCGATTTTAATCCAGGTATCAGTATCTTTCTTGCGATAATACCAGGGGTTGGTGACGCGCAGAACGGGTCCGGATATCCCCAAGTCTTCCAGTTCCTTGTGCAATAAAGCTTCGTCGAATTCCT
>Ga0031656_10000549_pt1 | contig 13102 bp, 7 predicted proteins | sample FrelakmetDIP11DI_FD_55080 | JGI IMG/M metagenome (GOLD analysis project Ga0031656, IMG submission 55080) | Freshwater lake sediment microbial communities from the University of Notre Dame, USA, for methane emissions studies - DIP11 DI | ecosystem: Environmental > Aquatic > Freshwater > Lake >... | reverse complement strand
TGTGGTTCAATATCATTCATAAAGAAGACCAGGAACGCGTTTGGGAAGAAAACAAACGCACCGAGCAAACTGGGAAGACCTACAAGGTAGAATATCGACTTCATACTCGCTCCGGGCAAATCAAATGGGTTCACGATGAATCCTGGTTGATCCGGGATCCATCTGGCAAGCCGTTATTCTGGCAAGGCTTCATCATCGACATCACGGAACGAAAGCAAATTGAAGTGGAGCTCGAGCAACGTGCTGCTGAACTTTCAGCCTTGCAAGAGACGGTGCTCAACCTGACCACGCAGCATTCACTGCCTGAGGTATTAAACCTGATCGTTGAACGGGCGACAAATCTTCTGAATGCCGATAGCGGAAAGTTATACCTGGATAATAATGATGAACAGATGGTAACTTGTGTTGTCAGTTACAATACTCCAATCGATTATTCAGGCACGAGCTTACACTATGGTGAGGGGGCAGCGGGAGAGGTGATTAAGACCGGCAAGCCTTTGATGCTCAAGAATTACTCGAAGTGGCCTGGCCGGTCCAAGCTGTTTGATGATAAAGAAATACTCTTGCAGGCAGTGATCAGCGTGCCGTTGATCTGGCAGGGGCAGGTTAAAGGTGTGCTGCAATTGCGTAGATCAGACCCATTCACCCGAAGGGACTTAAGCCAATTGACCATGTTTGCCAACCATGCGGCTGTAGCGGTTGAGAATGCACGCCTGCATGAATCAGTTGGCCAAGAACTTGAGGAACGAAAACGTGCAGAGACTGCCTTACGCGAATCCATCTCCATTTACCGGCAGGCGATCGAATCAACGGGCAGTGTCCCTTATTACCAATCTTATTCCGAGAATGGAGAAACTTTTCAGTATGATTTCATCGGGGATGGAATACAAGAGCTCACAGGCTATGCACCCAATGAATTTGATTCAGACATCTGGATCTCATTGATCCAGGAAGCTCACTTTGTCGGAGATTTAGCCGGAAATTCGTGGAGGGAAGCTATCCGTTCAACCCGCTCGGGGGAGAATCCGATATCCACATGGAAATGCGAGTACAGGATTAAGGCACGCGACGGAAAAATACATTGGGTTTTCGATTCAGCAATCGAGCTCAGGGATGAACACGGAGTCTCGCACGGATCGATCGGGCTATATCGAGACATTACAGAAACCAAACGAGCTGAACAGGTACAGCAGGCTATCTACAGGATATCCCAGGCAGTCGTGACGACAGCCAGCCTGGACGAATTGTATCGTTCGATCCACCATATCCTGGGTGAGCTGATGCCGGTTGAAAACTTTTACATTGCTCTCTATGATCCGAATAAGGACCTGGTAAGTTTTCCATATTATGTTGACCTGTACGACCAACCTCCCCCACCGGCCAAACCAGAACACGGCCTGACTGAATATGTCATGCGTACGAAAAAACCGCTCTGGGCACCTGAGGCAGTATATCGAAAACTCGTACAAGACGGAGAGGTAGAGGTCGTCGGCTCAGATTCATTTGACTGGATCGGCGTACCGCTAAAATTGGAAGAGCGAGTGACGGGGGTGATGGTTGCTCAAAGCTATACGCCTGGCGTTTTATACAGCCAGGAAGACCTTAACCTGATGGAGTTTGTGTCGACTCAGGTTGCGGTTTGCATCGAACGAAAGGAAGCAGAAGATGCACTGCGCATAAGCCTGGTGGAGACCCGCAAGCACGCAGAACGCCTGGCATTGCTTAACCGGATTGCACGTGCAATCAGTACCACATTGGACCTGGATGCCTTGTTGAAAATTGTTTACCAGGAAATCAGCAGTGTAGTGCCAGCTGACTCTTTCTTTATTGGACTATACGACCAACATTCTGATCAGATCGAATTCCGAATCCGGGTGGATGGTGAAATCCATGAAGCACCCCATGTGCGTCCGCTTGGGAATGCTCTGACTGCACAGGTGGTCCATAGTAAAAAGTGCCTGCTGGTCGAGGATTATGACCGCCAAAAGGATCAGCTTCCTTTGATGACCTTATGGGGAACCGGGAGTCCCTCGCGATCCTGGTTGGGTGCACCGATGTTGCTTGGAGATGATGTGTTGGGAGTGATTTCTGTCCAATCCTACAGCCCGAATGCTTTTGGGGAACGGGAACAGGAGTTACTTTCCACGGTGGCGGATACGGTCGCCATCGCAATCGAAAATGCACGCCTGTATGAAGCAGAAAAGCGGCGCGCGGCCCAGTTAACCCAGATCGTTAAACTGGGTACTGAGCTGGCTAACCTGCGCAATGAAAATGAAGTCCTGGATACCCTTGTAAGGCGTGTGGCAGATATCATGGAAAGCACCACGTGTACTGTGATGCTTATCGACTATGATAAAAATGAAGCCGTGCTGACTGCTCAAATCGGATTGGCATCGGATACAGGCAACCTGCGAGTCCCGTTATCCATGCCTGCCATTCGAAATTTGATCGATAGCGGAGAGCCGCTGATCCTGGCAGACATTGATCACCAGGAGCCATCCATTCGACAGGTTCTTGTCCGTCAGGATATTCATGCATTTTTTGCCTTCCCGATGGTGCGCAGGGAAAATGTGATCGGGGTTATCACGATGAGCCAGCTTAAACCCTATCAGCCATCGGTAGAAGAAATCTCTGCCTGCCGTTTGTTGGCAGAACGGGCTGCTGCTGCATTAGAGAACGCACGCTTATTCGAACGGACCGAGCGCCACCTGCATCAGGTACAGGCATTAAGAACGATCGATGCTGCCATCGCTTCCAGTTTTGATTTGAAGGCCATCTTAAACATTATCCTCTATCAGATTGTAACCCAATTGAATGTGGATGCAGCCGATATTCTTCTGCTCAACCCCCACAGCTATGCATTGGAGTATTTTGTTGGAAGAGGCTTTGTTACAACTTCAATTGAAAGATCACACTTTTTGCTTGGCGAAGGCGTAGTTGGCCAGCAGATAATGGAACGCCGAACGATCAATATTCCTGACCTGAACTCAGTGCTCCAAACTTTATTGCGAGCGGAGATATTTTCAAGCGAGGGTTTTGCCACGTATTCTGCAGCTCCGCTAATTGCCAAAGGTGAAGTAAAAGGCGTGCTTGAAGTTTACAACAGGAAAACATGCCTCCGCGATAGCGATTGGGTGGATTTTTTAGAAACCCTGGCCGGGCAGGTGGCGATTGCTATCGACAATTCTCAGTTATTTGCAAATTTGCAACGCTCGAATCTTGAGCTCAGCATGGCTTATGATGCCACCATCGAAGGCTGGTCGCGGGCGATGGACATGCGCGATAGCGTGACTGAAGGCCACACCAAGCGAGTGACAGACATAGCCATGCTCCTGGCACGTACGATGGGGATGGGGGAGTCTGATTTGGTGCATATGCGCCGCGGTATCATGCTGCATGACATGGGTAAAATGGGGATTCCAGACACTGTTTTGCTCAAACCCGGCCCGTTGACCGAAGAAGAATGGAAAGTTATGCACATGCATCCCCAGTATGCGTATGAGATGCTGGCACCCATTTCGTACCTGCGCCCTGCATTGGATATCCCTGGCAGCCACCATGAGAAATGGGATGGGACAGGTTACCCACGCGGGTTGAAAGGTGAGCAAATTCCACTGGCAGCCCGGATATTTACCGTGGTGGATGTGTATGATGCACTGACCTCGGACCGCCCCTATCGAAAGGCGTGGTCAAAGGAAAAAGCCATTGAATATATCCTGGAAGAAAAGGAAAAATTCTTCGATCCGCGGGTCGTGGATGTATTCATGTCGCTAAGGCAAGAGATTAACCTGACCAGGAAGGGCGAGAATAAATAGCCGATAGAAAAGCACAGCAATCAACCCTCACAGGTTTTGGATATCTGTGAGGGTTTTTGTTTTTATCATCGAAGAATTGGGAGATGTTGCAGTATGCCCAGGTAAGTGCTAGCCTGGTCAGTATTGTTCATTACCTCCAGTTCAGGAGAAGACTTTCGTAAAAACATGGCTGAATGAAAAACTATCTCAGCCAGTAGCATCTCATGCAGAAATGATCACACCTTCTTCCATTCCACTCTACCAGGAAAGAAAATTTCCATTTCTATGGAGGCCAGCATCCAGTCCTTATCACGAATACTACGGATTAATGTGACATCATATGTTCAATTCTTCTCGGATACGTCGGGCGATGTCCGTCCGGACCCTTTGCAACCGTCCATCCTTCTCTAAACGTATGTTGTCAACGTAGAACCAGAGCTGAAGGATGGTTGTATCACCTGTGAAGCTCTTAAAAGTTACCTTCGGATCCTTCCAAGATTCGGGCAGTATACGATATTCAGTTCTAAGCCATTTCACCATGGAGAGAGCCATGTCATCCAGGCGCATCTCTGTCGGGTCATCCGGCTTGATCATCTTCCCCCGCAACTCGTTCCAACGCATCTCCAGGCGTTCATTCCTTAGTCCCCAAATTTGACGGACAACAGCGTGCTCAGGCGCTGAAGCATAGGGGTCACGTTCCTCACTCCAAGAGTTTGCTGCAGAAAGCAAAGCCTGGTAGGCTGCCTGTGTGGGAGCCAGGTATTCGTCTTTGATCTCTCTTTTTTCGTCATCCGAAAATCCCTGCGCTTCGCGTTCCTTCAAACCATATGCAAGCCCTTCCAGGTTACGTATAAAAGCAGCCAACGCCTGGTTGAATTCCCACTCCTGCGTCAATTTAATAATTGCGCCTCGATAACGAATGACCTCTTCCTCAAGTGAATGATTAAGGGTGCGATCCTGATCTGTTTCATTGAGATAAGCCTCCAACTCTGCCAGGTGTTGTTGGATAACATTAATTTTATGTTGCAAATCAGACACCAGCACGCCTGGAATGCTCGTTGCAATTTGAATGAGCCTGGTTTCGACCGCTGCCATACTGGCCTGACTGGGAAGATTAAACTCGATATGGTCGCGCTGTTCAACCGTGGGCTTGGTGATATTGATGATCGTCATATTCGCAAGGCTCTTGTTGGGCATATAAAGGGTGCAGTGTGAGGCGAGTGAATACATGCGGGTGGTGCGTAAGCCCATCTCCTCCACCTCACAAACGCTGCCATCGGCCAATTGGAGCAGATCACCAATCCGGTATGCTGCATCGACCACCAGGCTCATCCCACTGAAAATATTGGAGAGGCTGTCCTGGAGAGCCAGGCCAAGGATCAAGCCGATCACACCCGCACCCACCAGGGCAGAGCTGATATCCAAACCCCACGTAGGCAACACCATCATCACGCCGATAATCACAATCATCAAAGGGCCAAAAATATTCAGGATCGGGATCAGGTTATCATCAAACTTGCTCTCCGTTTTACGCGCCCATCCCTTGCCATAATAAACGATCACATCCTTGATCAAGCGCCATAACAGGTAAAGTACGACCAAAATCAAGATAGTCTGAAGCAATTTTTTAAGAAATATTATGAAGTCGGGGGTAAGGGGCAGCGTTTCCAGAGTGTTGACCAACCCGAAAGAAACGAGCAGGAGGATGATGGGTTTGCGGATGATCCCCAGCAGAGTATCTTCGACCTCTCCAGGCAGACGGCGGGCAATTGCTTTTAAGACATAGGTCAATATCAGGTAAGCCAATAAACCAATCACGATCCAGGCTATGGCGGTGATTAGAAATGTAGCGAAGATTGGATCAAGCTGGTCGAGGGGCGGAGGAAGGTTGATTGGATAACCGAACAAAGTAATCATTGCAGCAGATCTCCTTAACCATGGAAGGGATTTAATGAATTATATGGGTTGTTCTTCATATTGGGAACAGTCTAAATGATATGGCATCCGTTCAGATATTTAATATCTTGAGCTTATCCTTCAGAGATGATTTTTTCGAGGCGTGCATTGGTAAGCTTAACGAGTGCATCCACTGGCAGGCGAATATTAAGCCCTCTCTGCCCACCAGAGATATGGATCTCATCATAACTAGCTGCACTGGAATCCAATATAACCTGGAACCCCTTGTTGAGCAATGCCAGGGGTGAAATACCACCAGCCTGTAGACCAGTAATCTGCTCTGCCTCGTGCTCGGTGGGCAGGTAAAGTTTCTTCTCGCCCAACGTTTTTGCCAGGCTTTTTAAATCGACTTGTGATGTTCCTGGAACAACCGCCAGAATTGGCTTACCTTTCCCTTCCCGCTTCACAACAATGGTCTTGAACACCTGCTCCAGGGGCACGCCAAGGAGATGGGCAGTTTCGATGGCGCTCAGTTTTTCAGGGGGAAGCTCGAATGCAGTGTAAAGGATTTTTTTGGCATCCAGCATGCGGGTAATATTATTGGTAGGCATTTGATTGACTTTCAGGCGTGATTCCTGTATATTAGACGCAGCGAAATATATTGTGGTGGTTTTCTATTGGTATTTTTTTCTCTTCAATAAGTATTGCTTGATTTTACTGTACATCCGAAATATTGATAATTATTCCTAAATTTTGACCGTGGCTAAGTGGTTAATTGACTCAACATGGCACTTATCCATGTTCCCAATTTTTCATCCGTCGAACCCAAATGTGCGGGTGCATACTGTAAACAAGGAGGAAAACATGTCTGATAAGCCCTGGTTAGAGCATTATGATCAAGGTGTGCCAAAAACCTTGAAACCCTATCCCGAAATCACCTTGATAGAAACCCTGCGTGAAATTGTTCAAATAAAACCAGAATTCCCGGTGCTGCTGTTTAAGGGTGCTCCCATGTGCGCGATGGACCTGGAGCAATTAAGCAATGCCATGGCTGCGGCATTGATCGCCAAAGGTATGAAGAAAGGCGATCGGGTTGCACTGATTCTTCCTAACTGTCCGCAGAGTATCATCGGATTATTCGGCATATGGAAAGCAGGTGGCATCGCGGTACCAATCAACCCATTGTATACCGAGAGCGAGATGGATTTTGCCCTGCAGGAATGCGGTGCAACCGTGGTTCTTGTGCTCTCCTCGTTCTATAACAAGATCAAATCGGTTCAAGTGCATACCAAGGTAGGTTTGGTGATAGCCACGAACATTAAAGAGTACTTACCACCCATACTGCGCCTGCTATTCACCCTGGTAAAAGAGAAGAAGGAAGGCTACCGGGTCACGCTTGAAACAGGCGATATTTGGCTAGGAGCGCTACTCGATCAGTACAGCTCCGCCAAAAAACCAGACGTGCAGGTAAAACCGGATGACCCGGCAATATTCCTGTTCTCGGGTGGCACAACTGGGACCCCGAAGTGTGCCATTGGCTCTCACCAGGGGCTGGTCATGTCGGGTATGCAGATCAACAGCTGGTTCCAGCTGAATGCAAGTGAGTGGCAAGGCTCCATCATGCAGAATATGCCACTATTCCACGTGTATGGCCTAGCCGGGGTAATGCCTACTGGATTAGTTGGGCATTACACCCTGGTTTTAATTCCTAATCCGCGCGATATGAAGGATTTACTCGAAACTATTCACAAGGTTAAACCGACCTTCCTGCCCGGGGTTCCCACCCTGTTCATTGCACTGATCAACCATCCGGAGATTCAATCCGGGAAGGTGAGTCTCAAGTCGATCAAGAACTGCATATCCGGGGCCGCGCCCCTAATGTATGAGACCAAACAACGCTTCGAGGCGCTAACGGGTGGAAATATTGTCGAAGGTTATGCCATGACAGAATCGATGATGGCAACCGTGATTTCACCGATTGGGGGTACCTATAAACCAGGCTCGACGGGATTAGCAGTGCCGGATGTAGAAATCCGGATCATGGATGCAGAGACGGGCCAGGCGGAGATACCGCTCAAAGAGGTTGGGGAAATTACCATGCGCTGCCCACAAATCATGTTGGGTTATTACCAACACCCCACCGAAACCGCCAATTCCATCCGGGATGGGTGGTTATTTACGGGCGACCTGGGATATATGGATGAGGATGGTTACCTGTTCATCGTCGACCGCAAGAAGGACGTGATTAAACCGAGCGGATTCCAGGTGTGGCCGCGTGATGTGGAAGAAGTGATCGCCACTCATCCCGCAGTGGCAGAGGTGGGCGTGGCGGGTATCCCGGATGCATACTCAGGCGAAGCGGTCAAAGCCTGGGTGGTGCTACGCCAGGGTCAACAGGTTAGCGAAGATGAGCTGCGTCAATTTTGTCACGCCAAGCTGGTCGGATATAAAGTACCCAAGTTCTTTGAGTTCCGTGATTCGCTACCCAAATCGATGGTTGGCAAGGTATTGAGGCGCGAGCTGGTGCGCCAGGAAACCTCCGGCGAAATGTAAGCTGTAATAACTAAACCCCAGGGCACAATCCTCTGGTTAGAGGATTGTGCCCTGTTATTTTTAACATTTCTCCCATGATACACTTAACCCATGGAGAATTCCTGATGCCGGCCAATCTCTTGGGAGCTTTTCTTGCTCTCGTCTCGGCTGCTTTTTGGGGTAGCGGAGATTTCAGCGGCGGTATGGCAGCCAGGAAAAGCCACCAATACCAGGTGCTTATGCTGGCAGCATTATTCGGGATGGTTGTTCTGATTGCCTGCGTTCTTCTATGGGGGGAAGGCCTACCTTCCCAATCCAGTGTTCTATGGGGTGTCCTGGCGGGCTCGGCCGGTGCCCTGGGTATGGCAGCCCTCTACCATGCCTTATCGATGGGTAATGCAGCCAGTGTCGCCCCAATCTCCGCCATCGTCTGTGCGGCATTACCTGTGATGGTAGGAATTGCCACAGCTGGATTTCCAACCTCCACCCAATTGGGAGGTTTCGTCCTGGCTTTTTTAGGAATCTGGTTTTTAAGTAAATCTCCTTCGGCAGGTGAAAAGACTTTTAAAGAAGGCATGCTGCTTGCTTTTTTATCGGGAATTGGATTTGGTGGTTTCTTCGTATTTATCGCCCAGGTGGATAAGGGGCAGGTATTCGCCCCAATTTTAGTAGCCCGCGCTGTAACCTTCTGCATCGCGATTGTAATGCTTATGTTGCGCCGCGTCCCCATCCCCAGGTTAACCTCCAGTCCTTTCGCTATCTTAGCAGGGGTGTTGGATACGGGTGGGAATGTCTTCTATTTACTGGCCACCCAATATACCCGGCTGGATGTGGCGGCTGTACTTTCCTCCCTCTACCCGGCAGGGACTGTCTTATTAGCGACAACGATCCTGAAGGAGAAGGTTTCGTCGCTTCAATGGGTAGGGGTTTGTTTATGCCTTTTGGCGGTAGTTTTAATTACAATATAGAGCGGAGCAGCAATATGCACATTGAACATATCGCCCTGTGGACGCGTCAGCTTGAGTGCCTGAAAGACTTTTATGAGAAGTATTTTCAGGTAAGGTCTTGCAGAAAGTACCAAAACCTGGCTAAAGGCTTTGAATCTTACTTTTTGAGCTTTTCAACGGGGGCACGGATGGAATTAATGAGCCAGGCTGACCTCCAGGAAAGCACGATCCTGCCTGGTCATGATCACACGGGATATGCGCACCTTTCTTTTACGACTGGAAGTGAATACGCGGTGGATGAGCTCACCGACCGACTGCGACGGGATGGTTATCAGGTATTAAGTGACCCACGCCATACTGGGGATGGGTATTATGAAAGTGTAATATCGGACCCTGATGGGAACCTGGTTGAGATAACAGCCTGAGAACTGGGTTTGACGCAGCAGGTGAAATGCTGTATATTGCAGCAGTGGTTTATGAATTATGAACCATGCTCGGTCCATTCAACACCATAACTTGAATTAAGTGAAAATATTTGTTCCAATGATTTATTTGGGAAAGGATATTAACTTGTGGAGCAGACCTTGAACACAGCCCCTGACAATACCAGCATTTATAATTCCCAACTGCACACATACTTATCCAGCGGTGATTGGGAATCTCTTTACCAGACTGCCTCTCAATGGATTCAAGCTGAACCTGAACAACCTGTGGCAACCTTCATCCAAAACATTGNCTGTCTATACATCAATCCACCTGCCATTATTCGCAACAAAAAGTACCTGGAAAGCGTTGGGAATAAGGATTGGAAAGCGGTGCTTAATTGGTTTAAGGATTTCTGCGGCCTGCAAGACCTGCATAATCCATATTTTCAGGGAATCGATTTCATCCTCCAACCATCAGCCAAGAAGAAAGACAACCTCGAGGCTGCGCTCCGGGAACACCCGGATAATGCTGAGTTATTATTCTTACAGTCGATATCATTACGTGACCATGGTACCTCGATCGAAAAACTCAAGTTGGCTGTTGAGAACAAGCCTCAGTTTCCGGCTGCTCTATACCTGCTGGGAATATTCTCGCTGGAGCTGAACCAGGTGGAGGCAGCTGAAGGCTACCTGAAGCAAGCGATCTCTCAGGCACCCGAATTCCTGGAAGCAAATTACCAATTGGGCTCCATGTATAGCTTATATTTCCCCAATTCACGCCAACAGGCTGCGCAATATCTGCAAAAGGTGATCGAGCTGGACCCAGAAGGTGGAGCAGGTAAGGATGCCAGAAAAGTTCTTGAGAACAATGCAAAACCTCAGTATGGGCAGCGTGTGGGTGGAGGATCTGCTCCACGCCGTGGTGGGATGTCGATGCTAACCATCCTTATAATCTCGTTGCTGATGGCATGGTTATTTTCTGGCCCGTTTGCTAACGTGTTCAATATCACCAACCCAACTGTTGGGATCGTAGCAGGTTTGTTCGTATTTATTGGGCTCTATTTGGGGTGGGGTAAGAAGAAATAAGGGGTGTATCACGTCTGATTATCCTTGACAAAACAGGGTGGCGGTATGAGAGGAGCGATGTATGATATGGGAAAATCAACTCAAAGGTAATCCAATCAATTGGCTGTTGGAAAATGAGAGTCCGGGTGTGCGTTACCTGACTTTCCGAGATTTATTGGATAAACCTGCTGACGACTCGGAGTTGATATCAGCACGGCAGGCTGCTCATACCCAAGGTCCTATTCACAGCATTCTGGAGAGCATGCAGCCGGAGGGATATTGGGCTGAGAAAGGTCCGGGATACAATCCGAAGTACCGCTCAACGGTCTGGTCGATCACCCTGCTGGCTCAATTAGGAGCGTTGGCAAGTGTAGATGAGCGTATCAGGCATACCTGCGATTACCTGCTCGAGCATAACCTGACACTTGGAGGCCAATTCAGCGTTAACGGCACTCCATCCGGAACAATCGACTGCCTGCAGGGGAATCTGGGTTGGGCTTTGCTCGAAATGGGATACGATGATCCCCGCCTGGATACGGCGTACGAATGGATGGCGCGCACTGTTACGGGTGAAGGCATGGCATCCAAGAATGAAAAGAAAGCTGAGCGCCGGTATTATGCAGGGAAATGTGGACCACGGTTCGCTTGCGGAGCCAATAACAACCTGCCCTGCGCCTGGGGCGCTACCAAGGTGATGATGGCATTTGGAAAGCTCCCGGAAACGCGGCAGACAGCGTTGATCCAGAATGCCATCCAACAGGGAGTGGATTTTCTGCTCAATACCGATCCAGTCAAAGCAGATTGGCCTTCAGGTTGGTCGGAAAAACCCAGTACAAACTGGTGGAAGTTTGGCTTTCCCATTTTCTACGTCACTGATATTTTACAGGTGGTGGAGGCATTGGTTGGATTGGGCTATGGGAATGACCCGCGCCTGGCCAACGCACTCGAGCTCATCCGCCAGAAACAGGATGAACAGGGCAAGTGGGCACTGGAATATGATTACACTGGAAAGACATGGGTGGACTTTGGGAAGAAGAAGGAGCCCAATAAGTGGGTCACACTGCGAGTGTTGAGGGTGCTGAAGAGGGTGGGATGATGTTACAACGGCAGCGTCATCGTGAACAATGCTCCACCTGAAGCGTGGTTGGTGGCGGTGAGATCGCCCCCATGGGCACGCGCCAGGTTGCGGGCAATTGCCAGACCCAGCCCGCTGCCGCCCTCTGCACGCGAGCGGGATTTATCTGCCCGGTAGAAACGCTCAAATATGAACGGCAAAGCATTCTGCGGGATGCCCGGACCACTGTCCCGGACTGTCAGGCAAGCGAGCCCTGGGAACAGGTTAATCGCAACCTCTATCTTCCCAGCTTGGGGTGTATAGCGCAAGGCGTTTGATAGCAGATTGGTGAGCATCTGCTCGAGGCGGATTGGATCGAGGGAGATCAATTGGATTGGGGTGGCAGGCGATGAGAAGTGAAGGTTGACCTGGTTTACGGCAGCCTGTGGCTGGAACTGTTCCACCACGCGCTGGACCAGGGCAGGCAGGTCGGTGGGGGTNCACTCCAGCTCGATCTGCCCGGCATCGGCCAGTGCCAGGGTGCGTAAATCTTCCACCAGGTGGGTGAGCAAGTAATTCTGCTCGACGACCGGGGTGAGATTTTCCACGGTGAGGGGGTAAACACTGTCTTGCAGAGCTTCGAGGTTGGCGCGCTGAACTGCCAGGGGAGTACGCAGCTCATGGGCAATATCCGCGGTCATCAGGCGGCGAGACTCCTCCGCCTGCTGGAGTGAATCGGCCATCTGGTTGAAGGTACGACCCAGGGTTGCCAGCTCATCGTGGCCATGAATCATCACGCGTTGGGATAGGTCGCCATCAGCAAGGTTCTGCGAGGCGAGGGTCAGGTCACGGATCGGGCGCAAGAGGGTGTACGCCAGGCCCAATGCCAGGACGAGTCCGAGTGCTACAGCGACAAGCCCAGCCAGGATGATTCCCCGGTTCAGGCGATTTAAGACAGTTACCTCATTGCCTGGACTGAATCCCATCCCACCGGATGCCAAAAGATAACCCACGGTAATGCCATCTACCTTCAATGGAATGGATGCAGCCAGGCTTGACTGGTCCAGTCTTTTTCCAATGGCGGAATTTTCAGAATCTGCCACGACCAATTCAGACGTGTCGGCTAAAACCAAGCGCTGCTCCATCATGCCTCCCATGCCACCCTTCCAGCGGGGAGATAAGTTTATGGAAGATTGCACATTCACCCAGGAACCATTCATCGTGTAGAAATTTTCCAATCCGGTTGCCAGATCGTTCAAGCCATACATGCCACCACGGAACATAAACGTGCGCACCTCGTTAACTGCACCACGGCGGGCAATGACTGCCACGAGTGAGACAGAGACCAGAACAATGAATGTAAATGAGAGGAATAGTTTTAATCGCATA
>Ga0031656_10000545_pt1 | contig 13126 bp, 8 predicted proteins | sample FrelakmetDIP11DI_FD_55080 | JGI IMG/M metagenome (GOLD analysis project Ga0031656, IMG submission 55080) | Freshwater lake sediment microbial communities from the University of Notre Dame, USA, for methane emissions studies - DIP11 DI | ecosystem: Environmental > Aquatic > Freshwater > Lake >... | reverse complement strand
TTCGGCTTGGTGAATGGGCATAGTTTATTTGCCATTCTGTCCAAACTGGTTGGCCCTCACCCGCGCCGCCAGGAAATCCGTATTGCCGAGATTCTAGACCTTCCATGTAGGGATGCCTGTACTCTGGATGTGCCTCGTTTTGCTTCTTCTGGGAGGATTCGCGATTCACTGAACAGGATTCTACGTTCAGAAGGGGATGACTTTTGGGTCATAGACGATAGCGGGATGTATGTTGGAGTATGTCGCCAGCGCGAAGTCATAAATCCGCCCAGATTGCGTCTAATTCTGGTCGATCATAATGAACCTGGGCAGGCTGTAAACGCCATCGAAGAAGCCGAATTAATTGAAATCGTTGATCACCATCGGTTGGGGACGACAACCACCCACGTACCGATCCGCTTCACAATCGATGTGGTCGGCAGCACCAGTACACTCATATCTGAGCGGATCGAAGACTCGGGTTTGAGTGCACCACCGGCTTTGGCGGGGTTGCTGCTTGCTGGATTGCTCTCTGACACACTCATATTAACCTCCCCGACCACAACAGATCGGGATAATCAAGCGGCAGAACGACTCGGGCGTTGGGCGTTGGTGAAAGGGGGGGCATTGGCGGGTGAGACTATCCAGACTTTCGGTGAGGCAGTGATTCAAGCAGGCTCTGGGCTTGCCAGCCGGAAACCATCTGAAGTGGTTAACACTGATATCAAGGTTTATGAAGCTGGCGGATACAAATTTGCTATATCCCAGGCCGAAGTGACGGATTTACTTCAATTAGACGAGCACCTGGATGCATTGAGAAAGGCCATATCCGATCTGCGTGACCGGCGTGGCCTCGACTTTGTCATGTTAATGGTAACGGATGTTGTGCGAGGCTCAAGCCGTCTCCTGGTTACCGATGAGGTGCCAATCTTGAGTGATCTGCCTTATCCTCGATCGGTTAATGGCACGTACCTTGCAGAAGATGTTGTGTCGCGCAAAAAACAATTACTCCCGGTGGTGCTTAGCCTGCTCGAAGATTAATTGTTGGAAGTCTTAGAAGATATTGTTCTAATTTTGTTGTGTGGAAAAGATGACAATTTATCGTGCTATTACTGAATTGGAAGCGCATAATGAATCCGGTGTGGTATGTATCATTGTCCACAGCCAGGGTTCGACCCCTCGTCATGCTGGCAGCAAGATGGTTGTATATCCTGATGGTCGCATTCAGGGCACTATCGGTGGAGGTGAACTGGAAAGCCGGGTGGTTTCTGAAGCGCTCCAATCGCTCCAGGATGGGAAATCACGATTGCTCGAATACAATATGGCTGATCCAGTCCGTGGCGATCCGGGTGTGTGTGGTGGATTAGTGGAGGTGTATATGGAACCGATCATGCCTAGATCGAGTGTGGTTATCGTTGGGGCTGGGCATGTCGGTAGGGCGGTGGCACACTTGGCGCACTGGTTGGGTTTCCATGTTGTGGTCAGTGATGATCGGGTTGATTTCTGCAATCCCGAAACAATACCTGACGCTGACCAGTATTTGCCTTGTCCTTTGGTTGAGTTGCCGGAACATTTGGTTATCTCCTCTAGGACGTTCCTGGTGTTGACTACTCGTAATGTAGATATCGATGTTCCCGGTTTGCCAGGTTTATTGGAGACTCCAGCCGCCTATATCGGGGTGATTGGTTCAAGGCGGCGATGGGCAACCACCCGGCAACAACTTATCCGGGCCGGAGTCTCCGAGTCGAAATTGAACCGGGTGAGATCTCCGATGGGATTAGAATTGAACGCGGAAACTCCAGAAGAGATTGCGGTAAGTATTATGGCTGAGATTATCCAGATCCAGCGAAAAAATGATGGTGAAACCGGAAAGAAGGATCTGGGAAATTAATAATTGGTGGAGGCCTTTGTGTGGCACGAAACTTACAATGTAGCAACCTTAGATGAAGCCCTGAATATTCTAGGCACGAAAGGCGAAAATGCACGTATTGTTGCTGGAGCAACTGATTTATTGCTTGAAATAGAACGCGGTGTGCGTAAAGGGATCACTACTCTAATCGATATTACTCGCATCCCGAATTTAGACCAAATTACTTTAGATGAAGAAGGACAGATTCACCTGGGACCGCTTGTAACGCATAATCATTGTGTTGCTTCAAAGTTAATTCAGGAGCAGGCTTTTCCATTGGCGCAGGCTGCCTGGGAAGTTGGCGCACCACAAATTCGCAACCGGGGGACAATCGCTGGGAATCTGATCACTGCATCCCCTGCTAATGACACGATAACGCCATTAATGGCTTTAGGAGCTAATCTATCCCTACGATCACGCAATGGATACCGTCAGGTATCCATTAAAGATTTCTACCTCGGGGTTCGAAGGACAGTCATGCGTCCAGACGAAATCTTGGTCGACATATCCATTCCAGCGATGAATGGTAGAGATCTCGGTGCGTTTGTAAAATTAGGATTACGCCGCGCTCAAGCAATTTCCGTGGTAAATGCTGCAATTGTATTGAGGTTCACGGAAAAAGCCAATGGGGATATCTCGCATCTTTTGATCGAGAAGGCAAGTCTCACCTTAGGAGCAGTAGCACCTACCATAATCCATGTGGTTGAGGCTGAAAATTACCTGGCTGGACGACTGTTAACCGAAGAAACAATCGAAGAGGCTGCCAGGTTGGCTGAGAAAACGGCCAGGCCGATCGATGATGTGCGCGCTTCAAAGGATTACCGGAAAGAAATGGTAAGGGTATGTACATTGCGTGGATTACGTTCCATTGCATCTGGAGAATGGCGTGGTAATTTTCCTGTGCAGCCGGTTTTATTGTGGGGGCAGACAAACTCTAGAAAAACTACTGGGAATACACTCCCAGCTCACCATAATAGTCATGATCCGATAGTAACAAAGATTAACGGGAAGGAATTCCTCTTTAGCCAGGGTCAGCACAAAACACTGTTGCGATTGTTACGAGAAGAAGCTGGCTTGATCGGAACCAAAGAAGGGTGCGCAGAAGGCGAATGTGGAGCTTGCACGGTATTTCTAGATGGCAAGGCAGTGATGAGCTGTTTGGTGCCGGCCTCAAGAGCACATGGAGCCGAGATAGTCACCATCGAGGGTTTAGCGAAGGATGAAAACCTTCATCCTGTTCAGCAGGCATTTATTGAGGAAGGCGCTGTCCAATGCGGTTATTGCACACCCGGTTTGATCATGTCTGCGGCAAAATTACTTGAAGAAAAACCACATCCTATCCGGGATGATATCGAGCAAGCTATCACTGGAAACCTGTGTCGATGCACTGGTTATTACAAAATAATAGCTGCAATCGAAAGTGCCAGCCAGACGGAGTCACCCAATGAGTAAATATAATCAAACGTACCAGCGCCCATCTACAAAACCACGTCCCTGGAGCGTCCATCCGATCTGGCGAGGAATCGGTTGTATTTTGATTATATTGATCCCGATCATCTCATTTGCTGGTGCGAGAATTTTGGTACAGGAGAACCTGCAACAGAGATGGGTGCAAATCCCTGATGAATTAAAAGGCTCTTTTAATGTACCAACTTTTGGTCAAGTTTTGTTCGCGGATCTCGCCGTGGCTGTAATTCTGATGGTGATTGGATTTGGCTTGTTGACGATGGTCTATGCTTTTATTTATCGCTTGTTTGGGCCTTCGCCTTATGGACCCATGGATGCCCCTCCTCAATAATAGCTGCAGGAGCAACGAGTAGAAACAATGGAACGGACAGTCCCAAGCACTGCCTCTGAGGATATCGACCTCTATCAGAGGACGTATTATTCATTGTTACGTTCGACTGCAGAAGTTCAGATTCGCACGTTGGAAGAAGCGCATGCTCGGATGAACTCGTTGTTGCACCCAGCTGCGCGTGATCCTTCTCCGGATATATCGGCATTTGTGTATTGCACACTCCGCTTGCCGGCCTGCATGCCCTCGGTAGATCTGGTTGTCATGGGACAGAACACCTCGGTCTTTGCCCGGCAGGGCTTTGGGAATGTAGAAAGTTGGGAACAAGTTTCGGCACCGGCGCGCAGGCGGAGATGTTTTTTTAATGGAGAAGACACCTTAGCATGTTACATTGCCAGCAGGACGGATATCGATGATCTGATTCCTCTTTTGACTGCTTATCAAATCGAGTGGAACAAAATTCACTCCTTACTCCAATTACTCTCAGAAGATGTGTTGCTTTCGGAATATGTCAAAGACCTGGATGCCCTGCGAAAAATCGCGCAGGCACTAAGAATATCTCTGGACGACTTATCTCAGCTTCGCGTCATCTGGGGGTCGCAATTTACCCAGAATATGCGTGCGATTGCCTCCAGGCCGTTGCGGTTAAAAATCCAATTGATGAGTAGTTCGTTGAGCGAATATTGGCGTGCAACGCGCATCTGGTGGGAAAACATCCAGAGGAGATTTCCACAATTACAAGATAAGCCTGTTTATTTTATATCGAGCAACCCTCATAGCGTAGTGAATTTGCTTTCCGGTTTTGCCTTGAAACATAAAGATGTCTTGATCGAATTCCTTGGTAAACCTGGCAATGAGGTGTTATGGCAAGAGTGGAAGGAAATTGAGGAGAACCGTGTCCCGTCCAGTCAAGAAAATTTCTTGTATTATGTGCTAAAGAAATTCCAACAAGATATTGGTAGTATTGATTCACAAAATACATTGGAAAAACACGAAGGCGAGTGTGGAATTAGACGCATCCCTAGTGAGCACGTTTTCGATGTTGAAGCGCAAGTCATTGAAATGAAGAATATCAATCCGGAATGGATCGATCCCCGGCTGAATGGGGATTATGCCTACTTAAAAGGCAGCGAAGCTTTCATCTTAAACATCGATTATCCTTTGGGCTTAGCGGCATATAACATTCTTTCGAAAGTTGCTGAGCATGTTGGTGAAGTCTTGGGAGTTTATGTCACAGGCAAAGCTGCCACGCTGAATGGTGTTGTTGGGGACGTTATGATTCCAAACGTGGTGCACGATGAACAATCGCAAAACACATACCTTTTTCCCAATGCATTCTCTGCAGCGGATGTTGCCCCATATGTTATCTACAGCACCGTTCTGGATAATCAGAAAGCAGTGACAGTTAAAGGCACGTTCTTGCAAAACTCCAACTATATGGATGTTTTCTATAGGGAAGGCTATACCGATATAGAAATGGAGGCTGGACCATACCTGTCTGCTGTCTATGAAATGTACCGTCCCCAACGCCATCCTGTGAATGAGGTTGTAAATCTATACGGTCTCCATTTCGATCTTGGGATCATACATTACTCCTCGGATACTCCCCTGAGTAAAGCCAGAAACCTGGGTGCGGGTAACCTTTCTTACTTCGGGATGGATTCGACATACGGAGTTTCTTTGGCAATCCTACGCCGGATTTTCCAATTGGAAAAACAGCGCCTTCAGAAACGGCGCAGACCGCGCGGATAAGCATTTTTGATCACCCCCTGTATGCTCTTTCCCCATCCAATAGGGAAACCATCAATCATAATCACAACCCAACCGGAGGGGGCGTTTCTGGCTGGAAGGTTTTCCCCATGAAGGTAATTGATTAATTCTATATCATCATACCTGAAATCAATGCAATTCTGGATTTGAGCTCTAGTAAGTCCTTGCGCGAAGGCATGTGCAGGTTCAAAGCGATTCTTTTTGAATGTTCCCAACCACCACCCGGGATGGATCACTCTTAATGAACCGAAATCAGGCCATTCTTCAGCGCCATCATAAAGGTACGATCCAACAAGGGAAAGATTGTCTGTGTCAGTAAAAGTTATCAAGCTATCGTTCACGAATGTTTTGAATTGGTCAAGAGCCACTTTCGGGATTATGCTTTTTATTTGAGAAGGCGCATATTGAGTATTACCTCCATCGGTCTTCTGGAGGATAGCAACGAAATGGCCTTCACCTTGAATGTGATGTGGCCACATTCGGATTGCAGACTTCACAGAGGCAGAGCCTTGCTCAGATAACCAATCGGGATGCCCAGGATCTGATCCTGGCACATTTGGGAGATCGATAATTTTAAATCCGGGTTGTAATTCTAAGAATCGTTGAAGTGAGCCTTCGTTTTCTTCGGGGGCAAATGTACAGGTGGAGTAGACTAGTAAACCGCCCGGTCGAACGAGGCTGCCAGCAATTTGGAGTATGTTGGTCTGGCGAATTGAACAACCTTCAATCAGTTTGAGATTCCAACTTACCCGCGCCCCAGGGTCTCTTCTGAAAAGTCCTTCCCCTGAGCAGGGAGCGTCAACCAGTACCCTGTCAAAGTAGGCTCCAAAATGAATAGCGAGCCGTTCGGGTAGCTCGTTGGTTATGACTGTATTGCGCGCTCCCCAGCGTTCCAGGTTTTCTGCAAGGTCCCATACCCGCTTTGAGTGGATTTCGTTGGCGACTAATAAGCCCCGATTTTGCATCAATGAGGCAAGTTGGGTGGTTTTACCTCCTGGAGCAGCGCACAGATCAAGGATTCTTTCTCCTGGTTTTGGATCCAATAACTCTGCAACGAGCATTGCGCTGGGTTCCTGCAGATAATACAACCCAGCGGCATGATAGGGGTGTTTTCCGGGTGTAATCTGGCCTTGGTTCTGATCCAGCAGGCGGAAGCCCGAAGGTGACCAGGGGATTGGATCAAGCTTGTATGGATAAAGCTCACGAAATAGAGTTGGGGAAATCTTTAATAGATTTACACGCAGGCCGATTTGGGGTGATTGGGTATAGATCGATTCAAAAGCGCCAAAGTCGTCTCCAAGCAAGCGNCGCATTCTTTCAAGATATTGTTGCGGTAGATCTGGTGTAGATCGGTGCGTTTTGCCGGTGGGGGACATTGGTGATAAAACTTTTATAAAGATATCAATTTTCTCTGCAAGCCGCGTCGGTTATCTCCAGAGCTTGATCGATCAACTGGAATCCTTCAGCTAGTTGTTCCTCGGTAATGATCAATGGGGGAATAATCAACAGTGTGTGCCAGTGGGTATATAGAAACAAACCCTTATCGAGGAGTCTTCTCTTCAAGGCGATCATCTCGGGGCTGTTTCCATTATAAGGGGCGAAAGGTTGCTTTGATTTACGATCTCGTACCAACTCTATTGCACCAAACAAACCAATCGAACGTACTTCACCCACCGAAGGATGTTGTTCACCCAGATCAGTCATCAGGCGGTGCAGGAAAGCGTTCATCTTATCAGCATGTTCTATCAGGTGATCATCTTTCATCACCTGCAAATTAGCAATTGCAGCTGCCAGAGATATCGGATGAGCATTGTAAGTTAACCCACCTTGAAATACTCGGTCATTGAAGAATTCAGCAATCTCCTCCCGCATCGCTACCGCACCCAGAGGGGCATATCCTGAGGTCAAGCCTTTTGCCATAGTGATTATGTCTGGAACGACTCCCCAATGGTTGACAGCAAACCAGCGACCTGTACGTCCAAAACCGCTCATTACTTCATCAGCAATGAACAGGATCTTATGCCGATCGCATATCTGGCGCACCCCCTGAAGATACCCTTCTGGAGGAATAATCACACCGTTGGTTCCGGTTACGCTTTCAATCAGGATGCCAGCGATAGTCTCTGGACCTTCGAACATGATGATCTCTTCCAGGTGGTCCAGATAATCCTGGGTGAAATCTTTGGAGGATATTTGCGGNTTTCGCTGGTGAAAAGTTGATCGGTAATGATAGGGGTCAAGGAAATGTACTACTCCACTCATTAAATTCGGCTCCCATTCAAGCCGGCGAGGATCGCCAGTTAAAGCCATGGCCCCTGCAGTTGCGCCGTGATACGAGCGATAACGCGCCAAGATCTTGTGTTTCCTGGTGTAAGCCCGGGCCAGCTTGATGGCATTCTCATTGGCNTCCGAGCCGCCCAGGGTGAACAGGATCTGGTTTAGATTACCAGGGGTGATATCGGAGAGCATTTTGCCTAATATGGCGCGCGGTTTGGTCGCCATCCCAGGNCCAGCAAAGGGCAGCGCCTGGGCTTGTTCAACAATAGCCCTGATAACCCGCTCATCACCGTGACCGATGTTCACGCACATAACCATCGAATTGAAATCGAGATAGCGCTTACCATCAACATCCCAGAAATAAACACCTTTGGCTTTGGTTACGGGGATGGGAGCGACATGTGCCTGGGCTGACCAGGTCCAAAAGCTGTGTTTACGCGAAAGGGAAAGAATCTCCGAATCAGGTAAGTCAAACATGTTATCCTCAATAGAAAGAATTGGCGATTGGGATCGTAACATAAAAACGCGCGTGATATTATTCGAAAAGGGAGCAATTTGGATTCGGAGCCAGCGTAACTATCCCACAGGATAGAATAGACCTGATACAATCCTAGGAATAAACTGGGAAGTTCTAAAAAATCATATCGAGGAGTCACATGTATACCTTTGTATTGGCGATTCATAACATTTTGCGGTGGGTTATAGTTATTCTAGCGATTGTCGCCTTAGTGCGTGCTTATCGAGGGTGGTTCGGAAAACGGGAATGGACCCCGTCGGATCGCAAAGCTGGGGTATTCTTCTCAATTTCATTGGATGTACAGCTTCTTTTAGGATTAATCCTTTATTTTGGACTTAGCCCGATAACTCGTTCAGCCATCCAGAACCTGGGGGCTGCAATGAGTAATGCTGATCTACGTTTCTTTGCTTTGGAACATTTCTTCTTAATGGTGCTAGCGGTCATCCTGGTTCATATAGGCACTAGCACTTCTCGGAAAGCTGTGGAAGCAGTATCCAAACATCGCCGGGCGGCAGTTTGGTTTACTTTAGCTGTCTTAGCAATCATTTTAGGAATGCCTTGGGTCCGTCCATTGTTTCCGGTTTTCTGAGTATTTCACTTATATCCGGTTTCTAGCGAATAAAATTGTAATTGGGTGAGTATCGCTTGCCCAAATACACTGAACTTCGTTTTAATAAGGTATGTAAACAATCTCAAATTTTCTTGGGATATGTATTAAATCCCTGGTGACAGGAATGACGCTGTCGTTACTGTAATCACTTGATCGATTATAGTTTAGATGCGTTTGACCGTCATACCTTTTTATGGCGTGCTACCATGCCATAATCGTCTTAATCGGAGTGCTACTCCCGTTAGAAGCACGCTCACAAGCAAGGTATAATCGCGGAAATTGCATTAGATACTATTGCGGGCTTACTTGTCAGAGAAAGATTGGAGCTTTTCCTTATGTCACAATTCGGCCAATCAATTCGGCGTATCGATGCTCTTGATAAGGTGACTGGTCAGGCACTTTATCCTGGAGATATCAATCGTCCTAATCAGGCATACATGAAGATCCTCTTTGCTAACCGGCCGCATGCCATTGTGCGTAATATTGATACCCGGGCAGCGGAAAAGCTGGAAGGTGTGATTGCAGTATTTACTGCAAAAGATGTGCCGGTAAATGAGTATGGCTTGGGTGTGCATGATCAGCCCGTGTTGTGTGGGCCAGGATCGAGTAAGCCGTTTACCGATCGGGTGCGCTTTGTTGGGGATCAGGTTGCATTGGTAGTTGCCGAAAGTGAGGAAATTGCGTCCCAGGGGAGAGATCTGATCGAGGTTGATTATGAGAATCTACCGGTTATAACCGATCCCCTGGAGGCGATGGACCCAGCGGCATCCTTGTCTCATCCAGAGCGTGAATCTAATATTTTCTGTCATTATCGTATTCGCAAAGGAGATGTAGAAGCAGCTTTTTCCCGGGCCGATGTAGTAATTGAAGGAGAATATCGGACCCCGGCGCAGGAACATGCTTACTTGCAACCTGAAGCTGGAATCAGTTATATTGATGAAGATGGCAGGGTCACTGTTGAAGTTGCCGGTCAATGGATCCACGAAGATCAGGAACAGATTGCCCATGCTCTTGATCTACCCCTGGAACAAGTCCGAGTGATTTACCCGGCGATCGGTGGGGCATTTGGCGGTAGGGAGGATATGTCGGTTCAGATTGTTCTGGCATTGGCTACCTGGCGGTTATGGCAACGCGGCATCCAGCGACCAGTAAAGATTATTTGGAGCCGGGAAGAATCAATCATTGGGCATCACAAACGCCACCCATACATTATCAAAGCGAAGTGGGGGGCAAACCGAGAAGGGAAGGTGATCGCAGCTGAGATGGAGGTGATCGCGGATGGCGGTGCCTATGTGTACACNTCTCCTAAAGTTTTGGGAAATGCAACTATTATGTGCACTGGGCCATATTTTATCCCCAATGTCAAAGTAGATTCCTATGCAGTCTACACGAACAACCTGCCCAATGGCGCATTTCGTGGATTTGGAGGGCCGCAAGGTGCCTTTGCGGCCGAGACGCAGATGAATAGATTGGCAGAAGCTTTGGGTATCGATCCTGTCGAGATACGTCTGCGTAATATTTTACGCGAAGGTTTGGAGCTTTCAGTCGGAAGCCCATTGCCACCAGGTGTCAGCCTTCCTGACGTTGTGGAAGCTTGCGCAAGGGAAGCTGGCTGGCAGTCTGGCGAGGCAGGTTGGACTAAGAATACGGGTGAGGGTTTAAGGGGCAAGGAAATCATCCGGAGGGATCATTTAAAGCGGGGAGTGGGATTTGGCTGTGCATTCAAAAACATCGGTTTTTCGTTTGGGTACCAGGAAAATTGTTGGGCGACTGTGGAATTGCACGGTGGATCTCAGATTGAGAAAGTGATTGTTCGCCATGCCGGTGCAGATGTTGGGCAAGGAGCCCATACAGTGATGTCTCAGATGGCAGCGGAAGCTGTCGGGGTCGCTGTTGATCAAGTCGAGATGGTTGTTTCCGATACGGCTGTAACGGGAAATTCTGGTAGCACCTCCGCTTCTCGCATGACCTTTATGTCAGGGAATGCGATCAAAGGCGCGGCAGAATTAGCTCTAAAAAAATGGCAGGGTGAGGACCGTCCGGCAGTAGCGACATATCAATATCTGGCTCCAAAGACAACCCCTTTTGATCCAGAGACTGGTCGATCAAACCCGAATGTTTCGTATGGCTATGTAGCTCAGGCGGTCGAGGCCGAGGTGGATATTGAAACGGGCCTGGTTCGCCTAGTGGACGTCATCTCGGTTGACGATGTCGGTAAAGCCTTGAATCCGCAGCAAATTGAGGGTCAAATCGAAGGGGCGGTCGTCCAGGCAGCGGGATATGCCCTCCTTGAAAATTTTGTACAGAAAGATGGTTATGTTCAGACGCAATACCTGTCCACGTATTTAATTCCTACTGTATTAGATATTCCAGAACGAACTCAATCCGTAATCCTGGAATATCCAGATCCACACGGCCCTTGGGGGGTGCGGGGAATGGCAGAGATGCCATTCTTGCCTTTGACTCCAGCTGTGATTGCAGCATTGCATGACGCTACTGGGGTGTGGTTCTATGAATTCCCGCTGACTCCCGAGCGAGTCTTACGTGGTTTGGGCACACTGTAGGTTTCCAACATGCCCGATGGAGATCTATAGGAGCACATTCTAATTTTTTTTGCAGATGTTGGTTTTGGCCATCGAAGCTCAGCCCATGTGATAACTGCAGGATCGATAGAACGATTTGGAGATCAATGCCTGGTAGATATTGTTATTCCCTTGGATGATAAACGTACTCCGCCTTATCTATGGGACACCTAAACCGTTTATGACTAACTGGTCAGACGAACGTCAGCAAGTTACAAAGTTAGTTACCAGATCTCTAAAGAGAGGGTGCCCAGTACGATTATTGTGCAAAGGCTCATCGTATCGCGATCCGGTTTTCCTGTAAACTGTATTCATTCCCAATTATGGATCTCTCTGAAACTATCCACTTGTTAGGCGATCTCTTAGGAGATGTGATCTGTGAGCAAGAGTCCCAGGAGCTGTTCGATAAAGAGGAACAGATTCGGCAGCTTGCCAAAGCACGGCGAGCTGGGGATCCNCATGGCGGATCGGATCTCACTGCTCAGATTGCTGGATTGAGCCTGGATGAGACCCGGGCTGTGGCCTCGGCATTTAGCTTGTACTTCGATTTGGTTAACCTTGCTGAAGAACATTACCGCGTATATTCCATGCGCCGGCATGGGCAAAAAACTGATGCCCCTCCAAGCCATGAGACTATTGCCAGCGCAATTCAGGAAATGAAAGAAATGGGTGTTACCTCTGCCCAGATGGCAGACTTGTTGAAAATTCTGGATATCGAGTTAGTTCTGACCGCACACCCGACAGAAGCGAAACGTCGGACGATTTTGTCCAAAATCCAACGAATTTCCGAACTACTGGTGAAGTTTGATGAGGTGGATTGGTCACCGGTGGAGCGTGAATTTATGCGAGCAATCCTTCATGAAGAAATCACAGAGTTTTGGTTGACGGATCGCGCTCGGACTATCCGGCCTACGGTCACCGATGAAGTACGCACGGGTTTATATTTTATTGATGCGGTCTTCTGGGAGTTATTACCAGAGATCTATACCGAAATGGATCGGGTGATTGCTTATTACTACCCGGGATTATCAACAGATCAGACCTGGTTGCGGTTAGCGTCCTGGATTGGGGGTGATCGAGATGGCAATCCCAACGTTACTAAAGAAATTACTGCAGAAACGCTCCGTTTGCACCGCGGTCTGGCAGTAGAGAAACACCGTCAAAATTTCCAGGACCTCGCTCGAAGGTTAAGCATAAGTTCAAAGCGCCAACCGCCTCCTGTTGATTTGTTAAATTGGTTTGAAAATCGACGACCTTTGCCAGAGCATGTATTATTCTTAGAGGATCGCTATTCAAAAGAGCCTTACCGTCTGGCACTTGCACTATTAGCGGATGATTTTTTCCAGGCATCAAAAGATGAAATGAAGCAACGCTTATTATTGGATACTCAGGAGACAAATAAAGCCCGATCAGAGCATTTCATCGAACCTTTTGAAATCATCCTTGATGCAGTTCCAGAACCAGTTCGACGCGGCCGAGCTAGTAGCGTTCTTCAGCAATTGAAGGTGTTTGGCCTGCATACAGCTCGATTGGATATTCGGGAAGACTCTGCAAGACTTAACCGGACTTTGGGTGAGATCCTTCGTGCGATTGGTGATCACCCTTCTTATGAGCATGTTTCACCAATCGAGCGCAGGGAAACGGTCATTCGTTTGCTTGGCGAGCCAACTCCCTCTCTTGCACCTCA